>Ga0326730_1000014_pt1 | contig 49451 bp, 43 predicted proteins | sample MHFSIPfraction_3_FD_207740 | JGI IMG/M metagenome (GOLD analysis project Ga0326730, IMG submission 207740) | Lab enriched peat soil microbial communities from Michigan Hollow, Ithaca, NY, United States - MHF7AN SIP fraction | ecosystem: Environmental > Terrestrial > Soil > Wetlands > Peat...
GGAGCGTCGCGGCTCCTCGTGCTGAACCGATCGAGCGGCACCGTGACGCACCGACGCTTTCGCGACCTCCTCGAGCTCGTCGCCCCCGCGGACGTTCTCGTCCTCAACGCCTCTCGCGTCATTCCCGCTCGGCTGCACGGCACGCGCGAGCGCGGTGCCCCGGCCGAGGTGTTGCTCGTGCGTGAGCTGCCGGACGGTGCCTGGCTCGCCCTGGGCCATCCGGGTGGCAAGCTCAAGCCGGGTCGCCGCGTCCGCTTTGGACCGGACAGCGAGGTGGAGATCCTCAAGGTGCTGGGCGGCGGATTGCGGCGACTGCGCTTCGTGGGAAGCCTCGATGGCCGCGCGACCCTGGCGCGTTACGGCGAGGTGCCGCTCCCGCCCTACATTCGCCGCCCGCCGACCGACGTCGATCGCGAGCGCTATCAGACCGTCTACGCCGCCCACGAGGGCTCGGTCGCGGCGCCGACCGCGGGGCTGCATTTCACGGCTGACCTGCTGGACACCGTGCGTGGGCGCGGCACGGCGGTGGTCACGCTCGACCTCCATGTGGGCCCGGGGACGTTCAAGCCGGTCGATGTGGAAGATCTGAGCCGACATCCGATGCACGCCGAGGTCTATGATGTCGGCGAAGCGGCGGCGCGCACCATCAACGAGCGGCGCGCCGCGGGTGGGCGCGTCTGGGCTGTGGGGACGACGGTGGTCCGGACGCTCGAGACCGTCGCGAATGCGGGGGGCCGCATCGTGGCGGGTGCCGGAGAGACGACGCTGTTCATCCATCCGCCCTATGCGTTCCGCACAGTCGACCGGATCATCACCAATTTTCACCTGCCCCGCTCGACGCTGCTGATGCTGGTCTGCGCCTTCGGGGGATACGACGCGGTGATGCGGGCCTACGGGGAAGCGGTGCGGGAGCGGTATCGCTTCTATTCGTATGGCGATGCGATGGCTATCGTGTAGGCATGAGGTGGCGAAACTGGATACCCGCACTCGGCGTCGTGGCGGTCTGCTCTTCCGCCGCGCTCACCGCCCAGGCTCCCGGTGACACGGCCCCCGCGTTCACCCTGAAGACGCTGGCCGGAGACTCGGTCAGCCTCGCCGACTTTCGGGGACACCCGGTGATCATCAATTTCTGGGGAACCTGGTGCCCGCCCTGCCGCGACGAAATCCCGCTGATTGTCGCCGCCTACAGTGCGCATCAAGACGCCGGCCTGGTGGTACTCGCGGTCGATGGAAGAGACCAGGAAACGTCGACGCGGGCGGTGCGGAACTTCGTCGCGGAATTCCACATGCCCTTTCCCGTCCCGCTGGACGAGAAGGGGGCTGTACGCAAACGCTATGGGCTGCGGGGGCTCCCCACGACGGTGTTCATCGGAGCGGACGGCGTGGTGCGCGCCGTGAATATCGGGCCGCTCAGCGCGGCGGCGCTGCAGCGACATCTCAGCGAAATCCTGCCGACCCGATAGCCCATCGGTACCATCCTCCCGAGGTTTGAGGACGTTGGCGGCGACCCCCCACCGTCTGCATTATTGACCCCCTCTTGATCTCCGAGCCCGCTCCTGCCGGCTGACGATCTCGCTCGCCTCACTGCCGCCCTCGCCGCCCGCTTCGAAATCCAGCGGGAGTTGGGACGCGGCGGCATGGCAACCGTATACCTCGCACGCGACCGCAAGCACGATCGTTTCGTCGCCGTCAAGGTGCTCCGCCCCGAGCTGGCCGCGGCGCTGGGGACGGAGCGGTTCCTGCGCGAGATCCAGATTGCCGCCAAGCTGAGCCACCCGCACATCCTGCCGCTCTACGACTCGGGGGAGGCCGACGGCCTCCTCTTTTTCGTCATGCCGTACGTCGAGGGAGAGTCACTGCGCCAGCGGCTGGAGCGCGAAGGCCGACTGCCAGTCGCCACGGCAGTACAGCTCGCCGCCGAGGTCGCAGCCGCGCTCGACTACGCCCACCAGCAAGGCATCGTGCACCGGGATATCAAACCAGAGAACATCCTGCTGCACACCGGCCAGGCGGTGGTGAGCGATTTCGGGATCGCGCGCGCCATCGATGCGGCGGCCGGGGATGGGCCCAGCCGGACGGCACTCACCGGCACGGGCGTCATCATCGGCACGCCACTCTACATGAGCCCCGAGCAGGTCGTCGGGGACCCGATAGACGGCCGGACCGATGTGTACGCCCTCGGGTGCGTGCTGTTCGAGATGCTCGCCGGCGCCCCACCGTTCGCTGGTCCCTCCGCCCAGGCGATCCTGGCGCGGCACACGGTGGACCCCATCCCATCGGTGCGGAAGGGCCGGTCGGAGGTCCCGGTCGCGATCGAACGCACGGTCGCCAAAGCGCTCGCCAAGGCTCCGGAGGACCGGTTCGCGAGCGCCGCCGCATTCCGTGACGCGCTGACCGGGACCACGCCGCCTCCGCGGGGCAGAGCCCGATGGAAGCGGCGCGCAGCGGTCACTGCCGCCGCTCTCGCCGTGCTCATCGCTGGATACGGGCTTTTCGGGCACCGCGGGGTGATTCCGTCGGTCGCCGTGCTCGCGTTCAAGAATATCGGAGACGATTCGGCCAACGAGCCGTTCAGCGACGGGGTGTCGGACGAGATCACCACCGCGCTGGGCAGGGTGGAGGGACTGCGCGTCGCGGCCCGATCATCGGCGTTCAGTTTCAAAGGGAAAGGTATCGTCCCCCGAGATATCGGAAAGCGGCTTCAGGTCCGCTACGTGCTCGATGGAGGGGTCCGGGTAAGTGGGAGCCGGCGGCGGGTGAGCGTGCAGCTCATCGACGTCGCCGATGGGAGCGAAGTCTGGTCGGACGACTACGATCGGGACGCCGGGGACCGGGATGTGTTTGCGGTCCAGGATTCGATCGCGCGGGCGATTGTCGCGTCGCTCCGGATCCACCTTTCGGGCCCGGCGCGGGCCGCGTTGACCAATCGCTCCACCGAGAACCCCGAAGCCCACGATCTCTACCTGAAAGGACGTTACTTCTGGAATCAGCGCGGGTCGACCGGACCCGTCGCCTTGAACCGGGCGATCGGGTTCTTCCAGCAAGCCATCGCGCTCGACTCGAACTACGCCCGCGCGTGGGCCGGCTTGGCCGATGCGTACAGCTTCGTGCCCATATTCGGCGACACACCGCCCGCCGTCCCGTTCGCCCTGGCCAAGGCGGCCGCTCAGCGTGCCGTCACCCTGGACAGCACCCTCGTCGACGCACACACCGCGCTGGGCATCATCGCGGTATTCCACGACTGGGACTGGGCGACGGCCCGTCGGGAGTTCGACCGAGCGTTGGCCATCGATTCCACCGATGTGCGCACTCACCAGTTTCGCGCGACGTACTTCCATAGTGTGGGTCAGGTTGACGCGGCGGTGGCCGAGTTCAAGACAGCGCAACGCCTGGATCCTCTGAACGAGCTAATCAATGCCCGCCTGGGCGGCACATTGTTCCAGGCGCGCCGTTTCGCCGAGGCGGAGGCCGCGCTTAGCCAGGCGCTGGCGCTCGACTCCAACGTGAGCGCCCGGGCCGAACTGGGACTCCTGCTAGCCTTCCAGCACCGTTTTCCCGAAGCGTTCGCGATGTTCCGGAGCCTGGAGGACACCACGGATCTGAATCGGCAGGGCGGGTTCCTGGTGGCAGGCCCGCTGGGGTACGCGTACGGCCTGGCCGGTCGTCGCGCTGAGGCGCTCAAGATCCAGCGCTACCTCGAGCAGCGCGCCCGCACGCACTACATCATGCCTCCGAGTCTCGCCTGGATCGCCCTCGGCCTCGGCGACACCGCCCGGGCGCTCGACGAGCTGGAGCGCGGATATCATGAGCGGTCGGCTCTCATGGGAGTCGTTATTTCGCCGACGTTTGATCCACTGCACGGTCAACCGCGCTTTCAACGGATCGTCCGGGACATGGGCGTCGTCCTCTCGCCTATTCCGGGTGGAGCGGCCAAGTGAATCCGGCTGACGACCTCTCCCGACTCACCGCCGCCCTTGCCGACCGCTTCACGATCGAGCGTGAGCTGGGGCACGGGGGGATGGCGACGGTCTACCTCGCCCGCGACCGCAAGCACGACCGACTGGTCGCCATCAAGGTGCTGCGCCCCGAGCTGGCCGCGGCGCTCGGGACCGAGCGGTTCCTGCGCGAGATCCAGATCGCCGCCAAACTGAGCCACCCGCACATTCTCCCGTTACATGATTCCGGTGAGGCTGACGGGATCCTCTTCTTCGTCATGCCGTACGTCGAGGGAGAATCGCTGCGCCAGCGGCTGGATCGCGAAGGCCGATTGCCCGTGGAGGCCTCCGTGCGGCTCGCCGCCGAGGTTGCGGCCGCGCTCGACTATGCGCACCTGCAGGGCGTCGTGCACCGCGACATCAAGCCGGAGAACATCCTGCTCCACACCGGCCAGGCGATCGTCGCCGATTTCGGGATCGCCCGCGCGATCGACGCCGCGGCTGGAGTTGGTCCCACCAGGACGGCGATCACCGGCACGGGCGTCATCGTCGGCACGCCGCGCTACATGAGCCCGGAACAGATCGTCGGTGATCCGGTGGATGGGCGCACCGATGTCTACGCCCTGGGCTGCGTGCTGTTCGAGATGCTGGCCGGAACTCCGCCGTTCACCGGACCGAGTGCCCAGGCGGTGTTGGCACGGCACACCGTGGACCCCATCCCCTCGGTGCGGAAGACCCGGCCGGAGGTCCCGGTCGGCGTCGAGCGCACCGTCGCCAAAGCGCTCGCCAAAGCCCCGGAGGATCGGTTCGCCAGCGCCGCCGCATTCCGCGATGCGCTGACCGGGGCCGCGCCGCCTCCGCGGGGCACAGCCCGATGGAAGCGGCGCGCAGCGATAACGGCCGCCACTCTCGCTATGCTCATGGCTGGATACGCTCTCGTTCGGCACGGCTCGTCCGGTGGGCCGATTCCGTCGGTCGCCGTGCTCGCGTTCAAGAATGTCGGCGGCGATTCGAGCAACGAGCCGTTCAGCGACGGGATGTCGGACGAGATCACCACCGCCCTGGGGAAGGTCGAAGGACTGCGGGTCGCGGCCCGATCATCGGCGTTCGGTTTCAAAGGAAAAGGCATTGTCCCCCGCGAGATCGGCCGGCAGCTCCAGGTCCGCTATGTGCTGGATGGCGGGGTCCGGGTGAGTGGGAATCGGCGGCGGGTGAGCGTGCAGCTCATCGACGTCGCCGACGGCACCGAAGTCTGGTCGGACGACTTGGATCGCGACACCCGGGACCGCGATGTGTTTGCCGTCCAGGATTCGATCGCCCGAGCGATCGTCGGCTCGCTGCGCGGTCATCTGTCCGGCACAACAAGGGCTGCCTTGACCACCCGCTCCACCGAGAGCCCGGAAGCCCACGATCTCTACTTGAAGGGCCGTTACTTCTGGAATCAGCGCTCGGGGCCGAGCGGGTCCGTTGCGCTGCAGCGATCGATCGGCTTCTTCGAGCAGGCGATCGGACTCGACTCGGGCTACGCGGGGGCCTGGGCCGGCCTCGCCGACGCGTACAGCATGCTCCCCGGATTCGGTGACGCCCCCTCAAGCGAGCCGTTCATCAAGGCCAAGGTCTACGCTCAGCGTGCCGTGAAGCTGGACAGCACTCTCGCCGATGCGCACACCTCACTCGGCATCATCGCCGTATTCTACGACCATGACTGGGCGGCGGCCGCGCGGGAATTCGATCGGGCGCTGGCCATCGACTCCACCGAGCCGCGAACCCACTTGTTTCGTGCGTGGCTATTCGTCTGTCAGGGCGTAGTCGACGCAGCAGTGACGGAACTACGGACTGCCCAACGCCTCGACCCCCTGAACCCGGTCATCAATGCCCGGCTAGGCACCGTGCTCGTCGATGCGCACCGCTACACCGAGGCCGAGAATGCCTATCGCCAGGCGCTCGCCCTCGATTCCACCAACTTGGGCGCTCGCGTCGAACTGGGAACCCTACTGGTCTTTCAGCACCACTTCGATTCTGCGTTCGCGATCCTGCGGCCGATGGAGGACACCACGAATCTGAACCGGCAGCAGGGGTTCCTGGTGGCCGCCCCGTTGGGGTACGCGTACGCGGCTGCGGGACGACGCGTGGAGGCACTCAAGATTCAGCGCTATCTCGAGGAACGCGCCCGTACGCACTCCATTTCGCCTGTGGCGATGGCCACGATCGCCGTTGCCCTGGGAGACACCGCCCGGGCGCTCGACTGGCTGGAACGCGGGTATCGTGAGCGGTCCTTTCTCATCGCCTTCTTGAGCCACCGACAATTCGATCCGCTGAGAGGCCAACCGCGCTTTCAGCGGATCGTCCGTGACCTCGGGATCACCCTTATACCCACGATGGGCGAGGCGCCCAAGTAGATCCCGGATTCCCTCCTCAGAATCGCCGGGAATAGCCGGCGTAGATCACATAGTCACTCACGCCCCCCTTGCCGGTCCGGGTCTTCCCGGTGCTGAGCAGCATGCTCACGTAGTCATGGTGAACCCGTACCGGGACGCTGAGCGTGAACTGATTCGGCCCGTGTTGGAGCGAGAGCCCCGGGTCAAGAAATAGGGTGTAGCCCGCGCTGCGAAAGAAGTCGGTCTTTCCGCCCACCAGATTGCGGACGGGCGTGCCGTCGATCCGCCCTCCAAGGCTCACCGAGAGGCCCGGCCCGGCCATGAGTGCGTAGGCCAACCCCAGCCGCGCCGAATAGACGTCGGGCACGGCATACAGCAGGCCCGGCGACCGGAACACATCGGAATGCCGACGCAGGCTGACTGAATAGGAGCCGGAGACGTAGAACGACGCGCGCGGGAACAGCCGCTGGAAGGCCTGTCCCTGCAACAGCACTGCCCACCCGCCATCCCCGCGCTGGACAGCGGCCACGAGCGGCGCTCGCGATACGTTGCTGAGGGAGTCGTGGACATCGCCCATGACGTGGTTGCTGCCCGTCGGCGCCTTGACTCCGAGCCCCAGCGAGACGTTGCCGTTGGGGTGTCGTGTCGGAGCGGCGAGCCAGACACTACCCACCAGATTGATGTCACCCACACCCGTCGTTGAAGCCTGGTGACGCAGGTGGTCGGCTTGGGTGTTCTCGATCGTGCTGTAGGCGAGCGGCGCCGTCAGGGTGAGGCTGAACCGCTCACTCGTGGCATAGGTGAAGCTCAGATCGAGCGAATTGAGTCGCAGGTTCAGCGGCTCGCCGAACGGTGCCGAGTCTTCCATCTCCCGGGTTCCGACGAAGAACTTGTCGGTCGCGACGCGTCGGGCGGAGACGCCGATCTGCCATTCACGCGCCTGCAAGAAGGAGGCTTGCTGCCCCCCCAGCGCGGCGGACGTGAAGCGCACGGGCATGCATCCCTGCCCGGAGGCCATCTCCGGCGCAGCGAGGTGACCGAGCAGCATCCCCAGGCCGATGATGGCTGGCCGAGACCATGCTGCGTGCGAGCTGCGCCACATGTGCGCCTCCTTCACCGGGGTGCGATATCGACTAGGCCCAATCAAGTAGCACAAAGTCAATCGAGGGTCAATCGCACTCCTCGATAGCGGCGAACACACCGCCGCTGCATTATTTAACGGCTTTTTGACCCACTTCCCGACACGAGCCCGCTTCTGCCGGCTGACGACCTCTCCCGCCTCACCGCGGCCCTCGCCGATCGCTTCGCCATCGAGCGCGAGTTGGGACACGGCGGCATGGCGACCGTCTACCTCGCCCGCGACCGCAAACTTGACCGCCTGGTCGCGGTGAAGGTGTTGCGCCCCGAGCTCGCCGAGTCGCTCGGCACCGAACGGTTTCTCCGCGAGATCCAGATCGCCGCCAAGCTGAGCCACCCCCACATCCTGCAACTCTACGATTCGGCGGAGATCGAGGGCCGGCTGTTCTACGTCATGCCCTACGTCGAAGGCGAATCGTTGCGCCAACGACTGGATCGCGAGCCCCGCCTGCCGGTGGCGGAGGCGGTGCGCCTCGCCGCGGAGGTCGCGGGCGCGCTCGATTACGCCCACCACCAGGGCATCGTGCACCGCGACATCAAGCCCGAGAACATCCTGCTGCACACCGGTCAGGCGATCGTCGCCGACTTCGGCATCGCCCGCGCCGTGGACGCCGCCTCGACCGATAGCGCCGGTGGGACGACCCTGACGGCCACGGGGGTCGTTATCGGGACGCCGCTCTACATGAGCCCGGAGCAGGTGGTGGGCGACCCGGTCGATGGACGCACCGACATCTATGCCCTGGGTTGTGTCCTGTACGAAATGCTGGCGGGCGCGCCTCCCTACACCGGGAATACCGCGCAGGCGGTCCTGGCCCGACATACCGTCGATCCGGTGCCGTCGGTCCGGCAGCGCCGCGCCGAGGTGCCGGTCGAGCTCGAGCGGACAGTGGCCAAGGCACTCGCCAAGGCGCCTGGAGATCGGTTCCCGCAGGCCGCCGATTTTCGGGATGCCCTGACGGGAGCCGCGCCCGCCCCCAAACCGACGATGCGCTGGCGCTTGGGGCGGCCGGCCGCGGCCGTCCTGGGGACGCTGGTTGTGGCGACCGGACTGTGGACGGTATTCCATCGTCGGGCGGCGGCCGCGCCGACCGTGGCGGTCCTGCCCTTCGTCAACGAAAGCAGCAGCCAGGACGATCAGTACTTCGCCGTCGGCATCACCGACGAGCTGATCAGCGCCCTCGGCCAGATCCCGGGCGTGCAGGTGGCCGGCCGGACCTCGGTGTTCGCGCTGCGGGATCCCGGGCTCGACAGCAAGGCGATCGGGGCGCGCCTGAACGCGGCGACGTTGCTGGAAGGGAGCGTGCAGCGCGCGGGATCCTCGCTGCGCGTCACCGCCCAGATCATCGACGCCGCGACGGGGCGGGTGCTGTGGTCGGACATCTACCGTCGGGACGTGAAGGACATTCTCGATGTCGAGGAAGAGATCAGCCGGGGGATCGTGGCCGCTCTCCGGCTGCAGCTCAACGGGGGCGGCCAGCCGCTGGTGCGACGCAGCACCGAGAACCCGGAGGCGCACGATCGCTATCTGAAGGGGCGGTATTTCCTGAACCAGCGCGGGGCGAGCGTGCCGGCGCTGCAAAAGGCGATCGAGTACTTCAAGGAAGCGCTCGCGCTCGATTCCAGCTACGCCCAGGCGTGGGCCGGACTGGCGCAGGCCTACGGGTTTCTGGCGGGTTTCAACAGCACGCCGCCCGGCGATGCGTTCGTGCAGGCCAAGGCGGCGGCCTCCCGGGCGGTCGCATTGGACAGCGAACTCGCGTTGGGGCACACCTCACTGGGATTCATCGCGATCTTCCACGACTGGGATTGGGAAACCGCGGGACGCGAGCTCGATCGCGCCCTAGCCATCGACTCGACCGAGCCGTACACGCACCTCTACCGCGCGTGGTTTCTCCGGTGTCGCGGGCAGCTCGAGGCGTCTTTGCAGGAGATGCGCACGGCGCAGCGCCTGGATCCACTGAACCAGATCTTCAACGCCCGGGTCGGGACCACGCTGAACTCACTGCGCCGTCACAGGGAAGCGGAGGCCGAGCTGCGTCAGGCCATCGAGCTGGACTCCACCAACGGCGAAGCCTGGACCGAGCTGGGCATGTCGCTCACCTTTCAACGCCGGTATCGGGAAGCGCTCGCGGTCTTCCCGATCGACACCACGGATGCACGCCCCTTCCCCCGCACCGCGTTTTACGCCTACGCCCTGGGCATGGCGGGCCGGCGCGCCGATGCCCAGGCGATCGAGCAACGGCTCGAGCGGCACGCGCGAGATCGCTACATCACGCCCGAGACATTCGCGATCGCCGCCCTGGGGCTCTCGGACACCGCGACCGCGCTCGATTGGCTGGAACGGGGCTACCGCGAGCGGTCGTTCTTCCTGTGGACGATCGGAACAGACCCCCTGTTCGACAGTTTGCGCGGCACCCCCCGGTTCGAGCGCATCATTCAAGGCATCGGCGTCGCCGAGCGACCGGCGCCGGCGTCACCGTAGCCTCGTGTTCGAGCTGCGCATCGAGGGGCGGTCCGGCGCCGCCCGCGCCGGCGTTCTCACGCTGCCCCACGGCACGGTCGAGACCCCCTGTTTCATGCCGGTCGGCACCCAGGGAACCGTGCGCGCGCTCTCGCCCCACGACCTGCGGGCCGTCGGCGCGCAGATCGTGCTCGCCAACACCTATCACCTCCACGTGCGGCCGGGCGAAGACGTGGTCGCGGCGCTGGGCGGCCTGCACCGTTTCATGGGCTGGGACCGTCCCCTGCTCACCGATTCCGGCGGGTTCCAGGTGTTCTCACTCGAGGGCTTCCGCCGCGTCGACGACGACGGGGTCGAGTTCCAGAGTCACATCGACGGCTCGCGGCGCCGCCTGACGCCGGAGCGAGCCACCGAGATCCAGTGGACCCTGGGCGCCGACATCGCGATGGCGTTCGACCACGTTGTGCCCGGCGGCGCGGACGAAGCGACGGCGCGTGACGCGCTGGAACGGACGCTGCGGTGGCTGGAACGGTGCGCCCGTAGACACCGCGAGTTGGCGGACGACCGCCAGACCCTCTGGCCCATCGTCCAGGGTGGCACCCACCTCGCGCTGCGCCAGGAAGCCATCGAGCGCATCCTCGACCTCGGGCGTTGGACCGGCATCGCCATCGGCGGCCTGTCGGTAGGGGAGCCCAAGCCCGTGATGTACCGGACGATCGAGGACCTCGAGCCGGCGCTCCCCGCTTCGCTGCCCCGTTATCTTATGGGCGTGGGATTTCCCGAGGACCTGGTGGCGGCGGTGGAGCGCGGCGTGGACCTGTTCGACTGCGTGGCGCCGACGCGGATGGGGCGCAACGGCACGGCGTTCACGCCGGACGGCCCGCTCAACATCCGCAACGCGGGGTTCCGCACCGACCCCGGGCCGCTCGACGCGACCTGCGATTGCGAGACCTGTACGACCTACACCCGCGGCTACCTGCGACACCTGTTCGCCGCGGAGGAGCTGCTGGGGTTGCGCCTGCTGTCGCTGCACAATGTCCGCTACCTGATCCGGATCGCCGGCGAGATGCGCCGGGCGATCCGTTCGGGCGAGTTCACCGCGTGGGCCGCCACCTGGCGCCAGCGCTACCTGCACCCGGAACCCGCATGACCGTACCGTTCGCCGCATTGCTGTTCGCCCCGTCGGGACAGGCCGGCCCCAGCATGAGCATTCTGCTCATCCAGGTCGGCGCGATCTTCGGGATTTTCTACTTCCTCATCATCCGCCCCCAGCGGCGGCAGCGGGAGCAGCACGAGAAGCTGCTCGCGGCGCTCCAGAAGGGCGATCAGGTGGTGACCTCGGGCGGCATCATCGGCGAGGTGCTGCACATCAAGGAGAACGAGGTCACGATCCGCAGCGGCGAATCGAAGCTCGTCGTCCTCCGGTCCAACATCGCCACGGTCCGCAACCGCGAGGAGGCCGCGAAGCCCGCGTGAGCCTGCGCCCGCTCCACCTGCTCGGCTCCCCCGTCTTGCGCCAACGCGCCGAACCGGTCGCGGTGGTGGACGCCGAGGTGCGCCGGCTGGTGGAGGACCTGTTCGACACGATGTACGCGTCGAAGGGCGTGGGCCTCGCCGCCAATCAGGTGGGTCTCGCCCGGCGCGTCGCGGTGGTGGATGTCGGCGCCGAATCACCCGAGCCGCTGGTCCTCATCAACCCGGTGATCGTGCACCGCGACGACACCACCGACGTCTCCGAGGAAGGGTGCCTCTCGATCCCGGAGATCTTCGGTGACGTCGAGCGCCCCGTGTCCATCGTGCTCGAGGCGCTGGATCGCGACGGCGCGCCGTACCGCCTCGAGGCCACGGGCTACCAGGCGCGCGCCATCCAGCACGAGATCGACCACCTCGACGGGGTGCTCTTCCTCGATCACCTCTCGGCGGTGAAGCGAGGGCTGTTGCTCGCCAAGTGGAAACGGCTGCGCAAGGGGGAAACCGGCTATATCAAGGAGGTGACGCCGGAGCCGGCTGGAGAGCGCTAGTGGTCGTCGTCTTCTTCGGTACTCCAGAATTCGCGGTCCCGTCGCTCCGCGCGCTCGTCGGCGAGGGGTTCGACGTGCGCGCCGTGGTGACCCGGCCCGATCGTCCCCAGGGCCGCTCCCGCTCCACTGCCGTCGCTCCGCCGGTGAAGGTCGCCGCGCTCGCCGAGGGGCTCGAGGTGCTGCAGCCCGAGCGGCCCACCGATCCCGACCTGATGCACCGCCTGCGGCAACTCGCGCCCGACGTGGGCGTCGTCGTCGCCTACGGCCACATCCTGAAGCCCGACCTGCTCGCCATCCCGCGGCGCGGCATGGTGAACGTCCACCCCTCGCTGCTCCCCGAGCTGCGCGGCGCGGCACCGGTCGAATGGGCCATTCTCAACGGCGACGAGACGACCGGCGTCACGATCATGCAGCTCGACGCCGGCATGGACTCGGGTCCCATCCTGCACCAGCTACCGCATCACATCGTCCCCGGCACGACCGGCGGCGAGCTGTCCGAGCACCTGGCCGAGATGGGCGCGCAGGCGCTGATCGAGGCACTCGCCTTGTGGGAGCAGGACGGCTTGAAGCTCGTCCCGCAGGATCACACGCGCGCCACCCACGCGCCCAAGCTCACGCGGGAGATCGCGCGCATCGATTGGACGAAGCCCGCCATCACGATCGCGCGGCAGATATGGGCGCTGGACCCGAAGCCGGGGGCATGGGCGATGCTGGGAGCGGCCGAGGTCAAACTGTTCGACGGTCACGTGGTCGAGCAGCAGGGGGGGGGCGCACCCGGCGAAGTCCTGCAGGCCGACACGCGACTGCTGATCGCCTGCGGTGAGGGCTCGCTGGAGGTGGACGAGGTCCAGCCGGCCGGCAAGGAGCGGATGCCGGCCGCCGACTGGATCCGCGGACGCGGAGTGAGCGTCGGTCAGAAGTTCGCGTGAGAGCGCCGCTGCCCCGACTGCACGCCATCACCGACGAGCGCATCGCCCGGCACCCCGATCTCGAACGGCTCACGGGACTCTTCGCGCAGGCCGGTGAAGGCCTCGCGGTGCACGCGCGTGGCCGGTCACTCGCCGGGCTCGAGCTTTACGACCTGGCCATCCGTCTATCCGGCCATCCGCCCATCCGCCTCTTCGTCAACGACCGCCTCGACGTCGCCCTCGCGGCACGCGCGGCGGGCGTGCAGCTCACCCGCGACAGCCTTCCGCCCGCGGACGCCCGCGGCCTGAACGCCGACTGGTGGATCGGCCGGTCGGTGCATTCCCTGGAGGAAGCGCGATCCGCGCTGGCCGAGGGAGCCGACTATCTTCTGGCAGGACCGGTGTTCGAGACGGCCTCGCATCCGGGTGTTCCCCCGATGGGGGTCGAGCGCCTGGAGGAGATCGTCCGGCTCGGGAGCCCGGTGATCGCGATCGGGGGGGTCAGCCCCGAGCGGGCGAGGGTCCTGAAGCAGGCCGGGGTGTATGGCGTGGCGGCGATTCGCGCCCTGTGGGACGCGCCCGAGCCGGCGGCCGCCGCGCGGCATCTGTTGGAGGCGTTCGCATGATCGAGGTCCTCGTGAACGGAGAGCGGCGGGCCGTGCCCGCCGATGCCACCCTGCTCGAGCTGCTGGCGCTGCTCGGGCTCGACCCCCGTGTGGTCGTGGTGGAGCACAACCGCAAGATCGTGCGGCGGCCGGAGCTGGGCGGCCAGCACCTGGCACCCGACGACGCGATCGAGCTGGTGCATTTCGTGGGAGGCGGGTGAGTGAAAGACACACCGTTCACGATCGGCTCGCGGACGTTCCAGTCGCGCCTCATGGTCGGCACGGGGAAGTACCGCAGCAACGAGGAGATGGTGCGCGCGATCGAGGCGAGCGGCGCCGAGATCGTCACCGTCGCGGTGCGCCGCGTCGACCTCGACCGCAGCCGGGACGCGAGCATCCTGCACCATCTAGATCCGAAACAGTACTTCCTGCTCGCCAACACGGCGGGCTGCTACTCCGCAGCGGACGCGATCCGCTACGCCCGCCTGGCGCGCGAAGCCGGCTTCAACGAGTTCGTGAAGCTCGAGGTGATCGGCGACCAGGAGACCCTGCTCCCCGACGTGGCCGGGCTGCTGGAGGCGACCACCGTGCTGGTGCGGGAAGGCTTCACCGTCCTCGCCTATACCAACGAGGACCTGATCACCGCCCTGCGCCTCGAGCAGGCGGGCGCGGCGGCGGTGATGCCGCTCGCCTCCCCCATCGGGAGCGGGCTGGGCCTCCTGAACCCGTTCAGCGTGCGCACCATCAAGCGCCGTCTCACGGTGCCGGTCGTCGTGGACGCGGGGGTCGGCACCGCCTCCGACGCCTGCCTCACCATGGAGCAGGGCGTGGATGGCATCCTCATGAACACCGCCCTGGCGGCCGCGCAGGACCCGGTCACCATGGCGCGTGCGATGCGGCTCGCGGTGGACGCGGGCCGGGCGGCATTCCTCGCGGGCCGCATGCCGCGGCGTGAAGTCGCCATGCCATCGTCGCCGCTCGAGGGGATGCTGGATTAAGGGACCCACCGCCGCGCGCCGCGCGGCCCTCGACATTCTCCGCGCCGTGGGCGCCGGGACGCCCTTCCCCGACGCCCGCGACCGGGCGGTTAACGCGCTGCCCGAGCGCGACCGGCGGCTGGCGTACGAGCTGTCGGCCGGCGTGTTGCGTTGGCGGCGCGAGCTGGACGGCGCGCTCGACCTGCGTCACGCCGATCCCCGCCTGCACGACATCCTGCGACTCGGCGCCTACCAGCTGCGCCGCCTCGAGCGCGTCCCCGCCCACGCCGCCGTGTCCACCAGCGTCGAGCTGGCACGCGAAACGGCGGGCGAGCCGGCGGCGCGGTACGTGAACCAGGCACTGCGGAAACTGGCGGGAGAAGGGACGAGGGACGCGGGACGGGTCACCTCGCACCCCGATTGGCTCGTGGCGCGGTGGCAGGAGCGCTTCGGTGGCGCGGGAGCGGCAGAGCTCCTCGCCTGGAACGACCGGCGCCCATACCTCGCGATCCAGCCCGTCACGTGGGAGGCCGCGGCGCTCGAGACCGGTTTCGAAGCCGCCGGATACGCAGTGCGGCCGGCACCCTTCGGAGGCGGGCTCATCGTCTCCCGGACTCCGACCGCACCCCGCACCCCGCTCCCCCAGAGCCTTCCGGGGTACGAGGCGGGAGCCTTCATCGTCCAGGATCCCGCACAGGCCCTCGTCTGCTGCTTCGCCGCCGTGCCGGTCGGTGCGAGATTGTACGACGCCTGTGCGGCCCCGGGCGGCAAGACGGTCACCCTCGCGAAGAGGGGGGCGCGGGTGACGGCCGGTGAAGGCCGGCGCGAGCGGCTCGGGCGACTGCGCGAGACCATCGGCCGGACCGGAGTGGCGGTTCCCATCGTAGCGGCGGATCTTCTCTCCGCGCCGTTCCGGTCCGGGGCGTGGGACGCGGTTCTGCTCGATGCGCCGTGCAGCGCCACCGGGACGATGGCTCGGCACCCGGATGCCCGCTGGCGCATCACCGAGGCGGCGATCACCCGCCTCGCCCGACGTCAGGCGGCCCTGCTCGAAGCGGCCGCGCCGCTGGTGCGTGCCGGCGGTGTGCTGGTGTATGCGACGTGTTCCCTCGAGCCGGAAGAGAACGAACGACAAGTGGAGGCGTTCCTGGAGCGGCACTCCGAATACGAGCGACGCAGCGTGCGCGACGCGGTCGCGGCGGAGCTGGTGAGCGCGGCGGGCGATTTCCAGTCGCTCCCCCAGCGCCACGGCATCGACGGGGCGTACGCCGCGCGCCTGGTGCGGCGGAGCTGATGCAGTTCCGGCGTCACATGCCGCCGCTCAAGGACTGGCACCTGCCGAAGCTGCGGCGGCTGCCGCCCATCAAGCGCGACGAGGCGATCCGTTGGGCGTTCTGGCTGGGGGTGGCCGCGCTCACGGGATACCTGCTCGCGGCGCTGTTCGTCTTTCCGGCGCCGGTGTTCCCGCACCACCAGCAGGTGCCGCGCGTGATCGGCCTCCCGCTCGCCGACGCGCGCCAGACGATCGCCGCCGCACACCTCGGCACGGTGGACAACGGGACGGAGCCGCATCCGTCGGCGCCGGTCGGCACCGTCATCTGGCAGGATCCGCCCCCGGGCGTGGAGGCCCCCGCCAACCTGCGCGTGGCGCTGGTGACGAGCTCGGGCCCACAGCGCGTGCCGGTCCCCGACGTCGCGGGACTCGACGGCGCGCTCGCCACCAGGCTGATCGCCGCCGCGGGGCTGACGGTGAGCCGGGTGGAATCGGTGTCGGCCGCGGTCCCCACCGGACAGACGATGCTCACGCGTCCGGCGGCGGCCACCGCCCTCGTGCCGGGCAGTGGCGTGGGCCTGGTGGTGAGCCGCGGGGCTCCGACCATCACCGTCCCCGATCTGCTCGGGCTCTCGCCGCTCGATGCGCGCACCCGTCTCGAGGCCGCCGGGCTGTCGATCGGCGGGGTCACACGGCAGCGGACCAGCGACGCCGCGCCCGGCACGGTCGTGGCGCAGCGACCCGCCGCCGGCACGCTCGCCGCCCCCGGGACGCTCGTGGACGTGGTGGTCGCCCGGAGCCCGCAATGACCGCCGGCATCCGGATCGCGCCGAGCGTGCTCTCCGCCGACCTCACGCGCCTCGCCGAGCAGGTGCGGGCGGTGCTGGACGGCGGCGCGGACTGGCTCCACGTGGACGTCATGGACGGGCGGTTCGTGCCCAACCTCACCTTCGGCGCCAACATGGTCGCCGCCCTGCGGAAGCTCACCGACCGGCCGATCGACGTGCACCTCATGGTGGTCGAGCCCGAGCGCTACATCGACCCCATGGCCGATGCGGGGGCGTCGGTGTGTACCTTTCATCCCGAGGCCACGGTGCACGTGCAGCGCCAGCTCGCGGCCATCCGGCAGCGGGGCATGCTCGCGGGCCTCGCGCTCAATCCCGCGTCACCGTTGGCGCTCGCGGAGGACGTCGTGTCCGACCTGGACCTGCTGCTCATCATGACGGTCAACCCGGGGTACGGCGGACAGAGCTACCTGCCGGCGTCCACCGACAAGATCCGGCGCGCGACCGCGCTGCTGCAGGCCCGTCGCGCGAGCGTGATGCTCGAGGTGGACGGCGGCATCGGCCCCGATACGATCGCGGCGGCCCATGCGGCCGGTGCCGATACGTTCGTCGCCGGCAACGCGATCTTCGCGAGCGCCGATCCGGGCCGCGAGGTGCGCGAGCTGCGGCGGCGCTGCGCGGTGGCAGTCTGATGACGTCCCGCCGCCTCACCATCCTCTCGAGCCTCGCGCTGGTCGCGGTGCTCGCCGTCGCCCTGGTGATCCGCCTCATGCCGGAGATCAACCTCGTCGGGGTGGGGTCCCGGGCGCCGACCTTCCAGGCGATCGACCTGCGGACCGGGCGGCCGGCGCGGCTGGCCGACTATCGGGGCAAGGTGATCCTGCTGAACATCTGGGCGACCTATTGCATCCCCTGTCGCACCGAGATGCCGGCGATCGAGCGGCTGTCGCACCGCCTCACGGGGACCGATTTCGCCGTCCTGGCGGTGAGCGTGGACGTGGTCGATTCGACGGCGGTGAATGCCTTCGTGAAGGAGTACGGCCTGACCTTCGACGTGTGGCACGACCGGCCGGGGCTCACGCAGCGGCTCTACCAGACGACCGGGGTCCCTGAGACGTTCGTGATCGACCGGCAGGGCGTCATCGTGAAGAAGGCGATCGGGTCGATGGACTGGGACGATCCCGTCAACGAAACGCTGATCCGGCGCCTGCTCGCGCAACCGTCGTGAACCGCCGCCGCCTTTCCCTCGTCGTGGGCCTGGCGATGGCAGGCGTGTTCGTCGCGGCACTCGTGATCCGGCTCATGCCGGAGATCGCCCTCGTGGGCACCGGCTCGCCGGCGCCCGAGTTCCACGCCATCGACCTGCACACCGGCCGCCCCGCCCGATTGTCCGACTACCGGGACAAGGTGCTGCTGCTCAACCTCTGGGCCACCTGGTGCCAGCCCTGCCGCATCGAGATGCCCGCCATGGAGCGGCTCTCACGCCGCTTCACCGGGACCGACTTTCACGTCGTGGCGGTGAGCGTCGACAAGGACGATTCGACCGTGGTGAGCGCGTTCGCCAAGCAGCTCGGGCTCACCTTCGACATCCTCCACGACCGGTCCGGGAAGATCCAGGATCTCTACCAGACCAGCGGGGTTCCGGAGAGTTTCGTGATCGACCGTCACGGCGTCATCGTGAAGAAGGTGATCGGCGCGGTGGAGTGGGATTCCCCCGTGAACGACGTGCTGATCCGGCGGCTGCTCGATGACCGGTGACGTGCGCCGCGGCCTGTTCCGCAATTGGGGGCTGAAGCTCGCCGCGTTGTTCCTGTCCCTGCTGCTCTACGTGGCGGTCGCCGCGCAGGAACAGGTCACGCAGGAGTTGCCGATGCGGCTCGATGTCCGGGTGCCGCCGGGGCGCACGCTGCTGGGCGCGCCGGACGCCCTGACGGTCGTGCTGCGCGGCAAGATCGCCGAGCTCCTGCGGTTGCGGTTGTTTCGCCAGGTGATCACGCTCCAGGTGCCGGACACCCTGAGCACCGCCTCGTGGACCACGGCGCTGCAGGTGGGCAGCGTCGATCTGCCCAAGGGGGCCGACGTGCAGGTGGCGGAGATCAAGCCCTCGACCGTGACGATCCTGCTCGATTCGGTGGCGAGCAAGGAAGTTCCGATCGTGGCCCGGGTGACGGTCCAACCCGAGTCCGGCCAGGCGATCGACGGCGGGCTGCAGATCACGCCGAGCGTGGCCCGGCTCGTCGGACCCGACCGCCTGCTGTCGCGGATCGAGTCCGTCGCCACCGTGCCCACGGCGTTCGACGCCGTCCACGGCAGCTTCACCCGCCTGGTCCAAATCGACACTTCCCCGCTCGGCATCGTGCGGGTCACGCCGCTCGACGTCCGCGTCAGCGGATCCACGACGGCGGTGTTCGAGCGCGTGTTCAATCTGCTCCCCGTCGAGAGCGGCGCGGGCCCCCTGACCGGCTACGAGCTGCGCCCGGCCCGGGCCACCGTGGTGGTGCGCGGACCGGAAGCGGTGGTGCAGGCCCTCACCAAGGACAGCCTGAAAGTGATCGTCCACCTGACGGGTCCCGTCACCGACACCGCGACGGTTCGGGTCATGGTCCTCGCGCCGCACGGCATCACGGCCCGCGCCGTGCCCGACTCCGTGCTGGTGGTGCGGCGCCGGAGCGGCCGTGGCTGACGTCGTCCTGGGGATCGAAACCTCCTGCGACGAGACGTCCGCCGCCGTCCTGGTGGCCGGCTCGGGCGGGAAGCCGCCGGAGCTCGCGAGCCTCGTCATCCTGTCGCAGGACGTGCACCAGGTGTTCGGCGGCGTGGTCCCCGAGCTGGCGAGCCGGGCCCACCTCGCGGCGCTGCCCGCGGTGGTCGAGCGGGCCCGGGCCGAGGCGGGCGTGTCGTGGAGTGCGGTGGATGCGGTCGCCGTCACCGCGGGACCGGGGCTCGTCGGCGCGTTGCTCACCGGCGTGGTGTACGCGAAGGCGCTCGCCTACGCCGGCGGGCGCGCCCTCATCGGCGTGAACCACCTCGAGGGTCACCTCTTCGCTCCGGCCGTGGAGGATCCCGAGCTCGAGCCGCCGTTCGTGGCGCTGCTCGTCTCCGGCGGACATACCATGCTGCTCGACGTGCCCGCCTGGGGCCGCTACCGGCTGCTCGGCGCCACACGCGACGACGCCGCCGGAGAGGCGTTCGACAAGGTCGCGGCCATGCTCGAGCTTGGGTACCCGGGCGGGCCGGCGATCGAGCGTCTCGCCGCGACGGGGGACCCGGCCCGATTCACGTTTCCCCGGCCCATGCGAGACGACGGCTTCGAGTTCTCGTTCTCGGGTCTCAAGACCGCCGTCCGGCACGCGGTCCGCCAGAGCGCAGATCTGGCGCGTGACCGCGCCGATCTCGCCCGCGGGTTCCAGGACGCGGTGCTCGACGTACTCGTCACCAAGCTGGCCCGGGCCGTCGCCGCAACCGGGTATCGGACGGCGGTCCTGGGGGGCGGCGTCGCCTGCAGCCGCGCCCTCTCGGCCCTCGCGGCGCAGCGGCTGGCGGGTGCGGCGCGCGTCGCCGTCGCGAGTCCGCGGCTCAACACCGATAACGCCGCCATGATCGCGCGGGCCGGCTGGTGGCGCCTGGCGCGCGGCGAGCGCAGCGATTGGCTCCTGGATGCGCGCGCCGATCTGCCTATCCCGGGTCTCGAACCCCCGTCCCCCATCCCCCTGCCCTCTTCCCTATGACGGTGTATCCGCTCGTGCTGCGCGTCGGCAGCCTGTCGGTGACGGGCTTCGGCCTGATGATGATGCTGGCGTTCATTCTCGCCGGCTGGGCGATCCAGCTCGAGCTGCGGCGCCGCGGGTTGGACGAGGAGTTCGCCGCGGATATCGTGATCGGCGCGGTGCTGGGCGGGCTGATCGGCGCGAAGCTCTGGTATGTGGCACTCACCGGCGAGACGCCGTTCAGCCGGGGCGGATTCGTCTGGTACGGCGGCTTCGTGGGCGGCGTCCTGGGCGTGGTGTTCAACAGCTGGCGGCGGCGCGTCCCGATTCCCTTCACCGCCGAGCTGGTGGCTCCGGCATTGACGCTGGGCTACGCCGTCGGCCGTGTGGGGTGCTTCCTGGTGGGCGACGATTACGGCGTGCCGTCATCGCTGCCCTGGGCGGTGAAGTTCCCCTTCGGGCTCCCCCCCACGACCGTCGCCAACCTGTCCCAGTTTCACGTCACGTTCCCGCCGGGGATGAACGGGTCGGAGCTCGTCGCGGTGCATCCAACGGAGCTGTACGAGACGGCGCTGATGCTCCTGGCGACGGCGTGGCTCTGGAACCACCGCGCCCACCGGCACGCGGCAGGCTGGCTGTTCGGTTGCTATCTGCTGATCGCCGGGGCGGAGCGGTTCGCCATCGAGTTCCTGCGCGCCAAAGACGACCGCCTGCTGCACGGGTTCACGATCGCGCAAGCCGCGAGCGTCGGTATGATGGCGGTGGGATTGTACGTGATCCAAAGGCTACGGACGACGTCAGCGGTCAGCGATCAGCCTTCAGCGTTGATGAAGAAGGCGGCTGATGGCTGACGGCTTCAGTTGCCACACGAGCGCCACGAGCAACGCGAGCACCAGCAGCCCTTGCAGCGCCAGCGATTGCACCGTCGGATACACGCCGAGGAACGGGACGCGGAGCCATTCGAGCGACGGGATGACCGTCGTTCCGACGACGCGGCTCTCCTGCAGCTCGGCGACGCCTTTCCCGGCGAACACGAACGCCATGTAGTAGAGCAGCGCGCCGGTCACCGCAAAAAACGCTTTCATCGGGATCCGCACACCGAGCCGCATCAACAGGACGTAGAGCAGCACCAGCACGACCGCACCCAACGCGACGCCGGCGATCACCGCGCCGGCATCGCCCGCACCGCCCGAGGCGAGCAGGGCCTTGTAGAACAGGATCGTCTCCACGCCCTCCCGATAGACCGCGAGGAACGCCACCGACGCGAGCGCCAGTGCGGATCCCGACGAGAGCGCCGCCTGCATCTTCCCCTTGAGAAAGGCGCTCCATTTGTCGGCTTCGATCTTGGAGAGCAGCCAGTAGCTCACGTAGAACAGCACCACCACCGCCGCGAGCATCGTGATCCCTTCCAGGGCGGAGCGCCGCCCCGGCGGGACATTGAGCAGCAGCTCGAACAGCACCGCGGTGATGCCGCTCGCGCCGACCGCGGCCCAGGCTCCCCAGGCGACTTCGCGACGCCGCTCCGGCGCGCCCGCTTTGGTGAGGAAGCTCATCAGCGCGGCGATGATGAGGATCGCCTCGAAGCCTTCTCGCACCAGCAGCATCAAGGACTGCACGAAGAGGTTGGTGCCGGATTCCCGGTCGACCAGCACGCGCTCGGCGTGCTCCAGGTCGGCGAGCAGCTCCCCCTGGAGCGCCCGCAGCTCGGCGGGGGCCGCCCCCGCGGCTGCCCGGCTTCGCAGCTTGGCGAACTCGCCTTCCAGCCGTGTCGCGAGTGCCGGTGCGTGCGCCCGCACGTCGGTCTCCACCCCTTCGAAGGTGAGGTAGGCATCGAAGGCCAGGCGATCCGAGCCCTGGGCGACGGCGGAATCGAGCTGCCGGCGCACCGCCGCCATGATCGTGGCGGCCTGCGAGCCGCTGTGCTGCAGCGTGAGGGCGTAGGCAGCGACCGCCCAGCGATCGTCCTCCGACAATGTCTGCTCGAACGACGGCATCGCCGTGCCGGCCACGCCGAGCAGTAGCTGGCGGTACAGATCGACGCGCGACTTTGCCCCCATGACCTGGGGATCGGCGAGGTTCGCGGGTGGCGGATTGAGCCCGTGCGCGATGGGCCCGTCGCCCCGGCCGCCGTCCCCGTGGCAGGAGGCGCACCGTTGTTGGTAGATCTCCGCCCCGCGCGCCAGCGACTCCGTGCTCGGAGGAATCGGCACCACGGCTCCCCCCAGGTCGCGCGCCATCCGCTCGCCCAGACGCTGCGCCAGGTCGTGCACCTCGGCCGGCGGGGCGGAGCGGTCGAGCAGCGCCACGAGCGCCACGAGTGCGCTGTCGGTGTAGTGCCGGACCGCCGCGGGAAGGGCGGGAATGTCGCGGCGGGCCTGCTCGATGAAGAGGTGGGCCTCCTTCACCTCTTCGGCGTCGGTCACCCGGCCGCCGTCGGGCGGGACGCCGAGCGAGTACTCCTTCGCCGACAGCTCGGCGGCGGCCACGATGCGCCGAGCCACGGTGGCGGAATCCTCGGTCTGACCGATCAGTGGAGGGGCAGCTCCGGCCAGGGCTGCCAGGAAGAACAGAGGCGTACGATAGATGAGAATGATTCTCAGAAAGGGTCTGCCGAAAACTAGAAAGGCGACTACCCGAATGCTAGAGCGCTTCCACCACCGCGGTGGCGACCGCCGCGGCGTGGGTATGCGATAGCGACACGAAGATCCGCGTGACCCCTAGCTCCCGGGCCCGCTGCTCGGCGAGCCCCGTGAGCACTACGTCCGGCCGGCCGTCTTCGTCGCGCACCACCTCGATCTCCCGCCATCCGATGCCGCGCGCCGCCGGACTCCCCTGCAGCGCCTTGTACACCGCCTCCTTGGTAGCCAGCCGCGCGGCGACGCTCTCGGCGGGATCCGTCTTGGAGCGGCAATACGCCGCTTCCCCGGGCGTCAGCAGCCGGTCGTACACGTGCGCGCCCTTCTCGGCGAGCATGCGGCGCACCCGCTCCACTTCCACGAGATCGACCCCCACCCCGACAACGCTCATCGCGTGACGAACAGCCGTCGCCGGGACACGCGGCCGTCCAGCTCGAGCACCACGAGATACGCCCCGTTGGGGACGCGGCCCGATCCGGCAGTGAGATCCCAATCGTATTCGGTCGTGCCGAGCGGCAACGTGGTCGAGACGAGACGCTCCCCCGTGAACGTGTAGATCCCGAGGCGCGGCGTACCGACCCCCGCTGGCCAGGAGATCCACACCTGATTGCCGCGCACGGGATTCTCCGACACCTCGAGTGCGGCCGGCGGCGGCAGCGCGACAAACGCCGCGGTCGAATCGCTGGCGAACCCCACGGCGTCGACCCACCACGTGAAGTCCACGGACACGAAGCGCACGCGCGCCCCACGCGCATCGTTCAGCGTCGGCAGATCGACCCGCATGGGATACCACGCCGGCCCGTCGCCCACCACATCCGCCACGGTCGCCCAGGTCGCTCCACTGTCGCGCGACACCTGTACCAGGCCGTGTTGCTCAGGTGAAAAGGTCGAGCCGCGATGCTTGGTCCAGAACTGCAGCCACAGCCGCGAGCGCCCGGCGAGTTCGACGACCGGCGAGGTCAGGGTGTCCGTCACGATCGTGCCCCAGGACCAGCTCCCGGCCGCCGCCTCATTGGAGCGCGTCCATCCCTGCCAGCCGAGATCGGCGTCCTCGGCGCCCGCGAGCGAGAGCAGCTCTCCCGCGATTCCTCCCCCGACGCCTTCCACGCGCAACGCCCGTGCCTGGTCGGCGCTGAGGTCCGAACGCCACAGCGTGCGGACCGTCCCGTGGGCCAGCGAATCGGCGGAGAGCGAGCGCGTGGCCAGGATCCCCGAGGCGCTGCGCACGCTGAGCGCGAATGGCGCTGGACCGGACGACGGCAGGCTCACCCACGCCTCGGGCCAGATCGATTCGATCCGGGCCGGGGTCGGGAGGGCGCCGGTCGGTCCCATGGCCTGCGCCGGGTTCCCCGCCGCGGCGATCGCGGCGACCGCGAACGGCAGATTGTCGCGGAACACGCGCGCGACGAGCGCCGAGTCGTCGGGAAATGTGAAGCCGTAGTAGAAGCCCGAGTCGGGCGTGCAGCACCCGCTCGTCAGCTCCGGCGTGAACGCGAGCGTCCCGTGCGCGCGATACGCCCAGTCGGTGTACTCGCCATTGGTCGGGTAGAGATTCCAGCCCGGTCCCGGGTGATAGTAGGCGTGGAAGCTCGACGGCACGCTGTCGCGTACCGCGGGGTTCAGATCGGTTCCGCCCAGCGCGCGAAACAGGGGCAGGTCCGGTGCCAGCGCGCCGGGGCGGAAGCCGTAGGGATAGAGGATCAACCCCGAGTAGGTGTGATACGACACGGACACGACCGGAGGATGCGCGGCGTGAAACGCGACCACGGCCTGCGTCTCGGGCTCGGAGGCCGGCCCCGGGCCACGGTAGATCTCGGTCCCCGTGATGCCGCTCGACCCGGCGTCGTCGTACCCCCAGAACTCCGGGTAATTGCGGTTGAGATCCACGCCGAAGGTGCCGTCGCCGTTGGGGCGACGGTTCTTCCGCCAGAAGCGGTCGGTCGTGAACGTGTACTGGTAGCCGTCGGGGTTCTCCACCGGGATCACCCAGATGTCGCGCGTCGCAAGGAGCGCCGGAGCGGAATCGGCGAGCCAGCGGATCAGCATCATCGCGACCTCGGTGGACACCCACTCGCGCGCGTGGTGCGTCCCCATGAACAGCACGTTGGGGCGGTCCGGCGCGTCCGCCGCCGCTCCGAGCTTCACCGCGAGGATCGGCCGCCCTTCGAGCGTCGCGCCGATCGAGTCGACGTGGATCAGCGGGTTCGCCGCCGCCCACGCGGCGAGCGTCGCCCGGATACCAGTGGCAGGTTTGTCGAAGGAGCGAAACACCGTGAAGCTGTCGCCCGCAGGTCCCGCGGCCGGTGCGCCCACCGGTGAGACCCCGGCGTACCCGCGGCTCGCCAGCACCCGCTCGGCGTCCGGGGACGCCACGACGATCGCCTCGAGGCCGCCGGCCACCCGCCGTACTCCGGCGACCTCGAAACCCAATCGCGCGAGCGAGTCGAGCCCGGCGGGACCCGACACCCGCACCGCCAGCGGGCGCAGCTGCGCCCCCGCCGGTGCGGCCGCGCCGAGGGCGAGGATCAGAATCCCAGTGAAGCGGCGAGCCATGCGGGTGCGGGAAGGTAGCCGCCCAGCACGAGGGCGATCCAGACGACCGCGCCGGCGAGCGGGAGCCACACGGCGAAGACCGGCCACAGGGAGGGGCGCCAGGCGCGGACGGCGTCGAGCTCCGGGGTCCACCGTGCCCGCTCATGCTCCACCAGCGCCTCGAGAGCGAGCCACGCCGCCTCGAGCCGGCGCGCCGCCAGCGTCTGCGCATCGCGCCATTCCTCAACCGTCCCGGGCTCGCCCGGCCAGTCGCGGTGCAGCGTATCGGTCGAGCGCGCCACGACCTCCAGCGCCGCTTCGAACGCGTCGGCGCCGGAGGCGAGGCGGGCGCCGATCGCCCGCCGCTCGCCCGGCGACAACACGAGCTGTTTGGCGCGCCGCGCCGGCATCCGGACGCGGCGCGCCTCGAGCACGATGGTGGCGTCGAGCGCCTGGGCGACGCGCTCCGCCGTGCGGCGCACCGCGTCATCCCAGGCGGAGGCCCAAGCGTCGCGGTCGAGCTGCCGCAGGGCGCGGGCGGGTGCCGCATCGGCCGCGTCGCGCCGCGCCGCGCCGGCGCACTCGATCACGCGGGTCGCGAGGGCTTCGCGAACGTCGTCCAGCGGCACCCAGGGATCCGAGAGCCGATGGGGCACGATCAACCGCCCCAGCGCGGGACCGAGCTCCGGCACCGCGAGTTTCACGGGCGCCCTTCCCCGGCGGCCAGGCGGGCCCGGCGGCCGGTGCGGCGGCGGTAGGCCGCGGTGAAGTACGGCAACGACTCCGAGCGGAATTCCCGGCGCGGCAGTCCGGTGGCGGCGATGGCCCGCTCGATCGCGGGCGGCGGGCCTTCCACCTCGAGCAGCGTGTCCATGCGCGGGTAGCGCTCCAGCCGCAATACCGCCCGCCCCAGGCGGTAGACCTCGACGCGCCGATCGATCACCTGGGTGACGCGGTAGCGCAGCTGGACGAGCAGGAGCAGGATCGCGTTCGCGTCCATCACGGCGACCTCCAGCTCGGCGCGGTGCCGATAGACGCCGCGCCGCGTGCTCGCCGCTCCCTTCCAGGCCAGCACCGCATGCGCCCGATGACGACCGCTGGGACGATACACGCGCAGGCGCAGCACCTCGTCGCGCCGGAGCAGCTCGCGGCGGCGGTCGAAGCGGCGGTCGGTCATGCGGCCGCGGAACTCGAGCCGCGCGCCGGCGCGCCGCAGCGCCCGCCGCAGGGCCGGCACGTCGCTCACCCGGGCTTTGACTTCGAGCTCGTCGATCAGCCGGGGGCGACGGGGATGGAGCGTCACGCGAGCAGCGCGTCCAGCACCGCGGCGGTGTCGGAGAGGTCGGCGAACACGTGGGTCGCGCCGGCGGCCGCCAGGATGGTCACGTCGTAGCGGCCCGTGGCGACGGCGACCGTGCGCGCGCCGATCGGGCGGGCGCACGCCACGTCGTCCGGGGTATCGCCGATCACGACCACGTCCGGCCCGGCGATGGAGCGCCCGGTGAGCGATTCCGCCCGGCGCCGCGCGATCGCGGGGAGCTCCGGACGGTGCGCGGCATCGGACCCGTAGGCCCCCACCGCGAAGCGCGACGGATCGATGCCCGCCGAGCGCAGCTTGAGCGCGGCTCCGCGCTCGAGATTTCCTGTGAGCAACCCCACCAGCACCTGCCCCGCGGCCTCCTGCCGCGCGAGCTCGTCCAGCAGCTCGCGCACGCCGGTCATCACGCGGGTCTCCTGCGACGGACTGGCGAGCTCGAGCTCCAGCAGCTCGAGATAGCGGTCGCACACCGCCTGGATGCGCGCCGGCATCTCGGCGTCCGGGTGCCCGGCCAGCGACAGCAGCTCGCGCACGATCTGCGGATCGGTCTTGCCGTCGAAGCGGTGGTCCCCGACCGGCCCCGACGTGCCGGCCAGGTCGATCAACGCGCGCCCGATCGCCCGGCGGCCGGCCCCGTCGGTCAGCAGAATGGTGCCGTCGATGTCGAACAGCACGAGTCGCATCAGGACTCCATCCGTCGGACGCCCACGACCTGCTCCCGCAGCCGCTTCAGCCGCGGCACGTCCCCGAACAGCTCCTCACTCACCACGCCGCCGCGCGACAACGTCGAATGCACGATGCGTCCAGCGCCGGCCCACAGCGCCACATGCGACACGCGGCCGTTCTCGGCGAAGAACACCAGATCCCCCTTCTCGTACCCTTCTCCGGAGGCGGACCGCCGGACCTCCCTGCCCTCGGTGAACTGCTGATCGCTGTCGCGCGGCAGCGCGACGCCGCGGGCCGCATACGCGGCCTGGACGAGCCCCGAGCAATCCACCCCCCATTCGGTGCGACCGCCCCAGAGATAGGGGGCGCCGCCGAACCAGCGCAGCACGAGCTCGGAGATCGCCATGAGGCGGGCCTCGGCGTGCAGCTCGACCTGCGCCCGGACCATGCCGCCGAACACGCGGGCCAGCCGTCCATCAGCGGTCTCGACCAGCCCGTCGCGCCGCGGCACCAGCCGGGCGCCGATCGGCAGGCGCAGGCGCGTTCCCTGATGCTCCAGCTCGCAGCCGAGCGAGCGCGCCGTCGCACGCGCCAGCCAGTCCTCCAGCCAATCGGCCGTACCGACCCGCGTGTAGCCGGCATGCGTCCAGGCGACGTACCCGTCCGTGGCCCGGACGTGCAGCCAGTCGCCACGCCGCTCGAGCAGGGCAAGCGGCTCGCCGTGCAGCGCCTCGCTCACGCGCGGCGCGTTCACGACCGGCTGATCGAGCAGCGGTGCCACGGCGGCGGTCACGACGGCCATACCGGCATCGTCCACCGATGCATCGGGCAAGAGCGCGACCTCCACGGCCAGGCGCGACTCGCCGCCGAGGCGACGCAGGTCGGCCAGGGCCTCGCGGCTCGTCGTCCGCCCGAAGAGCTTCCCGCCCGCGTCAGCGACGTCGAACACGCCGAGCCGGCGATCGGGGACCCACCGGCGTCGCACGTCGTCGAGCGCGCGCACCAGCGCGTCGGTCATGTCGCGAGCCCGGGGGTGAGCGCCGTGCCGCGCGCCAGCCGCACGGCGCGCTCGAGGGCCTCCGGCACGACCTCCGCGGCCAGGGCTTCCGGCTGCAGCGGTGACGCCGGCGGATGGGTGGCGGTGCTCACGGCGAACACCACGTCGCCGTCGAACAGCGTCCCGTAGGGCGTGATGCGCCGGGCGAGCGCGTCGCTCCCGGCGCGCGCCAGCGCCTCGAGCGCGACCTTGTCCAGTGCGGCGTTGGTGGCGACGACCGCCAGCGTGGTGTTGTGCCGAACCGGCGGGCCGGCGCCGAAGGGGACGCCCCCCTGGGCGAGATAGCGCTGGCCGTCGAGGAACCCGCCCCCCTCGTCGCGCGCGCCCGCGAGAATCGTCCCGCGTGCGTCACGGACGTCGCCCACGGCGTTGGTGGCGACGAGGGCCGCGACCACGATATCGCCGGCGCGGGCCGCCCAGGTCCCCACCCCGCCCTTCATCGCGCGGGCGATGCCCGCCGCCTTGCCCACGGTCGCCCCTGCTCCCACACCCACCGATCCTTCCGCCAACTCGGTCGAGGCCGCGTCGCAGGCGGCGGCCCCCGCGTCGGGACCGGGCCACAGCGGCGCGCCGCCCGTGTTGCCGAGGTCGAAGATGACGGCGGCCGGCACGATCGGGACTGCCAGCTCCGCCCGGACCGGAAACCCGCGGCCGCGCTCCCGCAACCAGCGCATCACGCCGTCGGCGGCCCCGAGCCCGAAGGCGGAGCCGCCCGTGAGGAGGATGGCGTCGGCGTGGCCGACGAGGTGGCGGGGATCGAGCGCATCGAGCTCGCGCGTCCCGGTAGCGCGACCCCGGAGCGCAGCGGCCGCGCGCATGCCGCCGGGCGGGCCGAGCACCACGGTGCACCCGGTCGCGCCACTGGGGTGTGTCCAGTGTCCCACCAGCAGACCGGAAACCGCGGCGAGGCTCTTCACGCGGGCGAAGATAGCCGCGCTTGCTGGGGTTGTGCAGGTCAAATAGCTTCGAGAACCTCATGTCGACCACAACGCCCGGCACCGATCAGACGACGATCCTCGTCGTGGACGATGAGCTGGGGATCCGCCAGGCGTTGGACCGCTATCTGCGCCGACTCGGCTACCGCGTGCTGCTGGCCGAGCACGGCGATGCGGCGCTGAAGCTCATCGCCAGCGACAATCCGCAGGCGATGCTCTCCGACATCCGCATGCCGAACATGTCGGGCGTCGAGCTCGTCCCCAAAGCCCTGGCGGTGCAGGCCGACCTCGCGGTCATCATGCTCACCGCGATCGACGAGCCCAAGACCGCGATCGAATGCCTGCGGCTCGGCGCGTACGACTACCTGATCAAGCCGCTCGATCTGGAGGAGCTGGAGGTGTCGCTGCGCAGCGCCCTGCGCAAACGTCAGCTCGAGATCGACCGCCGGGAGCTGGAAGGGTGGCTGGCGCGGGAAGTGGCGGAGCGCACGCAGACGCTGGAAGAGCGGACCAACGCGATCGCGGACATCGCCCTGCAGGCGCTCGCCGCCGCGTCGCAGTGGCCCGGGGCGGCCGATGCCACAGCGCGGCTGGCCCGCGAGCTGGGGACGCCGCTGGAGGAGCTGACCAAGGACATCGAGCGGCGACGCGCCTAGGCGCGCGAAGCCGCCTTGGCTTTCTCCTCGCACGCTTTGCAGCGCGTGACCCCGCGGAAGGTGCAGATCAGGCAAATGAAGGTGCCGCAGTCGGCGCAGGGATAACCCTCCGACGCGCGCTCTTCGTTGCCGCAGGCGCGGCACACCATCCCGTCGTGCTCCTTCAGCTCCGGTTTGCTCATGCGTGCCTCAGAGGTCGAGGGCGTACGACTTAATCTTATTGATCAGCGTCGCGCGCGAAATCCCGAGCTCCCGGGCCGCCCGTGTGCGGTTTCCGGCATGATGGCGCAGGGACCGTTCGATCTGATCCCGCTCCACTTCCGCCAGGGTGCGGGCCCGGTGCCCTTCGCTGCCCGCGCCGGCCGACGTGAGACGCAACGCCGCCCGGCGCCACCGTCCCGCTTCCGCCGCCCGTGCCACCGCGGCCGCCAGGTGGTCGGGGTCGATGGGACGGACCACGAGCTGCTCCGCACCCTCGCGCAACGCCTGGACTCCCGCGGCCAGCCCCGTCGTGCCGGCGACCACCACTATGCCCGCTCCGGTCGCCCGCAACCGGGCGACGGTGGACTCGGCCGCCGCCGGCAGCTCCCCGTCCCACACGACCACATCGGGGTGCGCCCGCTCGGCCACGGCCAGCCCGATGCCGCCGTCCCGCTCGTGCGTCAGCTCGGCGCCCACCGCCACGAGCGCCCCGGCGGCGCGCGCCAGTGCTTCGTCGGTCGTGACCAGCAGCACCCGGTCAGCCACCGCCGCCTCCTGGGGCCACGGGGGAGGTGTCCGGATCGACGAACACGCGCAACGCACCGGGCAGCACCCGGGCCGTGAGCGGGGACGTCCCCACGTCTTCGCCGTCGAGCTGGGCCGGAAACGGCTCCCCCTCCTCCACCGTGATCGTGACGCTCGTGCCGCGACCGTACCAGACCTGATCCTGTCGCGCCGGGGCACGCCGCTGCATCAGCTCGAAGAACGCCGCCACACTCTGCCACATCCCGTCCGCGCGCATGCCGACGACGTCGAGGATTCCGTCGTCGGGCCGGATGTCGCGGTGCAGGCGCAGGAATGGCGGCATGAGGTCGGCGCAGTTGCACACCAGCACCATCGCCGCGTCGCGGACCGTGTCCACCCCGTCGATCGTGATGCGCACGCGCGCGCTCGTCACGGATCGCAGGGAGAGCAGTGCCGCGCGCACGTAGGCGGCGCGGCGCCAGCGCCGCTTGGCCGCCGAGTCGGTGCGACGCATGAGGGCCGCATCGAACCCCGCGCCGCAGCACACGGCGAAGTAGTGGGTGCCGTCGGAGCGATCCACCGCCCCGAGATCCACCTGCACCGCCGTGCCGCGGAGAATCGACCGCACGGCGGCCAGCGGCCGGCGCGGCAGCCGCAGGTTTCCCGCCAGCACGTTTCCCGTCCCCCCGGGGAGGAGCCCCAGCGGAATGCCCGTGCCCGCGATGGCGGCCGCGATCTGCATCGCCGTGCCGTCGCCGCCGTAGGAGAGCATCGTGTCGAAGCCCTCCTCCCGCCCGCGGACCGCGAGCCGCCGCGCGTCACCCGCCTTCGCGGTGGCGGCGACTTCCACGGTCCACCCGGCGTGGCGCAGCGCCTCCCGCACGGCGGTCAGCGCCCGCGCGTCGGTGCGCGCGGCGGCCGGGTTGGTGATGAGCAGCGCGCGGGGCATCTCAGTAGCGCCGCTCCCAGAACAGGTCGAAGCCCACCTGTTGCTGCTGCCCCGCCCCCTGGCTCCGGGTGGTGATGCAGCTGCCGACCGGCGCCACGCTCGCCTCCGTGCGCCACTCCGGGCTGATCCGGAACTGCAGGCTCGCGCCGAGCGTCTTCGACATGGCCGACGGACAGATGCTCGCCCGTACGATGAAAAACGTCTTCTGACCGATCTGCCATCCGGCGGCGAAGCTCGTCCCCGTGAGACTACCGGGGTCGCCCGGACGGATCTCCACATAGTCCAGGGGAATGCCGAGATCGGAGACGACGCTGCGCTCCAGCTCCCCCGCCGCGAGGCTCGCCGCAGTGCCGAGCAGCAAGGCTCTGCGTCCGCTGCCCGCCGCGCCCGCCGCGTTGGTGATTTCCCCGCTGGGCTGCGCGAACATCAGGTAGGACAGGATGTCGGTCTGCGACAGCTCCTGCCCCTCGGCGCTCAACGTGAGCCGCGGCACGAGCAGGGTGCCGCCGATATGCGCGACGATGGGGACGTCGTTCGAGCTCGCGCCACCGGTCGGCGCCGGCGCACCCGGCGGAGTCGTGCGATGGACCACGTGACGCGCGGAGATGTCCAACCCCGCGTCGAGGTCCGGTGTGCCGAAGTAGCGCACCGTCCCCTGCGTCACGATGAACTCCCGCGACACCGGCCCCACCTGGAGGCGATAGGTGCCGCGCGGCGCCTGCAGCGTTCCGGTCAACAGCCAGTTGCGGTTCACCTTGTTCACGTTGAGGCGGCCCGAGAGCTGGATGTTCGCCTCGTTGGAGCGCAGCCACACGCTGCTGCCCATGGTGAGCTGCAGATCCTGGATCCGCAGGCTGTCGAGGAACACGCTGTGGAACGAGGGCCCCAGTCCCTGGCGCTGGATCACCGCGGCGAGGGACGTGTCGATCAAGCCGGCCATCGAGGGATCCGGCGCGTCGAGATCGATGATCCGCTTCTCGACTAGGTCGGCGAAATACAACACGCCGTTGGTGACGGTGCCCGAGCCGGTGAGCCGCGCGCCGAACACCGGCCCACGCAGCGCGAGTCGCGCCGTCGCGGTCAGGCTCAGGTCGCCGCGGACCTCGAGCGCCTTGAAATCGCTGGCAGCGATGTCGAGCGCCAGCAGCGGGCGGGTCAGCCGCTCCAGTCGCACATAGCCCGTGAGATCGGCGTGCCCCCGGTCGCTGTGCAGGCCGAGCGAGTCCACGTAGATCGTGTCTCCGCCCAGCCGCAGGCGTCCCCCGATGCCCTCCCACCGCACGTTCAGGGCGGGAATGCCGACGCCCGCCGAATCGATGCCCAGGGTCCCGTCGAGTCGGGGCGCATCCCAGGTGCCCCGGATGCCGACGTCGGCCGTCAGGCGACCGCGCACGTCGCGCAGCTGCGTCGTCAGTGCCTCCAGCGCGACCAGATCTGCGCCGTCGGCGCGCGCGCGGATCGCCAGCGTGTCCGGCAGCTGGCGTCGCGGCACATCCATCAAGGCGAGGTCGAGCGGGAGATGGGCCGTGAACCCCACGACCTCCCGCTCGCCACGTCGCAACGAGGCGGCCGCGTCCAATCGGCGGTGGGCATACGCGAAGGTCCCTTCCACCGACGGGGCCCCGGCCGAGTCGGGAACGAGGGCGAAACGCCCGTCGTAGGTGGGGTCGCGCCGTGTCCCGCGCACCGTCAGATCGGCGGTCACACTGCCCGTCATGCCCAGGGTATCGCGTTGCACCAGGGCGTACACGCCGGCGAGCGGGAATCCTTCCACATGGAGGTGGGCGAGGCCGCTGCCGCCGATCGGGATCGTCCCCGCGAGTTGGAGATGCCCGGGGCCGTTCACGCGCTGTAACGAGACCGAATCCATCGCCAGCACCGAATCGCCCAGCCGGAGCCCGACCGGCGCCTGCAGGAACCAGACGCCGCCGGGGAAGCGTATGGCGAAGGAGTCCACGCCGATCAGGCGGGTTCCGGCGGAGTCGCGCGCGAAACGCCCGCCCGCCACCACACCGCTCAAGTCGCCGATCCGGGTCCGACCCGACCACTCCAGCGAATCCATCCGACCCCGCAGCGAGGCTCGCGGCGCGCCGAACCCCATCTCCCCATAGGCGATCGAGTCCGCCGTCACGTCGGCCCAGACGACCGCCGTCGTCGACGGCTCGTAGCCACCGCGGAAGCTGGCGGCGGGGACCCGCCACGTGCCGAGCGCGAGATGCTCCACGGTGCCGATGCCGCCAACCGCGAGCGAATCGAGGGCGCCCGCGACGCGGAGATGCACCGCCGCCGCGCCGCTCGACAGCACGGCGCGCGCGGTGTCGCGCCAGGTCCCGGAGAGCCACGAGACGAGCGAATCGACCGTGCTCAGGCTGTCGGCATCCAGGGTGAGCAGCGTCTCGCCCGAGCGCGGGCGTCGCCACCCGAGCGTCCCCGCGCCGTCGGTGATGAGTCCGGGCTGGCGCAGCCACACCGTGTCCACGTGCACCAGCCCGTCTCCCAGCCGGAGACGCAACGCACCGCTGTCGAGCGGTGTGCCGGCGACATGGGACGGTCCGAGACGCAGCGCGACCTCCCCCGCGGGTGGGTTTCCGGCGGTGTCCACGTCCAGCGTGACGGTTCCGGTGACGTTGAGCCGGGAGGGCGGGGCCCCGGACACCCAGCGCTCGAGCGACAGGTCCCCGGCGTCGAGCGCCAACCGCCGTGCCCCGCGGCGATCCGGCAGCAGCACGAGGGCGCCATCGGCGCGCACGCGGCCGCCGCCGCCCATCCGTACGACGTCCACGTGGGTTGTCAGCGAGTCGAGCGGGCCGGCGAGCCGCACGGCGCCGGAGACCGCGCCGCGCAGCACCATTCCCGGGAAGCTTCCGGCGAGACCGTCGAAGGAGAGGGTGTCGAGCTGGGCGTCCACATCGAGCGCCACCGTGTCGCGGCGCGAGTCGGCGCCGAAGCGACCGTGGGCCACGCTCGCGGGCCGGCTCCCGTCCCGCTGCCGCAGCGTGCCGTCGAATCGGATGTTGGTGAGCGGCCCGCTGAGGGCGCCCGCCGCATCGAGCGTGCCGTGCAGCGGCGCCGGGACGAACTCGTTGAAGGTGCCGAAGTCGATCGTCGCCGAATCCACGGTGAACGGGGCGAACGTGATCCCCGCGGCCGAGGACAGGTCCACCTGGCCGCGTCCCCGCAGCCGCGATGCCGGCCGGTTCGCCACCAGCGAATCGCGGAAGGTCCAGTCGGCGTCGAGGGTCAGCGCCGAGAGCGGACCGTCGGCGCGGGCGCGTCCGCTCAGATGCCCGTAGAAGGGGAGCGTATCGAGGAAGGCACGGGGGAGCGCCAGGTCCAGATCCTGGGTCGTCACGTCGGTGCCGCGCAGCGCCACCAGCCCCGAGTCGGCGGCGATGAACGCGGTGGCATGCCCGTCGGCGCGTCCGCCGTGATACGTGAGTCCGAGCGTGTCGAGCCGCACCTCCAGCACGCGGCCGCCGTGCGAGCGGACGTCCAGCGTGCCGCGCAGCACCGCACCGTCGGGGAATCGCGGATCGATGAAGCGGGCGTCCGCCAGGGTCACCGCATCGGCCCGGACGGCCAGATTGAACAGCAGCGTGTCGCGCGGCCAGGCGAGGCCGCCGTGCACGGAGAACCGTGATGCCGGCAGGCGGACCACCGGCAGATCGGCGTCGAGCGAATCGCCGTCGATGATCACGCGCCCGCGCATGTCCGCGATCTCGACCGGGGGATCGCTCACCCCCGCGGCCAGCGTCCCGAGGTCCACCCACAGCCCGCGCTGGCCGGGGGCCGAGATCCGGAACGCCGGCAGGGAGGCGGTGAGATGCTGGATGCGGCGCACCCTCCGGCGGCCGTCCGTGCCGAAGGCATCGATCTCGTGCAGCGAATCGTCGGGCGCGGGCCGGGACTGGAGCCGCAATACCAGGTCGCCGTCGGAGATCGTGACGTTGCGCAGCACGACGAGCGGCTTGGGGCCGCGACGCGGGGCGGAGGGCTCCCCCAGGTGCAGCAGCTCCTCGATGTTCAGCCGGCCGCTCTTGTGCTGCACGATGTTGACGTAGGGACGCTCGAGGCGGATGCGCTGCATCACGATCCGGCCCGCGGCGAAGTCGAACAGATTGTAGTCGAGCTCGACGCGCGGCAGCCACGCGACGAGGGTCGAGTCCGCGTCGTAGAGCCGTACGTCCGAGTACACGAGCCCCGTGAGGAGCGTCCCCGAAGTACTGCCGAGCTCGACCTGCCCGGCCACGACCGTTTCCAGCGCGGCGACCGACACCCGCGTCAGCAGGGCCCGTCCCGCGTTGGTGCTGACGAGCGCGGACAGCGCGCCCAGGAAGCCGGCCAGCAAGCCGACCAGCGACCACAACAGAACGCCCAGGCTGCGCCGCACCATCAGAACACCTGCCCGATGGCGAATTGGAGCACGAGACGCCGGAGAAACGCGGAGGGGCGCTTGCGCTGGTAGTTCGGCCGGAAGTCGGTCAGCACGCCGGTGGCGTCGTTCAGGAACTTGAGTTTGCCCGACTCCGGGTCGTAGCCGTTGTAGGCGATGTCGACCCGCACCGGGCCGAGCGGCGTGGTGAACCGCACGCCCACGCCCGGGGTGACGCGCATCGAATGGAACGTGACAAGCTGGTTCTGCCGCAGGTACACCTGCCCCACATCCACGAATGCCGCAAGCCGCAGGCGATCCGGCCACAGCGGGCCCGGGACCCGGATCTCGGCGTTGGCGACGAAGATCGAATTGCCGCCGGTCGGGGCGACCGTCACGTTCCGGTAAACCGTATCGCCGTTCACGATCTGGTAGGAGCAGGTCGCCGGCGTGGCGCAGGTGCTGTCCTTGATCACGTAGACGCGCGGCCCCAGCCCGTTGGCTTCATAGCCGCGGACCGAGTTGGGACCGCCGGCGTAGAAGCGCTGCTCCGGCGGGACGAACTGGGTGGTATCGCCGGCCAGGGTGATGCGCGCGGGGACCAGGGCACCGGCGTGGATGCGCCAGGCGAACACGCCGCGCCGGCCGAACGGGATATAGCGGGCGACTTCGATCTCCCCGCGGTTGAACTCGTACAGCTTGTCGGAGCCGATCAGGCGCGACGAATGCAGCAGTGTGAAGCCCACGTGCCCCCCGCGCGTGGGGTCGAGCACGAAGTCCTCGGTGCGCAGCGCCGCGGACAGGGTGAGCGAGGCGAAGCGGTGCCGGTTGCGGAGATACTTCAGGGTCGAATCGTCGCACACGCTGAACACGCTGCAGAAGGTGGCGTCCGTGGCGTCGGTGCGTCCCACCGAATAGCCGTACGCGACGCCGACCGGCACCTTGCGGCGCGCGTTGAACGTCACGCCGAAGTTCGTCCCGACCTGGACACGGGTATAGGTCTTGAATTCCGAACGCCGCTCGGCGAACACCCCGATGCTCGCCGAATGGCGCGACGAGAGGAACGTCGGCTGGAGCAGGGTGAGGGCGAGGTTGTAGTTTAGCGTGTCGGAAAACGTCGAGTCCTCGAGCAGCGGATGGCACACGAATTTCTTGTCCAAGCCCGCGTTCAACGGCGCTCCGACGCCGATCTTCGACACGCGCGCGCTGAAATCCAGCACCCGCGCGTCGCCGAGAAACCCCAGCGCGGACCACCCGCCCTGTGCCCGAAAGCAGTCCAGGGTGGCATACCCGGCGCCGAAACTGATGCGCCGGCGCGGACCTTCCGTGACACGCACCACCACGTTCACCGTGGAATCGCCGTTGGTCGGCGGCAGGGTGTCCTGGAGCGTCACCGACGCGGCGCGGAACATCCCCGCGCCGTAGAGGTCCCGCTGACTGCGGTACAACCGGTCCTCGCCGTACGGCTCTCCGGGGTGGACCGACAGCGTGCGCAGCACCGTCGCGGTGTCCACGCGCTGCACGCCCTCGACCAAGACCTCGCCGATCCGCAGATGCGGGCCCGGCACCGCCTCGAACCGGAGGTCGGCGGCCAGTTCGGCGGCCTCCGCGTCGAAGTTGCGCAGCACCTGCGCGTAGGGAAAGCCGCGGTTGCGCAGCCACGACGCCAGCGTGTCCGCCGAGGCCTGCATCAGATAGCGGTTGAACGCATCTCCCACCTTCAGCGGCATCGCGCGTCGCAACGGACGCTCGTTCACGATGCCGGCGATCCCGTCCAGGTCGAACCGGCGCACGCGCACCGGCTCACCCTCGAAGATCCGGAAGGTGATGTAGACGTCGCGCGGCGTGCGGCGCACGACGGTATCCACGACCGCCTGCATGTAACCGCTCTGGCGATAGAACAGGATCAACCGCACGACGTCGCGGCGGAATTCCAGCTCGTCGAACGTCCGCTTCGCCCCGAGCCCGAGCCAGCGCACCATCCAGTTCCGGGCGAACCAGCTCGAGTTCGAGGTCGCGATGACGGTGCTCAGGGTATAATCGTCGATCGCATGGTTGCCGACGTACGCGAGCCCGCGCACCACCCGCTCCGCCTCCTGTTGGGCGGTGAGAGGGCGGGTCACCGTCGCGCACAGCACGGCGAGAGCGAGGACACGCGTAAGTCGCAATTGACCTGGTATGAAGGGCCCCGTATGTTGGCCGGCCACCACCCCAACTGTCAACCTTTTCGACACCGAACTTGATGCCCGGGTTCCGCCACTTCCCGATGCCGCTCCTCGCTCTGCTCGGCGCCTGCGCCGGAGAGCGCGGCGGCCGCGCGGCGCCCCTGGTCTACTACGAGAGCTACGACCCGCGCTCGCTCGATCCGGCGCTTTCCACCGACGTCCCCACCGGGGAAATGGTCACGCTGCTCTACGACGGGCTCACGCGCTTCGACGCGAACGGCGCCCTCGAGCCGGCCCTGGCGGATCGCTGGAGCGTCGATGCGACCGGGCTGCGGTACGTGTTTCACCTGCGCCCCGGCGTGACATTCCACGACGGCTCGCCGCTCACCGCCGACGCCGTGCGGCGCAGCTTCCTCCGCGTACTCGATCCTAAGTCCACCGGCGGGCGCGCCTGGCCCCTGCTGCCGATCGATGGGGCGTCGCCGTTCGCCGCGGGCGCCGCGAACACCGTGAAAGGCATCGAGGTCCTGGGGGACTCCGCTGTCGCGCTGACCCTGACCCAGCCGCTCGCCGTCTTTCCCAAGTTCCTCGCCATGCCGGTGGCATCGATCGTCGCTGCGGCGCCGGCGGGCGACCTCGCCGCGCGGCCCGACGGCACGGGTCCGTGGCGCTTCGCCACCTGGGCGCACGACGATGCGCTGCGCTTCGGCCGCAACCCCGCCTACTGGGGCGGGGCCCCACAGGCCGACTCGCTGGTCGTGCGCATCATCCCCGACCAGCTGGTGCGCGCCGCCGAGTTCGAGTCGGGCCGATTGGATGTCGTGGAAGTCCCCTTCGGCGAAACCGCCCGCTGGCGCGAGCGCCACCCCGCCTGGCTGCAGCAAAAGCCGGCGCTGCGCGTCACCTACATCGCGCTCAATACACGGCGGGGACCGCTCCGCGACGTGCGGGTGCGCCAGGCGATCAACCACGCCGTGAACGTGCCCCAGATTCTCGCGACCGTCTGGGGCGGGAGGGGGATCCGCGCCCGTGGCGCGATCCCACCGACGCTCGCCGGGGGCGACACGACCCGGCCGGCGTTCTCCTACGACCCCGCCCTGGCGAAACAGCTGCTGGCGGCCGCGGGATACCCGTCCGGCGTGTCGCTCGAGCTGTGGCGCACCGCGGACAACGAGACGCTGGGCCGGGTGGCGCAGGCGGTCCAATCCGACCTGGCGCAGGTCGGCATCCGCGTGGAGATCGTCACGCGCGACGCCCCGAGCCAGCGTGAGGCCGCCCGCGCCGGCAACGCCGACATGGCGCTGCTCGACTGGTGGGCCGACTATCCCGACGGCGACAACTTCCTCTATCCGCTATTCTCGAGCGCCAGCTTCGGACCGGGCGGGAACTACGCCTTCTACAGCGACCCGATCACCGATTCGTTGCTGTTCGCCGCCCGCCGCACCCAGAACGACGCGGCCCGCACCGCCCTGTACCACACGATCGACGCGCGCACCTACCAGGCCGCCCCGTGGCTCTACCTCTGGTTTCCGGTGGATCTGTGGGCCGAATCGCCGGCGATCACGGGGTGGGAGGTGCCGGTGATATTCAATGGGCAGCGGTGGACCGCAGTGCGGCGCGCGGTTCCCCCCCATCCATGAGCGGGGTCCTCGGCCGGCGCCTGCTGCTCGTCGTGCCGACCCTGCTGGGCGTGCTCGTCGCCGCGTTCCTGCTGCTCGAGGTCGCCCCGGGGGACCCGGTTCAGGCCATGGTGGGAGAGCGAGCGGACTCCGCCACGATCGCCCGGCTGCGCTCCGAGCTGCATCTCGGCGACCCGCTGCCGATCCGGTTCGGCCACTACGTGTGGGGTGTGCTGCGAGGCGACCTGGGGCGCTCCTACATCACCCAGCGGCCCATCGCCCGTGACCTGGCGGAACGGTTCCCCAAGACCGCTCAGCTCGCGCTCACGGCGATGACGTTCGCCGCGCTCGCCGGGATCACCCTGGGTGTGATCGCGGCGGCCCGTCCGGGCGGCGTCGCGGACCGCACCGCGACCCTGCTCGCCTACCTCGGCGTCTCGTTTCCGGTGTACTGGGTGGCGCTGCTCCTGGTGCTGCTGTTCGCCGTCACGCTGCGCTGGCTGCCCCCTTCCGGATCGGGCGGGCTCGCGTTTCTCGTGCTTCCCGCGGCGACGCTCGGCATGCGCTCGGTCGCGGTGCTGGCGCGCATGACCCGGGGAGCGATGCGGGAAGCGCTGGCCAGCGACTTCATCCGCACCGCACGCGCCAAGGGATTGCCCGAGTTCGCCGTCCTGACGCGCCATGCGCTGCGCAACGCGCTCATCCCGGTCATCACGGTGCTGGCGCTCGACACGGGGAATTACCTGACGGGCAGCCTGCTCACCGAGTCGATCTTCGCCTGGCCCGGACTCGGCCGGTACGTGCTCACGGCCATCGAGAAGCGGGATCTCCCCGCCGTCCAGGGCGCGATTCTCTTCATGTCGGTCCTGTTCGTGTTCGTCAACCTCGTCGCGGACCTGCTGTATGCGAAAGCTGATCCTCGTATCGCTCACGATTAGCGGCGCGCTCGGGGGGGCGCTCCCGACCGCCGCCCAGACAGCCGCCCGGCCCGGGCGCGGCCCGCTCGCCAGGCGGCTGGACGCGCTCCTCGACCGGCCGCCGTTCGACCGCGTCACCTGGGGGGTGTCGGTCGTGGACGAACGCGGACGGCTGCTGTACGAGCGCAACGCCGATCGGCTGTTCGTGCCGGCGAGCAACACCAAGCTCGTCGTGACGGCGACGGCCACCGTCCTGCTCCCGGCCGACTACCGCGTGCGCACCAGCGTGTACGTGAACGGGGTGCTGCAAAACGGCGTGCTCGATGGTGACCTGGTCCTCTATGGGCGGGGCGACCCGACGTTCTCGGAGCGCTGCTATGCCGTGGACACCCTCGCCCCCGGCGCCTGCGACTCGACCTTCACGGCGATGGATGCCATCGCCGATTCGATTCGCGCCCACGGCGTCCGCCGCATCACCGGACGGATCGTGGGCGACGGCAGCTACTTCGAGCCCCTGCTGGTGCACCCCGCCTGGACCGTGTTCGATCTCAACTGGTGGTACGCGGCGCCCGTCTCCGGACTCGGCTTCCACGACAACAGCGTGGATTTCCTGATCGCGCCGGCCGATTCGGTCGACCGTCCGCCCGCGATCACGTGGACCCCCGAGCTCGGGCTGTTCAGCTTCGAGAACCGCGCCCGCACGGGGCCCTCCGACGGCGGCTCGACGATCGGCGACAACTTCTTCCGGGCGCCGGGGACGATGGAGATCTGGGCCGAGGGCACGGCCGCGCAGGGACGGAAGCCCTGGATCGAGAGTTTCGCGCTCCCCGACCCGAACCGCTACGCGGCCCGGGCGCTGGCCCATGCGCTCGCGCGGCAGGGCGTCGCCGTGGAAGGGGGCGCGACGGGCACCACCGATTCGCTCGCCTACCGGGCCGCGCGCTGCTGCGGCACGCCACTCGTCGAGTACCGGGGCCGGCCGATCGGCGAGATCGTGTTCCCGATCCTCAATTCCAGTCAGAACTGGTTCGCCGAGATGCTGCTGAAGATTCTGGGCCGGGAGTTTGGCGGAGCCGGATCGTGGGACGCCGGCATCGATGTGGAGCGGCGGTTTCTCGTCGATTCGGTGGGCATCGACTCGAGCGCGTTTTCGCTCGAGGACGGGTCCGGCCTCTCGGCGGGCAATCTCATCTCGCCGCGCGCGTTCACCCAGCTGCTGGCCTACATGGCCCGGCACCCGAAGCAGGCGCCGTTTCTTGCCGCCCTCCCCCGCTCCGGCCAACCGGGCTCACTCCTGCACCGCTTCGTCGGCACGCCGCTGGAAGGCGCCGTGGTCGCCAAGACCGGCAGCATCGACCGCGTCAACACCTTGTCGGGCTACATCGAGCGGCCCGGGGGTCGCCGCCTGGTATTCAGCATCGAGGCGAACGCCCACACGGTCGGGGGACGGGCGATGCTGGCGCAACTGGATTCGATTGTGGTGGAGATTGGGAGATCGAAATGAATCTCTGACGTCAGACGTCTGACGTCAGGTCTTTCTCAATCGTCCTTCTGACCGAACAACGCCATGTTGCTCGAATGCCCCGGCGCGACCTTCTGGGCGGGATTGATGAAGTGCACCGCGTGGTTCACCGCGATGCATGCCTCGGCGACGCCCGTCGCGATGAGCTTCAGCTTCCCCGGGTAGGTCGTGATGTCCCCGGCGGCGAAGATGCCGGGGCGGTTCGTCTCCATCGTCTGGGTGACCCGGATCTCCTCGTTGTCGATATCCAGGCCCCAATCGGCGATCGCGCCCAGGGCCGACACGAAGCCGAGCTGGGGAATCACACAGTCCATCGGCACCGTCTCTTCCTCTTTCGTCTTGTTGTTGACGATCGTCACCCGCTCGATGCGCTCCCCGCCGGCGATCGCCCGCAGCTCCCAGAAGGTGCGCAGCGCCATCTTGCCCTCGGCGCACAGCCGCTGCACCTGGGCCACCGTCGCGTGGTGCGCCCGGAAACCATCACGCCGGTGGATCATGAGGATCGTGCCGGCGATCCCCTGCAGGTTCACAGCCCAGTCAAAGGCCGAGTCGCCCCCGCCCACGATGAGGATCCGCTTCCCCCGAAACGCCTGCGGATCGAGCACCCGGTCGTAGAGCCCGTGTCCCAACCAGCGATCGGCTTCCTTGAGAGGGAGCTTGCGCGGCGTGAAGGCGCCGATCCCGCCGGCGATGAGGACGGTGCGGGAGGGATACGCATCCCGCTCGGTCGTGACCGTGAAACGGGCGCCGCCGGCCGCCGCGCCCGCCTCATCCTCCCGCAACCCGACGACCTTCTCCCCGAGGTGGACCGGCGCCTTGAACTGGAGCGCCTGCTCCGCCATCCCCTTCACCAGGTCCTTGGAGAGGATCTTGGGGAAGCCTGCGACGTCGAAGATGTACTTCTCCGGATACAGCGCCGTGAGCTGTCCGCCCACCTGATCGAGGTTGTCGATCAGGCGGCAGGAGGCACCCCGCATACCGGCGTAAAACGCGCCGAACAACCCGGTCGGGCCGGCGCCGATGATGGTGATATCTTTGAGGTCCTGCATGGCGCCGAACGTAACGGAAACCGTGCGACGGGGGGAGATGAGGATCTACACGAAGACGGGCGACGGGGGGGAAACGGGCCTGTTCGGCGGCGAGCGGGTCCCGAAGGACCATCGTCGCGTCATGGCGTATGGTGAGGTGGACGAGCTGAACGCCGCCCTGGGCGTGGCCCGAGCCGCCGACCCGTCGGACTTCGAGGACGCCTTGCTGCAGGCGATCCAGCGCAATCTGTTCATCATCGGGGCGGAGCTCGCGACCCCCGACCCTGCGCGCCTGGCCAAGGCGCTCAGCGGCCCGCCGATCGGCGAGACCGAAGTGACGGTGCTGGAGCAGGCGATCGACCGGCTCGACACGGGGCTGCCGCCGCTCAAGACGTTCATCCTGCCCGGCGGCGCGCCCAAGGGCGCCGCCCTGCACCTCGCGCGCACCGTGTGCCGCCGGGCCGAACGGGGCGTCGTACGCCTGGCCCGCGAGATCCCGGTCTCGCCGGCGATCGGCATCTATCTGAACCGACTCTCGGACCTGCTGTTTGTCCTCGCCCGTGCAGCCAATGCCCGCGCCGGAGCGGGCGACGTGCCGTGGTGAGTATCCGCGTCCCGCTGCATGAGGTGCGGGACCGTTCCTACGACATCCTGATCGACCGCGCGCTGCTGGCGCGTCTTCCGGCGCTGGTGGCGGAGCGTTGTCCCGCCGCCCGATATGCGCTGATCAGCGACTCGCACGTGTCGACCCTGTACGGCGAGCCCCTCGCCGCGGCGCTGCGTGGCGCCGGGATGTCCGCCGAGCTGTTCACGTTCCCCGCGGGAGAACGGAACAAGACGCGCGAGACCTGGACCGCGCTGTGCGACCGGCTGCTCGCGGCGCAGGTGGGACGGGACGGAGCCGTGATCGCGGTGGGCGGGGGCGTCACCGGAGACGTCGCCGGGTTCGTCGCGGCGACCTACCACCGTGGGATTCCCTGGGTCCAGGTCCCGACGACCCTCCTCGCGATGATCGACTCGTCCATCGGGGGGAAGACCGGAGTCGATACGCCCCAGGGCAAGAACCTGCTGGGTGCGTTCCACCAGCCGCGGCTCGTGCTCGCCGATCTCGACACCCTGGCGACGCTGCCGACGCCGCAGCTCGGCGCGGGGATGGCGGAAGCGATCAAGCACGCCGCCATCGCGGATGCGGACTACTTCGCGACCCTCGAGCGGGCGGACGTCCCGCTCACCCGCGAGCCTGCGGCGCTCGAGCGTGCAGTGGCGCGCTCGGTCGAGATCAAGGCGGAAATCGTGTCGGCGGACGAACGGGAGCAGGGACGTCGGGCCGTGTTGAACTTCGGCCACACGGTGGGGCATGCCCTCGAGGCGACGAGCGGTTACGCCCTGCTGCATGGCGAGGCCGTCGCGATCGGCATGGTGGTGGAGGCGCGCCTGGCGGAGGCATTGCGGGTGGCCGAGAGCGGGACGGCGCGCCGCATCGCGACCGCGTTGCAGCACCATCGCCTGCCGACGTCGATCCCCGAGGGGTGCGCAGCGGATCCGCTGATCGCCGCGATGCGGCACGACAAGAAAGCGCGCGATGGCGTGTTGCGATTCGCTCTGCCGGTGCGGGTCGGCGAGATGCGCGTTGCACAGGGCCGCGAGTGGACTGTCGCGGTACCTGACGCACTGGTGCGGCAGATGGTGGAGGACCGTGCGGCGAACTGATGACAATGGCTTGTCTTCAAATCACTTACCGCCACTGCTTCAGACTTTCAACAGGATTCCAACATCATTTGCACCTGAGTCGGTTTCCACAGGACATGTTGATAGTGGACAAATCGCGCAGCGTGCTGAGGAGTAACAATTTGTGATGTGGAAAACTGAGTAGATTTGCACCTGCCAGCAGGCGTTCCTATATTGTGCCCGCTTTGAAGTCACTCTAGGCGGTCAGTCGCGCCGTCTCCGGCTAGAACGCGTTCGCCTTGCTTGGGAGTCCTGCGCATGGCCCGTGCGTCGACTAGTAAGTCCAAGTCGTTCTTCAAAGCCACACCCTCCGGTGCCTTCGACCAGTACCTCCAGGACATTCAAAAGCTCCCCCTGATCAAGGATCCCGCTGAAGAACGGCGGCTCGCGCGACGCGTGCAACGCGGCGACGAGAAGGCGGCGGAGCGGCTGGTCACGGCAAACCTCCGATTCGTGATCTCCTACGTGAAGAAGTACCAGGGGCACGGACTGGACCTCTCGGAGCTCGTGGCGATCGGTAACGAAGGTCTGCTCAAAGCCGTCAAGAAGTTCGACCCCGACCAGGGCGTGAAGTTCATCTCGTACGCCGTGTGGTGGGTGCGCCAGGCGGTCCTCAAGGCGCTGGCCGAGCAGACTCGCAGCGTCCGCATCCCGCTGAATCAGAACTCCCAGCTGATCCGCATGAGCCGTACGGAGACGTACCTCTCCCAGGAGCTGGGGCGCGAGCCCACCGACGACGAGATCGCCAAGGCGCTCGAAGACTCGGTGGAGAACGTGCGCACGGCGCGGCGGATGACGGCGGCCGAGCTGTCGCTCGATGCGCCGGTCGACCGCACCGACAAGGATGCGGCGACGCTGGGCGAGCGGTTCGCGGGCATCGAAGGCGGCGAGATCGAGGAACGAACCGACGGCAAGCTGATGCGGGAGTTCATCGACCGCATCTTCCAGAAGTATCTGACCCCCCGCGAACGCAAGATTCTCTATCTCTACTACGGACTCGAAGAAGGCAGTGAGGCGATGACGCTCGAGAAGATCGGGGCGCTGATGGGCGTCACCCGCGAGCGCATCCGCCAGATCCGCGAGCGGGCGTTCGAGAAGCTGCGCGAGTCGCCAGACGGCAAAGCGCTGAAAGGATTCTGGAGAGCAGCCTAGAGACGACAGGACGACAGTTTTCACGCGGCGGGGGTCGGGAGCAACTTTCCCGACCCCCGTTCGTTTCTCCATGTACTATTCACCCCATGACGGCCGCCGCCCTGGATCGTGCCGAGCCGCTCGCCCGGGAACTGTCCCGACTAGTCGGGACGAAGCACGTGCGGTCCTCCTGGAGCGAGCGGCTGACGTACGCCACGGATGGGCTCCCGACCCACCGGCGGGTGCCCAGCCTCGTCGTGCTGCCGGGCACCCGCGAGGAAGTCATCGAGGTCGTCCGCACGCTCGCCCGCCACCGGGTGCCGTTCGTGCCGCGCGGCGCCGGCACCGGGCTCTCCGGCGGCGCGCTCGCCGCCCCCGACGCCGTGTTGCTGGTGCTCACCCGCCTCAACCGCATCCTCGAGATCGATCCGAAGAACCGCCGGGCCGTCGTCGAGCCGGGGGTCGTGAACGTCCGCCTCTCGGCGGCCGCTGCATCGCATGGACTGCACTACGCCCCCGATCCCTCGAGCCAGACAGCCTGCACCATCGGCGGCAATGTGGCCGAGAACGCGGGTGGGCCGCACTGCCTGAAATACGGCATGACGACCCAGCATATCCTGGCGCTCGAGGTCGTCCTCGCCGACGGCTCGGTGGTCGAGCTCGGCAGCCGCGGCGGCGAGCCGTGGGGACCCGACCTCGTGGGGCTGTTCGTCGGCTCGGAAGGCAACTTCGGCGTCGCGACCCGGATCACCGTCCGCCTGACGCCCACGCCCCGCGCGGTGCGGACCCTGCTCGCCGACTTCTCGTCCCTGCGCGCGGCCGGCGAGGCGGTCTCCGCCGTCATCGCGAGCGGGGTGGTGCCCGCCGCCCTCGAGATGATGGACCGCTCGTGCATCAACGCCGTCGAGGATTCGGTGTACGCCGCGGGCTACCCGCGGGACGCGGCGGCGGTCCTCCTGGCCGAGCTCGACGGGGCCGTGCCCGCCGCCGTGGACGCAGACGCCCGCGCGGTCGCGGCGCTCCTCACCGAACGCGGCGCGCGCACCGTCCGCACGGCGGCCGATCCGGCCGATCGCGAGCGGTTGTGGCAGGGCCGCAAGAAGGCGTTCGGGGCGATGGGTCGACTGTCGCGCGACCTGGTGGTCCAGGACGCGGTGGTGCCCCGCTCCACACTCCCCGACGTGCTCGAGACGATCAGCGCGATCGCGACCCGCTATCGGCTCGTGGTCAGCAACGTATTCCACGCGGGCGATGGAAACCTGCATCCCAACATTTCGTTCGACGCCACCGACGCCGGGCTGAAGGCAAGAGTCGAGACCGCCTCGGCCGAGATCATGGCCGCCTGCATCGCGGCGGGCGGCACCATCACCGGCGAGCACGGCGTGGGGCTCGACAAGCTGCGCTACATGCCGCTCGTGTTCGACGGCGACGCGCTCGCCGCCATGCACGCCGTCCGCCGCGTCTTCGACCCCGACGAGCGCGTCAATCCCGGGAAGGTCGTGCCGATCCATGCCTGCCGGGAATGGACGGGGGCTTCCCGGAGCCGGTAGCTTCCCACCATGAACGGCGTCCTCGAGAAGGTGCGCGCGCTGCTCGGCGCCGACGCGGTGCTCGATCCGGGAGCCGCCGGGATCGCGCCGCGCATCGCCCCGCCGTCCATCGAGGCCGCGGCCCTGCTGCTCGGCACCGCCACCGCTGAACGATGGAAGGTGCGCGTCGAGGGCGCCGGGACCTGGCAAACAGCCGATGCTCCGGCGGACCTGGCACTGACCACGCGCCGGCTGGACCAGGTGGAGGCCGTGAATCCCCAGGACCTGGTCGCCACCGCGCAGGCGGGAGTGGGTTGGGACCGGCTGCGCCAGCAGCTCGCCGAGCGCGGCGTCTGGGTCGCGCTCGACCCGCCGGGGCTCGCCGGACGCACGCTCGGATCGATCATCGCGTGCGCCACGGCGGGGCCGCTGCGCCAGGGATTCGGGGCGGTCCGCGACCACCTGCTCGGTCTCACGGCGATCACCGGCGACGGCCGCGTCGTCTCGAGCGGCGGACGCGTGGTGAAGAACGTCGCGGGCTACGACCTGACCCGCCTCCAGGCGGGCGCGTTCGCCGCGTTCGGCGTGATCGTCCGCGTGCACCTGCGGCTGCGGGCCCTGCCCCGCGCCGACCAGACGCTGGTGCTCGAGGGTCCCCGCGAGGCGCTGAGCAGCGCCGCCGACGAGCTGCGCGACAGCGCGCTCGCCCCCGCAGCCCTGGAGCTCCTCTCCCCGGCGCTGGCGCGCCGGGCCGGCTGGGTCCTCGCCGTGCGCTGTGCGGGATCGGTCGCCCAGGTGGAAGCCGAGGAAGCGACGCTGCGGGCGGCCGCCGGCGGCCGCTTCGGCCGACTCGGCGTGGAGGAGAGCCATGCGTTCTGGCAGCGCGCCGCCGAAGGCCTCGCGGTGCGACCCGTGACGCTGCGGTTGGGCGGGCTCCCCGATTCCACCGAAGACCTGCTCGACCTGCTGCAGCACCAGCTCGGCGACGAGTGGATCTCGGCAGCCCCGGCGCTCGGCGCCGTGCGCTGGAGCGGCGAAGCCACCGCCGACCATCTGCGCCGGCTGCGGCGCACGCTCGCCGCCCTCGAGGTCCCGCTGACGCTCGAGCGCGCGCCGTGGGAGCTGCGCCGCGCCGTCGGGATGTTCGGCGCCTACCGCGAAGGCATCGGCCCGCTCGTGGCCGGGCTGCGGCGCACGTTCGATCCCGAAGGGACGCTCGTGGTCCCGGTCGCCGCCGACGAATGACCCCCGGGGGGCGCGGCGGCTTCGCGGCCCTGGACAACTGCGTCCACTGCGGGTTCTGTCTGCAAGCCTGCCCCACCTTTCTCGCCACCGGGGACGAGGCGGATGGACCACGCGGGCGCATCGCCCTGATGCGCGCCCTCGAGCAGGGCGAGCTGACTCCGGAAGACCCCGGCCTCCTCTATCACCTCGATCGTTGCCTCGGTTGCCGCGGCTGCGAGCCGGTCTGCCCGTCCGGCGTGGGATACGGCGCCGGCCTGGAAGCGGCGCGACAGCGGTTGAGCGAACGACGCGCGCCGACGCTCCTTGCCCGAGCGGCGCTGGTCGCCATGACCTCCCCCGCCGTCTCCGGCGTCGTCTACGCCGTGGCGCGGGCCGTGCGGGCGAGCGGAGTACCGGGAGCGCTCGCCGGTTGGGGACGGATGCGGTTTGCGATGGGGATGCTGGCGGCGACGAAGGCGGATGGGCGGTCGGAGGCGGACGGGCGGTCGGACGGTCAGGCGGTCCAAGAGTCAGGCAGACCGCCCGACCGCCCG
>Ga0326730_1000015_pt1 | contig 48736 bp, 37 predicted proteins | sample MHFSIPfraction_3_FD_207740 | JGI IMG/M metagenome (GOLD analysis project Ga0326730, IMG submission 207740) | Lab enriched peat soil microbial communities from Michigan Hollow, Ithaca, NY, United States - MHF7AN SIP fraction | ecosystem: Environmental > Terrestrial > Soil > Wetlands > Peat...
TGCCCTGGAACACCGTCCACTCGCTCACGAATCCGTTGAGCGGCGGGAGGCCCACGATCGCGACGGAGCCCACCCCGAACGCCACCGCCGTCAATGGCATGAGCCGCCCGAGCCCGCCCAGCCGGTCAATCAGGCGTATCCCGGTAGCCCTGAGCACCGCTCCCGCCCCGAGGAACAGCAGGCTCTTGAACAGGGCGTGATTCAGCGCGTGCAGCAGTGCCCCGGCGAACCCCAGCAGCGCCACCGACGGACTACCATAGGCCACTCCCAGCACGCCGACTCCAAGGCCGAGCAGGATGATGCCGATGTTCTCCACGCTGTGGTACGCCAGCAGCCGCTTGAGCTCGTGCTGGGCGAGGGCCCACAGCACCCCCAGCACGCCCGACAAGAGACCCAGCCCGAACAGCGCCCACCCGAACCAGGCCGGCGCGGGGCCCACCAGGGCGAGCACCCGGAAGAGTCCATAGATGCCCACTTTGAGCATCACTCCCGACAGCACCGCCGACACGTGCGAGGGAGCGGCCGCGTGGGCACCCGGCAGCCAGAAGTGGAGGGGCACCACGCCGGCCTTGATCCCGAATCCCACCAGAGCAAGTCCCAGCGCCATGGTCCGGGCGGTGCCGGGGGTCCGATTTGCCACACCAAGATCCGCAAACGAATGGCCCGTCGCGTTCACGCTGAGCGCGGCGAACATGCCGATGAGGGCCAGGGTACTCAGGTGGGTGAGCACGATGTAGATCAGGCCCGCCCGCCGTACATCGGCCTGCTCGTGCTCATGCATGACCAGCAGGTAGGCGCTGACCGCCATGATCTCCCAGGCCGCCAGGAACGGCATCACGGCCTGGGCAGTCACCACGCCGGTGAGCCCCACCAGCAACAGCGCGAACAGTCCGTGGGTCGCGGCGACGGAACGATGCTCTCGTTCCGCGTTCAGGTAGCCGATGCCGAACACCCCGGCCAATGGGCCGACGCCGAGAATCGGCAGGAGGAACCAGGCGGAGAGCGGATCGATGCCAAAGGCCCACGCCCCGCCCGGGAGCGTGCCGGGGATGGCCATGGTGAGCGCCGGACCACCACGGAGCACCACGACCACCTGACTGAGACCGATCGCCGCCCCCGCGAGCATCAGGATCACGTACAGCCGATCGGCCAGACGCGGCCTTCCGCGCAGCAGCACCGCTCCGACGCCCGCCCCGAGGAGGAGGGCGACTGCGAGGAGCAGCGGACTCATGAGTGCCTCACGATGGAGGCAAAGAGCGCGGCCAGCAGGAGCAGGACCGTCAGCACGATGTACTGCAGGTACCGGGTCACCGGTCCCTGCTGCAGCGGACGGAACCGGGCAGCAACACCCCTGGCCCACTGCCATAGCGGGCGGACCAGGCGGTCGAGCACCTTGTCGCTGGAGCGAGTCTCAAGCGACGCCGGGGTGCGTGCCACCTCCGCAGTGGCCACCCTCCCGAACGCCAGCAGCAGCGGAGTGCTGAAGGAGCCGGCGGTGTACTGCATCCGCGGGGTCGGCTGGGAATACGCGCACCCCCATGTCGTTGAAAGGGCTGCCCGGGTCTTCTGTCCCGGCCGGCGGCGCAGGTACCAGGTCACGGCACCCAGTCCCAGCACCAGAATCCAGACACCGCCCAGAGTCCGGGCGGCGGCTGGAAGCAACCCCAGCGTGTCCGCCGGAGCGACGGCACCGATCGAGCCCATGAGCATGCCCGCCGTCACGATCGCGGCGCCGACGGCAAAGACCGGGACCACGCCGACCAGCAAGCAGGCGGCTGCCAGCGCCATCATGGGGCCCACCAGCCCCCGCTGCTCCTCTGCCGGCCCGCGCGGCCGGCGGGGCTGGCCCAGGAACACTCCGCCCAATGCCCGGCTGAAACAGGCAAGTGCCAGCGCCCCGATCAGGCCCAGGCATACCACGCCCAGCACCATCAGCACCAGGGGCCCCGGCTGCCGTGCCCCGATCAGCAGGCCCTGCACCGCCACCCATTCGCTCACGAAGCCGTTGAGCGGCGGGAGGCCCACGATCGCCACCGCCCCCACCCCGAAGGCCAGCGCCGTCCACGGCAGCTCCCGGCTCAACCCTCCCAGCCGGTCGATCAGGCGCGTCCCGGTTGCCCGCAGCACGGTGCCCGCGCCCAGGAACAGGAGACTCTTGAACAGGGCGTGATTCAGCACATGCAGGAGCGCGCCGGTGAAACCCAGGAGCGCCATACCCGGCTGCCGGTACACTACCCCGAGCACGCCCACGCCCACGCCCAGAAGTATGATCCCGATGTTCTCCACGCTGCTGTAGGCCAGCACCCGCTTGAGGTCCTTCTCGCCCAGCGCCCACAACACGCCCAGCACCCCGGAGACCAGCCCCATCCCGAACAGCGTCCAGCCGAACCAGGCTGGCGGGGCGCCCACCAGGCTCAGCACCCGCAGCAGCCCGTAGATACCCATCTTCAGCATCACCCCCGACAGTACCGCCGACACGTGCGAGGGAGCGGCAGCGTGGGCACCCGGCAGCCAGACGTGCAGCGGGATGGCGCCCGCCTTGAGTCCGAAACCTACGACCGCAAACAGCAAAGCGAGGGTGCGCGCGCCGCTCTCGACCTGGTTGGCGGCGCCCAGCGCGGTGAAGGACCGGCCGTCGGTGTGGATACTGAGCGCGGCGAACATCCCCACCAGCGCCAGGGTGCTGACGTGGGTGAGGGCGATATAGATGAAACCCGCCCGGCGCACCTCGGCCTGGTCGTGCTCGAACATGATGAGCAGATACCCGCTCACCGCCATGACCTCCCAGGCGGCGAGGAACGGCACCATGGCCTGCGCCGTCACGACTCCCGCCAGGCTCACCAGCAGCAGGGCGAAGAGCGCGTGTGCCGGCGCGACGGCGCGGTGTCCCCGCTCCGACCGGAGATAGCCGACGCCGAACACGCCGGCGCACGCCCCCACGCCGAGCACCGGCAGGACGAACCAGGCCGACAGCGGGTCGAGGCCGAACGCCCAGGGCCCTCCGGGCAGCGACCCCGCCAGGACCAGCGAGGCCGCTGGCCCGCCCCGGAGCACCGCGATCGGTGCGCTCATCCCCAGCAGGGCCCCGGCAGCGAGCAGGAACGCGTAGACCCGGTCGGCGGTATCGGGCCAGCGGCGGAGCAACAAGCTGCCCAGCCCGCCCGCCAGCATCAGCCCGCAACCCAGGAGAAGAGTGGACATCAACGACCCGCGGGCGCGGCGAAGGGCGCCCGGAGCAGTCGCGCGGTGGGGAGATTCACCGCTGAATCGTCCGCGCCGCGGGGAAGGATCCGGTACTGCGCTGCTCGAGATCGCGGACCCGGGCGAGGATCTCCGCCGTGGGCGCGCGCTGCGCGAGCAGGTCACGCATCTCCGAGTCCCGCAGAATGAACCCCAGTTGGGCCAGGATCCTGAGGTGGGCGGGTACGCTCGGGCTCACCACCAGGAACAGGGCGTGCACCGGCTTGCCATCGATCGCCCCGAACTCCACCGGCTTGCGCAGCAGGCACAGGCTCACGAACGGCTGGTCGACATGCAACAGGATGGGGTTGCGCACGTGCGGAATCGCGATCCCGTCCCCGATGCCGGTCGAGCCCATGGCCTCCCGCGCATCGAGTACGGTCAGCAGGAACTCGCGATCGACCTCCGGCGAGAGCGGCAGCCGCTGGACGATGGCGGCGAAGGCCCCGCTCTTGTCCTCGCCTTCGACGTCACGGTGGATGCCGCCGATCTCGAGCAGCTTCGAGAGCGGCGGAACCTGCTCCGGCGACCGTTGGGCCTCCTCGAGCAGGCTGCGCGACGCCGGCACGCCGTGCTCGACGGCCCATTCCCACACCTCGATGGCGTTCAAGTGGAGCCGCTCATTGACCCGGTGGACCGGAAGGTCGCGCTCCTTGATCCAGCGCCGGAGAGTGGCCTCGTTGACGCCCAGATAGGTCGCGGCCTGCCGCACGGTGATCTGCATGGGGTTATGACGCCGGGGGGACGAGGTCGGTGAACAGGATCGCCTCGTTGGTGCGCACCAGACCGACGACGTCCCGCCCCGACGCCGCGCTCCGGACGCCCTCGAGAAATCCGGGATGCCGGCAGAGCCGGGCCGCCTTGGCGAGGAGGAGCAGGTGCTGGCGGGTGTCTCTGGCCAGGATGAGGAGGAGCACGTCGGTCGAGCCACCGTCGATCGCGCCGAAATCGACCGCTGCCGGCAGCCGGCCGATGGCAACGAGGTCGTGCCGGTGGAGCGCGCGCCCACCCCAGCGGGCCGTGTGCAGGAAGGCGACGCCGCCATCGGTCGCGGTACTGGCGAGCTGCTCCCGCTCCCACACGCGCGACAGCAGCACCTCGGTGTCAACCGGCTCGGGGAATGTCACGGCCTCGATGAACTGGCGGACGATGTCGCGGGGGGATTCCCCGACCAGCTGCAGCAGGGCGTTTTCCATCGCCAGGGCATCGCTGAGGCAGAGCGCCGCCGAGCGCCACTCCTGGTCCATTTCCCGGAGCTCGGCCGGATTCATCCGCCCCATCCGCAAGTCCAGCCAGTAGTCCACCACCGACCGCCGGAAACGCCAATGCCCGCCCACCTTGAATCCGGGCAGCTGGCCCCGACCGAGCAGGCGGTAGATGGTGCGCTCCGAGAGCTGGAGGTGTTCCGCCAGCTGCCTCAGGGTCAGGACATCGGGCATGGACGGGAATCAGGCGCTGTTGAACCGGCGTTCAACATATGTACCCTGCCAGGACCTGTCAATCACTGCCAGGTCCCGCCAGAGCCGCCTCCCCCGGGGCGTTCACGGCCAGTTCATGGTCGCGGGCTAACCGCAACACCGCCGGCGGACGCTCGTTCAGCTGCGGCGATTGCCACGCCGCAGGCAGCTTCCGGTTTGAAGATGCCCGTTGCGGCACTTGCCATCAGAGCTATCAGCCGGAGTTCGTAGACCGGCACGTCCGGACCTGGGGCCGCGACTGCCGAGCCTGTCACGACGGCAGCGACCGGTTCTCGCCGATTCGCTTCAGTCACGATTCGACCAGCTTCCGGCTCACCGGGCGACACGCCCGGACCGCCTGTGGTGACTGCCATACGGACACCCGCTCCCTCGCCCCCTTCCAGTCCGCTCCGACGGATTGCGCCGGCTGTCACCGCGCCGACGACACCCACCGCGGCGACTTCGGCAGCGACTGCTCGGCCTGCCACGGGACGGACTCGTGGGAAAACGCCCGCTTCGATCACTCGTTCCCGCTCGATCATGGGGTCCACGGTCGCATTGCCTGTCGCACCTGTCACGAGCAGCCCCGGACCTGGAGGAGCTACACCTGCTACGGCTGCCACGAGCACACACCGGAGCGCATTCGGCAGAAGCATGCGGAGGAGGGAGTCGGGCGCAATCTGGCCGATTGCGTGCGCTGCCACGCCACCGGTCGGGAAGAGGAAGGTGAAGAGGAGGGTGAAGAGGACTGAAAACGTCCAGGCGACGGAATGGCCCGCCCTGGTGCGGGTTGCTCCGGAGAGCCTGGCCGATAGCGTGACCGGCGTCACGTTCCTGGTCACCGTTCGAATTCCGCCGCTCCCGCAGGGCCGGACCAATCCTTATGTTGTCTCCACTCAGCACCACCACATGCCGGACGCACCTCCGCCCGGCCCAGCAGGGCGGCACCCAGCTGCATCACCCGTAGAGGGGCTGCGGTTCGAGCCGCCGCTCGTGCCCGAGCCGGCATCCGCGCTCCCCAACAGCAGAGCGAAGATCGGCCTACCACCACCCCGTGACGGGAGACAGTCACGACCGCCGCGGACCCGCGCTCCGTGACGGGCATCGCCGCGAACCACCGGCAGGATTGCTATGACTTCATTGCGGAAGGCATCCTGTCGGGGAGGTATCGTGCTGCTGGCGTTGTGGTCGGTGGTGTTGTTTGCCGGAAGCGGCTGCGCGGCACCGGTGGCCCTGACGGTAAGTGCGCCGCTCTGCGATTCACTGGTCCCGCTGGCCATGAGCGGCGGCTCGGGCCGGTACCCGTCGGCCGCCCGACCGCCCGCCGCTGTGCCGGCATTCACTGCACGGCTGCTGTCGGCCCCGGGCCAGGCCCGAAGCGCCGACGATTTCGTCAACTCCATCGGCACCAACCTGCATCTCAGCTACTTCCGCACGGCCTACGGGACCGGCTGGGCCACCATCATCAAGCCCAAGCTTCTCGCGCTGGGTGTGCGGCATGTCCGGGATGCGGGCAGCGTGGTCGACGATGACCACTGGATGGACGTGGTCTACGGCCGGATGAAGGAGCTGGCCGACCAGGGAATCCGGTTCGATCTGATCGTCGGGCCGCCGCGGGGGAGTCAGGACTACAGCACGCTCGACCACCTGAGCCGGCTGCTGCAATACGCGCAGCCCGTGGTGGAGAGCTTCGAGGGCCTGAACGAGCACGATCTGTCACGCCGGCCCGACTGGGTCAGTGAGGTCAGGAGCTGCCAGCAGGCGCTCTACACGGCGCTGAAGGCGGATCCACGTACCGCCGGTCTTCCGGTGTACGGGCCCAGCATCGGTCATCCGAACAACGCGGCCCAGGTGGGCGACCTCAGCCGGTGGATGGACTACGGCAACATCCACCCGTATCCCGGCGGGCGGCCGCCTCTGGCCAGCCTGGCCGACCACGAGGACATGCTGCGGGCGGTGACGGCGAGCCGGCCACTGGTGGCCACGGAGACCGGATATCACACGGCCACCGGCTGGACCGGTGACCACCCGCCGGTCTCCGAGGGGGCCATGGCGCGTTACGTGCCCCGGCTGTTTCTGGAATACTTCGACGCCGGCATCACCCGGACCTTTCTCTACGAGCTCATCGACGAGGGAACCAGCAACGCCGATCGGGAACAGAAGTTCGGACTGCTGCGGGCCGATGGCAGCGAGAAGCCGGCTTATACCGCGCTCCGCAACCTGATCGCGGTGGTGCGCGATCCGGGCCCGGCATTCACACCGGGCCAGCTCGACTACTCGCTGAGCGGGGACACGACAGGAGTGGAGAGCACCTTGCTGCAGAAGCGGGACGGGCGATTTTACCTGGTCCTGTGGCAGGAGACCAGCAGCTACGACCTGGTTCGGAAGCTCGAGTCGCAGGTCGCCGACCGGCCGCTCACCCTGCGACTCACCCGCGCGGCCGAGGTCCGGCTCTTTCTTCCGCTGACCTCTCCCAATCCCACTCGGGATTCGCCGGGCATAACCAGCCTGGCATTAAGCGTTCCGGACAGTCCGCTCATCGTCGAAATCCGCCCCTGAACTACTGCGAGGCCGTGGCGGACAGCGCTTCGGGCAGCAGCTCCCTCGCCCCGCTGCCGAGGGCGCTGCGCACGACCTCCAGGATCCGGTTCCGGAAGATCTCCTCGCGAAAGCCCTCCGCGTGGCGGCGCAGTACTCCGCTCCGCCACACCCGTGATTCGCACTCCGCGACCGCCTGGCACAGTGCGTTCGCCGTCTGGCTCTGGAAGAACACCCCGGTCTGACCCGCGACTACCGTGTCGAGTGCGCCGCCCGCCTGGAAGGCGACGACCGGCCGCCCCGCTGCGTTGGCCTCCAGCGGGACGATGCCGAAGTCTTCCTCGCCGGGGAAGACCACGCCCCGGCAGCCGGCGTAGTAGCGGGCCACTTCCGGATCGGGCAATCGCCCCAGGAACCGCACCGACGGACCGGCGATACGCTCCAGCAGCCGGCGTGCTGGTCCATCGCCGATCACCAGCAGCGGCCGCCCGAGCCGGGTGAATGCCTCGACCGCCAGGTCAACGCGCTTGTACCCGACCAGCCGCGAGACGATCAGGAAGTAGTCGCCTGGAGGACCGGAGGGACGCACCCGGTCCACCTCGACCGGAGGAGGCACCACCCGGGCCGGCCGGCCGTAGCATCGGGCAATGCGGGCCGCGACCACCGACGAATTGGCGAGGTAGAGGTCAGGTCGCCCGCACGTCTCGATGTCCCAGCGCCGCAGCCGCTCGGTGAGCCGCGGCAGGAGCCGGCGGACCACCGGCCCCCAGGCCTCGCGCTCGGCATAGGCCTCGGCGTTCCAGCCGAACCGCATCGGCGTGTGACAGTAGCAGATGTGGCAGGTTTCGCGATCGGTCACGGCACCCTTGGCAAAGGCGCTGCTCGAGCTGAGCACCAGGTCGTACCCGGAGAGGTCCAGGCTCTCGATCGCGGCGGGATAGAACAGCGCGTATTTCCGGAAATGCCGCCGGAGGCCCGGCAGCCGCTGCATCCACGAGGTGCGGATCTCCGCGCCCGGGAGGAGCGAGCCCACGACCTCGGGATCGGCGATCGTGGTGAAGACCGGCGCCTCCGGAAAGAGTCGGTGCAGTGCCGCAACCACCCGCTCTGCCCCGCCCGCCTGGATCAGGTAATCGTGCACCAGGGCCACTCTCATGCGCGGGCAACCTCTTCCATGCTCTGGGTCATCGATTCCACCATGGCCTCGACCGTGAAGCGGGACTCCGCGTCCGCGCGCCCGGCGGCGGCGATACCCTCCGCCCAGGCCGGATCCGCGAGCAGGCGCTCAACCGCGGCAGCGAGGCTGTCGGGGTCTCCCGATGGCACCAGGACTCCGGTCCGCCCATCGGTGACGATCTCCCCGACCCCGCCCGCCCGGGTTGCCACCACCGGCCGGCGGGCCAGCATTCCCTCCACGATGACCCGGCCAAACGGCTCCGGCGCGGTGGAGGTGTGCAACACGACACGAACCAGCCGCATGAGGCGCGGGATGTCGGCCCGGAAACCGAGGAAGTGCACCCGATCCCCGAGACCCAGGAGCTCGACCTGCCGGCGGAGGGACGCGGCATACGCCTGCTCTCCAAAGAGCGCGTCTCCCACCAGCAGGAGGTGCACTCCGGGGAGCTCCGCCAGAGCGGCCAGGGCGACGTGCTGCCCCTTCCATTCAGCCAGCCGGCCGAAGACGCCGAGTACCGGCGCGCCGTCGAGGCCCAGCTCGTCCCGCGCCGCCGCGATGTCGCCCTCGGTGACGGCGTCAAACGGTGCGGGATCGATGCCGTTGTAGACCACCCGCACCTTCGCGGCCCGGCCGCCCTGGGCAACCAGGGTGTCGGCCGACGCCCGCGAATTGGCGATGACCCGCACCGCCAGGTGATTGGCGAGGACGACGTCCAGCACAATGTTGGTCCGGCTGAAGTGTTCCGGCAGCAGCAGGTCGTTGAGGTCCCAGATGACCGGACGGCGCGCCAGCACTCCGGCAAGACAGGCCACGACGAACGCCTTCTGCGAGTTGGCGTGAATGGCGTCGTGCTGCCGCGCCCGGCGGGCCACCTGCCACGCGAGCGCGACGACCCGTAACGCCGCGCCGACTCCCGGCCAGCGGGTCTCCCGCCGCACCCCGTGCAGCGATCTTCCGCCCTCGAGGATCTCCACCCGCACGCCCGCGGCGGTCAGCAGCTCCCGGAATGGGCCATCCGAGAACAGCATGAACGTGGAGGTTTCGCGATAGGCACGCGCGACATCCAGCATGGCAAGTTCGGCCCCGCCCAGCGCCCCCACGTGATCGAGAAACAGGATGCGGGACCTCACGTCAGGGCCTCCGCGTACGCGCTCCGGACCTGTTCCGCGATGACCGGCCAGTCGAACCGCTGGCGGGCGTGCTGCACGCAGTCCGATGCCGTCGGAAGCGCCAGGGTGCCGCGCAGCGCGGCGGCCAGCGCGGCGGCGATCCCGTGCGGCCCCCGCTCCCGCACCACACACGCCTCGGACAGCCCCGCCACAGTTTCGGGCAGACCGCCCACGTCGGTGACCAGTACCGGGGTCCCCGCCGCCAGGGACTCGGCCACGATGAGCCCGAACCCCTCGAGCGCGACCGAGGGCACCACCGACAGGTCGGCCGCGCGGAAGGCGAGCGGCAGATCTTCATCGGGGAGGTAGCCGGCGAACCGCACGTGCGGGGCGACCGGACCCTCGGCTCGCCGCTCCAGCTCTGCCGCGAGGGGACCGGTACCCGCGATCACCAGCAGCAGCTCCGGCACCGCGCTTCGCGCCAGCTCCACCGCCGCGATCAGATCCTCGAGACCCATCCTGCGCACCAGCCTGCGCACCACCAGCGCGATGGGCCGGTCCTGCGGCCAGCCGAGCCGGGCCCGGGCGCTGGCCCGGCTCTCGGCGGGAGCGAACCGGGCCGTATCGACCCCGCCGGGAATCACCCGGATGCGGTCGGTCGGGACCCCATGCCGCTCGGCGAGCAGCCGGCCGAAGGCCTGCGACAGCACCACGAATCGGGCGCCACGCCGGTAGACCGCATCCTCCACCCAGTACTTGAGTCCGGCCGCAAGCGTGCTGGCCCCCTCCGTCAGACTCTCCGCGGACCAGGGGCCGTGGAAATGCACCACCACCGGGTGGTCGCCGAGCAGGTCGAGGCATGGCGCCGCGTAGAGCGCAAAGTGGGTGACGAACAGGCTGGCGGGATGTTGCTGCAACTCCGTCCGTACCAGCCGGCGAACCCGGCCAAGCCTGGCGGGCAGACTGGCGCGACTGGGAGCAAAGGGGCGGACCACCCCGCCTGACTGAGCCGCCACCTGTTCGGAGCCGGCCACCAGTCCGGTGACCTCCACCCCGGCAGCGGGAAGGTGCCGCAGCAGCTCGTGATAGTACCGGTTGAGCCCACCGGACTGCTCGGGGAACCACCCCTTCCCCACCTGAAGCGTGTGGAGCTGGCGGGTGCCGGTCATAGTGACACCGCCTCGCAGCCATCGGGAGCGGTTGTATCGGCCTGCCGGAGCGGCGGGAGAGGGACCAGCACCGTGAGGATCACGCCGCCTCCTCCAGTCGGCGCCGGCCGCTGGCCTGCCACTGGTGCGAGGCGACGACCAGCCCCGCGAAGCCCCACAGCACCGCGGCGGAGACGCCCTCGAAGACGTTCGCGCCGACGGCGAGAACCAGGCTGGTCACCACGACCGCGCGCGCGGCCTTGGCGGTCACGTCCTCGATGGGCTCGCGCCGGGGCAGCGCCAGCAGGACGATGCTCACCGCGGCGGCCAGGAACGCCCCGCCGGCCACCCAACCGAGGGAGTAGAGCACGGCCAGGACACCGTTGTCGAAGTCCCGGATGCCGTCGCCATCGCCGCCCAAGGTGGTCGAGACCCCGGTCGATCCGAGCCCGTGTCCCAGCGGCTCCTCGAGCACCACCCTGGCGATATCGTCGAGGAAGTTCGTCCGGGCCTTGAAGCTGATGTCGTGGGAGAGGTCGTTGAACGTGAGGATGCGATCGCGAACGATGGTGACCGTGGGCCCGGCGACCTCATCCGGCACCGCGCGTGAAACCAGACCGATCGCCCCGAAGGTGAGCAGGCCGGTGGCAATGAGCGGCCGGGCTGCGCGCCTGGGAAGGGCCGCCAGGTACACCAGCAGCCCGAAGAGGCCCGCCAGCCACACCGACCGCACCAGACTCAACAGCAGCGCGATCGCGCCGAGGGTCAATGACGCCACTCGCCAGATGCCGCGCCCCGACAGGGCGATGAACAGACCCGCCACGAGGATGGTGGCGAAGGGGAGTGGCCCGTTCACCAGGCTGAACACCCGGACCTCAAACGGGAATGCCCTGCCCACCGAATACATGCGCGAGCCCACCATCCAGGTCCGGTCCCACGCCGGAGGATCGACGAACTGCGCGATACCGTAGACGGCGAGCACCAGGCTGCCCAACAGGAACGCCCGGCGCATCGCGGCCTGTGTCTCGTGGTACCGCGGCCAGTTCACCGCGCAGTACAACCCGAAGGCGAGCGGTACCAGCCAGCTGACGAGCGCGTGCGTCGCCGGCATCGGACCGATCCGCAGGAGACCCACGAAATAGCCATACAGCACCGCTACCGCCGCCACTCCCCAGGGCATGAACCGGAGTCGCCTGAGCTCCGGCAGGTGCCGGAGGACTCCCGCCAGCGCCAGACCGCTCACCAGGAAGGGAGTGAGCGACATCGGGTTCTGCGGCTCATATCCGCCGAGCTGATAGTCGACGATCCGGCGGACTCCGGGCGAGAAGTGCCACAGCCACCAGGCGAACTCGATGTAGCCGCCCGGCCCGCGGCGATAGAGCCAGGCCCCGATGGCGAGCGCCCCGACGGGATAGCCCAGGCGCACGATGCCCGGTCTCCCGGTTACCAGCAGAAGCGCGATGACCAGGGCAAAGCCGCAGATCACCGGCCACGCCGGCGTGATGCTGGACTCGCCTTCGTGAGCAGCCTGCTCCGCGCCCGCGAGCGCGGTCCCGGGGACGGCGAGGGTCATGCGTGCCCTCCAGCGGACCGGAGCTCCGCCTGACCCGCGAGACCGAGGTCCCGCATCCGGGCCGGCGACAGTTCGGAAACGAGCTCCTGGTAGAGGGATTCATAGTGCCGCGCCATTCGAGTCCAGCTGAGCTGGCAGGCGGTCGCGCGGGCTGCCTCGCCGATGCGCCGTTGGAGGCCGGGATCCCGTCCCAGGATCTCGAGCAGCCAGGCGGCGCGCTCCCTGTCTTCGGTGGAGCGGAGCCGGAACCCGTTCGCGCCGTGGTCCACGAACGGGGCGTTGCCCACGCCCGGCGTGCAGATCACCGGAAGCCCCGTGGCCATTCCCTCGAGCAGCACCAGCGAGGCGGGCTCGTAACTCGACACGCACAGCAGCGCATCGGCATCGCGCAGGCATTCCGCGACATCCCGTCGCGGGCCGAGGAAGTGGGTGCGGCCGGCGACCCCCAGGGCCGAAGCGAGCGCGGGGTACGGCCCGCCCCGGTGCTCCCCGATCACCACCAGCCGGAACCGCGGGTCCAGCCGGGCGAGCGTCGCGAGTGCGAGGTCCAGGTTCTTGCGGGGAGAGCGGGCGTCTCCCACGAAGAGAACGACGAACGCGGACGGCGGCAGTCCCAGACCCTCCCGCAGGGGGTGCGGGTCGCCCGGCTCGCGCGGCCGGAACTCGGCCTGGTCGACGCCGGTGTGGATCACCCGGAGCCGCCCGCGCGGCGGCTTCACGTCCTTCCGCAGAGCCTGGCCCACCGCCTCCGAGACCGCGACCACCCGCCGCGCGGTGCGATAGGCCCGCCGCTCGGTCCAGATGCAGACGGCGGTGACCAGGCGCTGCCAGGCGTCCACCGGCGGCGGACCCTCACGGCGCCAGCCGGAGTGCACGAAGTGGCAGGTGTTCAGGTCGGCCTGGATCGGCGCGATCGCGCCGTGCAGATGCACGATATCGTACCGGGTCAGTGCCCGGTGCCCCAGCCGCAGGCGGGCCAGCGCGGCAAACACCAGCCACTTGATCGGCTCGGGGGCCGGGCTGGGCACCGGGATGCGAATCCAGCGGATCCCCTCGGTGCGGGCCAGGCCAGGCTCCACCGTGCTGGCGACCAGGGTCACCTCGTGGCCCCGGGCGACCAGGTAGCGGGCCAGCTCGTAGTTCACCCGGCCCTGGCCGTCCCAGGGAGCCACGATGTGGGTAACGATGCAGATGCGGGACATGGATCAGGTCCAGTCCGGTCGTGCCGTTTCGCCGGTAACCCGGCGGGCCACCACCAGTTCGAGATTGGGAGTCTCAGCCAAGAGCCGCAGGAGCAGCCGCTCGACCGGGAGTTGAACGGCCGCGACCGCGGCCGCGATTCCGCGATGCAGCCACGGCGTTCCCGCGGCCATCCGGACGAGCTTCATCAGCCCCTTCCACTGCACCCGCGCGACCTGTCCCAGCCACGGATGGCTGCCGCAGGTGATCGGGTCATCCATCAGCACGAACACCGGCACCCGCCGGACGATCTCGAAGCCCTGCGTGGCCAGAATGCACCGCCACATCTCGAGCGACCGGCGGCGCACATGCGGCATGGGTTGCCACGTTCCCTCAAGAGGGAACTTGTCCGATGCGACGAACACGCCTCCCTCCCCCACCAGCGACAGCAGGTTCACCAGGGCCGCAGCCCACGCCGCGTCGTCCACCACGTGATACAGCACGTCGATGGCGGTGACGACGTCGAGGCGGCCGAACCCGGCCAGGTCCCTCAGCGAAGAGAGGTCGCCGCGCCGGAGATTGAGTCCGGGATGTCGCTCCCGGGCCGACGTCACTGCCCGGGGAGAGAAATCGACCCCGCTTACTACCGTCGAGCCGCGCCTCAGCCAGTAATTGAGGTAGACTCCCTCGCCGAATCCGCCGTCGAACACGCTGCAGCCGGCGGGGACCAGTCCGGCCACCGCCCGGGACAGCGCCTCCAGCCGCAGCGGATAGGTGAACCGGTTGTAGTATCCCAGCGCGACGTGACCCACGTTGGCTAGCGAGCCGTCGCCGGTGACCCGGTTGCTCCAGTATTCGCGTGGCTGAAAGGCGGAGGCCGTGGTGGTCATGGATTGTTCCGGAGTCATGGGGTCGCTGCGGGCGCGCTGGCATCGGCAACGGTCTGGCTCTGGCCGGCGGACCGAGCCGTCGTCCTGGTGGTCCACCAGGTGCGCCAGCCGGCCCGCCGGCCGCGCCAGACCACGCGACAGCGCTGCAGCGCGTCGGTACGCCGACGGGTGGTGAGCAGATACCCGGCCATGAGGGCACCGGGCAGGAGCCGGGTTCCCACCGCGAACGCCCACAGCAGAAACCCCGCCCGGCGCAGCGGCGGCAGGTAGCCGAGCAGTACGAAGGTCTCGTTGTGGCTCGCGTCCTCCAGGCTGACCGGATCGGTGAGCGCGCGGTGGTCGCTGCCGCCGGGGAGCACGCCGGGAAAGTGATCCACGGCGACCGTCGGGTCGTAGACCAGCTTCCAGCGGGCGGAGGCGACCTCGAGCGACACGGCGAAGTCCTCGCCGAACTGGGCGGCGTCGCCCCGGAGCAGGCGGCCGAATCGGACCGATCTGAGCGCCTCGCGCCGGAAGCTCATGTTGGCCCCCTTGAGCCATTCCACCGGCACAGCCTCACGCGACCCGCGATGGTGGTTCCCCTGGCGGCGGCCCCACCACTGTACCCGGCCCACCACGGTGGCCCGGGCCTCGGGCTCCGCCTCCCGGCCGCCGATCCAGTCCGGGCCGCCCAACCCGCCGAGGGCGGGATCGGCCGCGAAGCGCTCGTGGATCCGGCCTAGCCATTCTGGGCGGGGGACGGTGTCGTCGTCGGTCATGACCAGCAGGTCGCCCACTGCCCGGTCCAGGCAGCGGTTGCGGGCCTCAGAGGCGCCGAGCCGGTCCGCGCCCACCAGCCGGAGCGGGAGCGTGCCTCCGTCCCAGGCGACCAGCGCGGCCCAGGTGGCGGCGTCGTCGTCTCGCACCGCGACCAGCACCTCATCCGGCGGCAGCTCCTGGCGCTTTAGCCCCTCCAGGCAGCGCAGCAGGTTGTAGGGCCGCCGGAATGTGGGGACCACGACCGAGATCTTCATGGCTTCACCCCGACGACCGCGACCGCGAGCCAGGGGAGGCGCAGCAGCTTCGTCACCGGCCGGTCGAGCCAGGCCAGCGGGCGAAGCGGCGTGGTGAGCACCCAGGCGGCGTGCGGCCCCAGGCTCCGGGCCAGCAGACGGCTCGCGTTGGTGATGCTCTGGGTGACGATTCCGCTCAGGTACTGCTCCGAGATCAACTCCAGCCCGGCACCGGCCAGCAGCTCTCGCAGCCGGGCAGCGCTGTATCCCCACCGCACATGCCCTCCGTCCTCCGTGGCCGACAGGCTCTCGCCGACCAGCGGTCGATGCTCCGCCGATGGGGTGGTGAGCAGCAGTCTGCCCCCCGGCCTGAGCAGCGCCGCGAGGTCGGTGACCAGCTTGGCGTCGTCGGCCACGTGCTCGATAGTCTCGAGACAGAGGATCTGGTCGAAAGCGCCCAGCTCGGGCGCGATGACATCGAGCTGGCGGAGGTCGGCCCTGCGGAAGCCCACCCGGCGCACGCCGAGCAGCGCCGCTCGGCGCGCCGCCCGGGTGTTGGCCGCCTCGTCGATCGAGAGGCCCAGCACCACGTTTCCCCGCTCCGCCGCGTAGATCGCGAACGCCCCCGATCCCGAGCCGGCGTCGAGCGTGCGCAGTGAGCCCGACCGGAGCTGGGAACGGAGCCAGCGCCACCGGTCCCAGGTGGGCGGATCCTGCTGCAGCACCAGCGCCGGCCAGCCCAGCAGATAGACCAGCGCATCGCGCACCGCTTCGCGGAAACCGCCGGTGGCCATCCGCGCCGTAGGGAATGCCATGCGCATCACGCGCTCCTCATGCCGCGAGCGTCCCACATCCGAACCAGGGCACGGGGCAGATCCGCCACGACCGCGAACAGCACCGCGGCCGCGACCGCCGTCGGGACCGGCGGCCAGGCGAGGACCTGTCCCACGGTGGTGAGTCCGACCACCGCGGCCAGCGCCAGCAGCAGCCGGGTCACCTGGGCGTGCCACCGGGGGCGAAGCCCCGGATCGGTGATGCGCCACAGCGCCCCGACCTGCGCCAGGTACATCGGCAGGACGACCCAGCCGATGCTCGATATCCCGGCGACCCTCAGCGCCGCGAAACCGAGCCAGCCGACCAGCATCGGGGTCAACTGCTCGGCGACGACCACCGAGGCACCGCGCCGCGCCACCGCGGCCGGCACCAGGCTGGCGGAGGCCAGACCGCCGAGGCCGAAGCCCAGCAGGTACAGCTGACCCACCGGGACCGCCGGCTCCCAGCGGGGCCACAGCAGCGGCACCGCGGGCAGCGCCGCGTACATCGCCGCGATGACCGGGACGGTGAGCCGGGCGGCGCCGAGCAGGGAGTCTTCCACCAGCCGCCGCAGTTTCTCCTCCGACCGGCTGAGCAGCGCCGCCGCCGGCACCGCGGCGCGACGGAAGCCCTCGAACGCCACCTGCAGGACGTTCCCCAGCCGCACCGCGAACGACCACAACCCGGCCACCGGCAGGCCGAACAGGTTGGCGACGACGATCGGGGTGGCGGAGGTGAACAGCAGGTAGCACCCGTGGCCGGCCGAGAAGCCGGCGAACTCGCCGGCCAGCCGGCGCCAGCGCCTCGGCCGGAAACTGGGCATCGGACCCGGCGACCAGATCCACAGGAGCAGGTTCGAATAGAGGATGATCCCGCCGGTCGCGAGGAAGACGCCGACCGCGAACTTCCCGGCCCAGGCGAAGCCCAGCAGACAGAGGTTGAGCAGCAGCACCGACGACATGTCGTAGAAGGCGATGCGGCGGTAGTCGAGCCGCCGCTCGATCCTGATCTTGGCGCTGGTCCCGAACGGAACGGTGAGCGTCGTGGCCAGCACGCCGACCACCCACCAGCGCCACTCCGGGGCGACTACGGCTACTCGCGCGAGCCAGCCCGGCTCTGCCACGGCGATCAGCAGCAGCCCGAGCACGATGGACAGCTGGATGCCGGCCAGCGCGGAGTACTCCCGCCGGGTGGGTGTCTCCGGGCGTCGCAGCAGCGCCCAGGCAAAGCCCAGATCGGTGGTGTTGCCGGCGAGGGCGGTGAGTCCGCGGACCACCGCCAGCAGCCCGAGGTCCGCCGGTGTCACCAGCGCCAGCAGGGCCAGATTGGAGGCAACGCTGATCAGTCGCATGCCCACGCCGCGCGCGGTGAGCAGCCGGGCGCCCGCCGAGGCGCGCAGCACCACCTGCTCGTCGGGGTCGTCGGGGCGGATCGGCGCTGGTGCGGTTGCGAGCACCGTCATCCGGCCACCTCGGCGGTCTCCTCCAGACGCATGCTTCGAGGCGGCGGGGGTGCCGGGTGGTCGGAGAGCATCGCGACGTAATCGCCGAGCAGCGCCGGCCAGCCGAACCGCTCGCGCACCGCGCGGTGCCGCCGCGCCCGGAGTTCACCGCTGTCCTCCAGGGAGAGCGCCACCCGGATGGAGGCGGCGAGGGCACCCCGCTCGCGCAGGTCCGCCAGCAACCCCTCCTCACCCAGCACGAACCGCGTGACTGCCTGGTCGTGCGCCACGCATGGGAGCCCGTGGGCCATCGCCTCGACATAGACCAGGCCGAACGCCTCCTGCAGCGAGGCGAGGGCAAAGACGTCTGCGGCACGGTAGTAGTCGTCCACCTGCTCCCGGGGCACCGTCCGCATGGTGAACCCCTCCGGGCCAAGCAGCAGCTCGGCGGTGGCCCGCACCGCCGCGGTCTCGTTCTCCGACTCCCCCAGCATGGCGAGGAACGGCCGGGTCTCGCCCAGGGACGCGATCTCGGCGATCAGGTAGTCCATCCGCTTGTGTCCGCGGTTGAGCGCGCCAACGCTCAGCACCACCGGCCGCTCGACGGGGAGGCCGAGTGCCCGGCGGCGGCTGAAGCGCTCGCCCATGGACAGCGGGCGCGGCACCGCCCCGAAGTGAAGGCCACAGGGAAGCAGCGTGTGCCGGTCGGGCGTCTCGCCGGCCCCGAGCGCATCGGCCATCGCGGTGGGAGTGAGCTGGTGGACATGGTCGCACCAGCGGAATGGCGGAGGATGGGGGCCGCCATTGTGCATGATCAGCCGGAACGATGCCCCCGTCAGCTTGCGCCAGTGCCACAGCAGCCGGCCGACGCCCGGATCGCAGTAGTACACCACCCGGGGACGGACCCGGCGGAGGTGCGGCAGCAGACTGGCGGTCAGGGTCGCCTGCTCCACGACGTAGGGCCCCCTCCGGGTCAGCTCGCCGGTGAGCCGCGCGGTGAAGCCCGCCCGGCGCAGGTGCGGGAGCGGGATCTGGCGCGCGGTGCGATCGCCCGCCCCCTTGAACAGCCATACGTCGAGCGACGGCGCGCCGCCCAGGGCCGTAAACAGGCCCTGGACGAAGGCTTCGTAGCCCCGCCTCACATTGCCCAGGCCGGAGCAGACCAGCGCGACCGTGGTACTCATACCGGGACGGCTGAGCGGGTACCCGCCGCCGTGGCGTACGCGCCGGCCTGGTCGAGGTACCGGTAGCCCTGGTCGTAGCTCGAGTCGCGCTTGAGGTCGATGTCGTTGAGCAGCACGCCCAGCAGCGGCGCGTCCGCCTCCCGTAGACGCTGGGCGGCCTCGGCGAGCGCCCCAGCCTCGGTCACACCCGCACGCGCGACCAGGATCAAGCCATCCACCATCCCGGCGAGCACCAGCGGATCGCTGACCAGGTTGACCGGCGCAGAGTCGATGACGATCAGGTCGTAACCGTCCGTCAGCCTCGCTAGCAGGTCGCGGAGGGCCTCCGAGCGGAACGCCCAGGCGGGATGGCCCGCAGCCTCCCCGCGTGGCAGCACGTGCACCTCGGTACCCTCACCGAGCGGGAGGCAGCGGATCGCCTGCGGCAGGGGCATCCGGCCGTCGAGCACCTCCGCCAGCCCGCGTTCCTGAGAGATCCCGAACAGGTGATGAATCATCCCCCGCCGGAGATCGGCATCGATCAGCAGCACCTTCTTCCCGCGTCTGGCGACCGACAGCGCCAGGTTGGCCGCGTTGATGGTCTTCCCTTCGCGGGAGAGCGCGCTGGTGAAGGCCACCGTGCGCGGCGCGTCCGCCGGCCGGGTGAGCGCCAGGCTGGTCTCCAGCCAGGCGTATGCTTCGAGGGCGGCCCCGGAGCGGTCCTTGCCGCCGAGCAGCAGGGCCCGTTGGGAATGCTCGGCCCGCCGGCGGCTGGCCCTGGCACCGAACCCCCGCGGCGCATCGCCGACCAGCCCTCGCGGCAGGGCGGCACGCGACTTGGGCCGCAGCATGCGAATCCGGGGAATGAGACCCAGCAGCGGCGCGCCGGCGGCGCGAATGACATCCGCGCGGCTGTGAACCGACCCGTCCAGTCCTTCCCGCATCCAGGCGAGGGCGCCGCCACCGAGGATCCCTACCGTAAACGCCACCAGCAGCACCAGGTTCGCCCGGGGCCACACCGGACGGGTGGGCAGCTCGGCCCGGTCGACCATTCTGACTCCCGGATCGGTGACATTCTCGGCGATGCGGGCTTCCTGCAGCCGGGTCTGCACCATGGCGTAGACGTCACTCAGCAGGCGCGGCTTCCGCGACAGCCGCTCCTCGTCCATGGCCTTGGTCGGAATCCGGGCGGCCTTCGCCGCCTGCGTCTGCAGCGAATTGTCCAGCGAACCGATCTGGTTGCTGAGGCCTTCGAGGTAGGCGTTGGTGACGCCGCGCAACTGGGCGTCAACGTCGCCGATCCGCCGGTCCAGCATCTTGACGTCGGGATCCTGCGGGGTCCGCCGCTGCAGCAGCTGGGCCCGCTGGTCTTCGAGGTCGCTCAGGGTGTGCAGCTGTCCCGAGACCACCGGGTTGTTGATCAGGGATGGAAACCCCGCCAGCCGGCGGTAGGGTGAGCCATCCGGAGACCCCTTGCCGGCGGTGTCGGCATCAGCGATGAGCCGCTTGAGGGCGGAGTGCTCCGCCTCCAGCATCATCCGCTTGGTGCCGACTTCGGCGCCCTGAGTCACCTGGCTGCTGGCCTCGGTCGGGAGATCCACGATCCCCTGCTGCTGGCGGTAGTCCCGCAGCTCCGTTTCGGCAGCGAGCAGCTGACTCTGCAGCGTGTCCGCCTGGCCCTTCAGGAATCCGACCGCGGTGACAATCTTGGCCCGGGCGTGCTCCACCCGGCTTTCGAGGTAGTGGGTGGCCAGCAGATCCGGCACCTTCGTCGCAAGCACCGGATCAGTGCTGCGGTAGCGGACCCAGAGCACATCCACGTCACGGTCCGCCCGGGTCATGCGGACGTCCTGGCGGAGCCCTTCCACGGCGCCGGCGAGGGTGCTGACATCCATCTGGATCTTCGGGTACTCCGCCGCCTCGGGGGCGAGCGTGAAGGTGACGCCACCCACCGTGGCCCCGGCACCGACCCGTATGGAATCGGCAGTCTTGCCGGTGGCCTCGTCGAGCGCCTGGAAGGTGCCACCGGGGAGGCGGGTAAGCACCACCCGGCCGGTGTCGGCGCTGTCACTCACGGCCACCGCCGAGAGCAGCCGCGAGCGAGGCACCGGCCTGGGGATGGCCGGGATCCCGTCGCCCAGACCGCCGGGCAGCGTCGGGCTCGCGTAGGCAGTGGTGCTCACCTGCAGCGCCAGCTCCCGCGCCACCCGCTCGGCCAGTCCCGCGCTCTTGAGCACCTCGAGCTGGGTGCTGACGTCGCTCTCGTTGGTCAACCGCTTGGTCATCTCCGGCAGGTCATACTGCTCGTTCTCGACCAGCAACGACGCGCCGGCCTCATAGGTCGGCGGCGTGAGCATCAGGTAGGCCACTGCCGCCGAGAGGCAGAGTGCCACCGACAGGAGGACCAGCAGCCAGCGCCGCCGCACCAGGCCGGCCACCAGGCCCCAGGAAACCACGTCCTCCTCCACCCGCACCGGGAGCGGCGCCGGGGGTCGTGGTGCGACGGGAACAACCCGCGCGCTGGTCATGGGAGTCTCCTTCTTCCGGGTTGTCATCAGCGCGTGAGCAGCAGCGCGGTGGTGCCCGCGACCCCGATGGCGGTGGAGACCACCCAGGTGGCGTTCTTGCTGAGCCAGCTCCGCTCGGGGATGTACACCTGGTCACCGGAGGCGAGCGGCAGTCGGGCGAGCGCGGGGTGACGCCGCAGATCAACCTCGCGGGTGCCGCCGTCGCGCCGCAGCTCGATCATGTTGCGCTTGCTGTCGGGGGCGGTGCCGCCGGCGACGTTGGGCGCCTCCCCGAGGGTGATCGAGGGATCGATCGGATAGATCCCCGGATTCCGGACCGCGCCCAGAATGGCGATGCGCCGGAGAGGGGTGACCTCGATCGACGGGTTGTTGAGGTACTGGCGGTACCCGTCGGTCAGCTGTTGCTTGAGCTGCTCGGCGGGGATCCCGATGACCACCATGGTCCCCAGACGGGGCAGCACCGCGCGGCCGGTCTCGTCCACCGGGAAGTCGCCGGAGAGGTCCGGCTCGCGCCAGATGCGGAGCCGGAGCACGTCTCCTGGCCGGAGGGAGGAGAGATCCGGGGTCACGGCCGCCACCGTCGTGGTGGTCGACTCGCTGGCGACCGACTGACCCAGGGCCACGGCGGCATTGCCAGCAATGAGCGTCACGGCCAGGGCCAGGCGGGCCGGCGCCAGTCGGAGTCGAAACAGGTGGATCGGCGTCATGGAGCCTCCCGGCTCGAAGTTGATCAGTGGGCCCCCCGCCCGGAGAGCACCACGGGCACGGTGCGGCAGAGCAGTTCCAGGTCGAGCAACAGACTCCAGCGGCGGATGTAGGCCGTCTCCAGCCGGATCACATTCTCGAAATCGTGGATGTTGTTCCGGCCGCTGACCTGCCACGGCCCGGTGATCCCCGGCTTCACGTCGAATCGGGCGTAGTGGTGGCTCTGGTACAGCTCCACCTCGCTGGGGAGCGGCGGCCGGGGACCCACCAGCGACATATCGCCCCGGAGGACGTTCCACAGCTGCGGCAGCTCGTCCAGGCTGGTGCGCCGGAGCACGGCCCCGATCGGAGTCACCCGCGGGTCGTCGACCACCTTGAAGAGCCGGGCATCGGAGTAGACGCTCTGGCCCAGCAGCGTCTCGCGCTGCTGCTCCGCGCCGGGCACCATGGTGCGGAATTTCAGGATGGTGAAGTGCCGCCCGCCCTGCCCGATCCGGGTCTGGCGGAACAGCACCGGCCCGGGTGACGTGAGCCGGATGGCAAGAGCGATGAGGGCCAGAAGGGGCGCCACCACCGGCAGCGCAGCGGCGGACAGCACCAGGTCGGTGGCGCGTTTGAACAGCAGCTGGGTGTCCAGGACTCCCGGGCGGGTGAGCTCCACCACCGGGTATCCGTTCCGCCAGCGCACCTCCGGAAGGCAGGTGGCGGTCGGCGGCACCCGTGGGAGGGAGAAGACCTGACAGCCGGAGGCCGCGGCGACGTCCAGCACGATCTCGAACACGTGGCTCGGGAGATTGCCCGTCAGCACCACGGTGTCGATCCGCCGCTCGCGGATCAGCCGGGCCAGGGCTGCCCCCTCCTCGCCCGGCACCCGACGCGGGTCGAGAAAGGCGTCCAACCGGCACCACTGGCCGTCGGCGAAGGCGGGATGATCGATGAGCCGGGCGGCGTGCTCGGTGGGGCCCACCACGGCGGCCCGGATGACCTGGCTCTCGGCCGGCCGGGCTACACGGACCAGCAGGTCGACCAGCCGGCGTCCGGCGATCAGGGCTCCCGCGGTCGCCGCCCAAAGAAGTGTCACGGAGGCGAGCCAGCGCAGCGGGTCGGCGCCCACCCCGGCCCACAACGCTATTGCGGCACCCAGCCCGGCCGCCCGGATGAGGGTGCCTGCGGTGCGCCGCCGGTCGCCGGCGGCGTAGCACCCGAACAGGGCCAGGCCGAGCAGCACCGCCGGCAGGAATTGCCCGGCCGACGCTCCACCCGGGACGCCGGCACGACGGTGGTCGAGCAGGATCCACAACAGCAGCAGGACCGCCGCATCGGCCGCGAGCAGGACGGAGATCCGGACCACGTCCCGGGCCAGGTGCACCCGGCGCAACTCCGGGGCGCGCACCGTGACCGACAGCCGGGTTGTGCCGCCTGCCCGCCTTCGTTCCATCGGATCAGGCGGCGCCTCGGTCCCGAGCACTGCCACATCGGAGCCAAACACCGGCGTACTCCTTTCGAGGCGTCCTGAAAAGTCGTCTCGTCGGGTGGAGTCATGATCCCACCCGCCGTCCGCGGAGCGAACGACCATGGCCCCTCAATGAGGGCCGCCCCGCCGGGCACACTCGCGCCGGCAGGCGAATCAGGCTTTGTCGATGGTGGTGTACCGCTCCGCGCCGTCCTGTGGGCGCTTGGAAGGCGATCTGTGCGCGGCGGGGCATCCCGGGCGGGGGCCACGCCGCCGCGCTCACCTGGGGACCTCTCCTGGCCCGACGAATCGGCCTGCGCGCCCTCCGCATCCGATCCGCCTTGCAGTGAGCATGCTAACAGGACGGACGGGTCGAACGATGTGAGGGCAGGCACTTTGTGATGCGCCCGCCCGTCACATTCGCAGGCGCATCATGTCAGAAAACGAGACGGGTAGTAACACTTTCGTTACCACCCGTCTCGTCCGCACCACAGTTGTATCAGCGCACTACGGCAAGAATGTCCCGCGCCCGGCTCGCACGTGGACCCGCCGCCCGTTTCCACGGCGACATCCTCAGTTGTCCGACGATATATGGATAGTAGGGCTGCGACGTCCGGGCCCCGGGCAGGCCGGCGAACTGGCTGGCGTCGCGCTGCCGGTCTGGACGCCCGACCCACGGCGCGCCAACATCAGGATACCACGCTTCCGGAGTATCTCTGCCATGCCAGCTCTCGAGCCCGCGGCTCCGGTCCGGCCAGGCCGCAGTGGGTGGCGGCCGCTGCTTGCCGACCGGGATGCCGAACAGGCGCTGGCGGTGGTGAGGGAGATCCTCCAGGCCGCCGACCCCGGCGACAACCCCTCCCTGCTCACCGGATCAGCCGGGCTGGCGCTGCTCCATGGGTACGCCGGCCAGGCGGGCCTCGAGTCGAATGGGATCTCCACCGCGAGCGAACTGCTGGACCACGCGATCGCGCCCCTGGCCGAAGGCGATCTCGATCCCTGGCTGGCAGGCGGCGTCGCGGGCATCGCCTGGGTCGCGGCCCACCTCGAGCAGCGGGGGATCCTGCCCCGTCTTCGGGGGAGATTCACTGATGTGGACTCCGCCGTCGAAGCCTTCCTGCTCGACCTGCCTCCCGGCACCCACTTCGAGCTCTGCTACGGACTGGCCGGCCTCGGGGTCTACGCCCTCGAGCGGTTCCCGCACCCTGCCAGTCGCCGGCTCCTGGCGCTCCTGCTGGATCGGCTCCAGGAGATGGCGGTGCACTGCGACCAGGGAGTGAGCTGGTTCACCGGACCGCACATGGTACCGGACGATCCGCAACTGGCAAAGGCGCCGGCGGGGTACTACAACCTCGGGATGGCCCATGGAATGCCCGGGGTAGTCGCGCTGCTCGGAGCCACGTGCCGGACCGGTGTCCGGCGACACCATGCCCGCCGACTGCTGGGCGGCGCGGTGGCGTGGCTGCTGGCCCAGCGGCTCGGGCCCGATGTCGCCTCATGTTTTCCGTCTACGGTTGCACCCGGGCTGTCCGCCGAACCATCCCGCTTGGCCTGGTGCTATGGAGATGCAGGGGTCGCGGGCGCGCTGCACCTGGCGGGGGTTGGGGCGAAGCAGCCAGCCTGGACGGAGGAGGCGCTGGGGATCATGACCAAGGCGGCGAGGCTGGCTCCGGAGGACTCCGGTGTGGTGGACGCCGGACTGTGTCACGGCTCAGCCGGTCTCGCCATCCAGTTCCACCGGATGTACCAGGCCACAGGAGAAGAGCGCATGGCCGACGCGGCCCGTTACTGGATCGGTCGCACGCTGCAGTTCCGGCGTTCGGGCCAGGGTGTCGCGGGCTATCTGGCCCGGATGGGTACTACCGACGCAGGCGGCGAGCGGTGGGTCGCCGAATCCGGGCTCCTGACCGGGGCCGCGGGAATCGGGCTGGTGCTCCTCTCCGCCGCCACACCCCTAGAGCCCGCCTGGGACAGGGCGCTGCTGATGTCCGCCCGAGAAGGCTGATGCAACCTGCCGGGAGGCGGCCGCCAGCATACCAGGCCTCGGGCTTCTTCTGCCTGCGGACTCACCTCCTCCCGTTCGATGAGCTGGTACGCTGGGGCGCCGGATTCTCCCGCCCCGTCTCCGGCGCGGGTGACCACCCGCACGGGCCCCTGCAGCCAGGCGATATCGCGGCGCGTAACCATCTGCGGGAACTGGTCCGCCGTCCGGAGGTGCGGGAAGCGATCTTCGTCGCGTCCCCCGCGCTGGATGAGGTCGTGGATATCTGGCTGAGCGATCCGGCCAGCGATCGCGGACGGCGGGCCGAGCGCTCACTGGTGAAGTATGTGAGCCGAATGGCGGGCCGGCCGACCCCCTTCGGGCTCTTCGCCGCGGTCGCCTGCGGCGAGCTCGCTGAAACGACGAACCTCAGAGTCTCACCCGCGGACCGTTGCCTGCGCCACACCCGGCTCGACAACGAGTACCTGTTTGCCTTGGCCCAGCTGGTCGCCCGGAATCCCGAGGTCCGCAGCCACGCCTTGTATGTACCCAACGACAGTCTGGACTTCACCGCGGGCCGGGGCCGTTACGCCGAAGTTCGGGTTACCGAGGACTCCCACACCTTCCACCTGGTGGGGCTGGAGGAATCACCCGAGCTGCGGGAGACCCTCAGCCGGGCCATCGGCGGCGCGACCCGGGCGGATCTCGCCGGGACACTGGTGGACGGAGAGACTACAAAGGAAGAGGCCGAGCGGTACGTCGACGAACTGATCGAGGGCCAGGTACTGATTCCTGACATCGGAGTCCAGGTCACCGGACCCGAGCCAGCCTCTGCGTTGGCGGATCGTTTGAACGGCATACCGGCCGCGACGCAGGTCGCCGAGGGAATACGGTCGGCTACCGAGGCGATCGCCCAGCTGGATTCCGCCGGGTTAGGCAACACGCCCGCCAGGTATCGGGAGATTGCCTCGCGGCTCGAGGCGCTCCCGGCCAAGGTCGCGTTGCCGCGCCTGTTCCAGGTCGACCTGGTTCGGCCCGAGGCCGGTACGCTGGGTCAGACACTGCTGCGGGAGATCGTCCGGGGAGTAGACCTGCTCCATCGAATCACACCGCTCGATCCCGAGGATATCCTCAACAAGTTCCGGGCGGCGTTCGTCGATCGCTACGAAGGGCGGGAAGTGCCGCTGCTCGAGGCGCTGGACGAGGAAGTCGGATTGGGGACCCTTCTCTGGCCGGCGGAAGATCCCTCCCCGCTCCTCAAGGGACTGCCACTGACGCGGAGCGAGGAGGAACGGGTTCGATGGGATGAGCGGGGGAGGCACCTGGCGTTCCGGCTGGGACAGGCGGTGAGTCGGGGCTCGGACGAGCTGGTGCTGAACGCCGAAGACCTCCAAGCCCTGAGCGAGCCCGCACAGAGCCCGCTGCCGGACGCCTTCGCCGCGATGGTAACCGTCGCGGCCGCCTCGGAGGAAGCCGTCGCCCGGGGAGACTTCGAGATCCTGCTTCACCATGTGGACGGGCCCAGCGGTGCCCGGCTGCTCGGCCGGTTCTGTCACGCCGATCCGGCGCTAGCGGCCCGGACCACCGAGCACCTGCGGGCCGAGGAGGCCCACGACCCGGACGCGATCTACGCCGAGCTGGTCCACCTCTCGGAGGGCCGGCTGGGCAATATCCTGCTCCGCCCCGTCTTTCGGGACTACGAGATCACTTACCTGGGTCGATCGGGCCTGCCAGACGCACGCACCATCCCTGCGTCGGATCTGCAGGTCTCCGTGCTCGATGGCAGAATCGTGCTTCGGTCGGCACGGCTCGGCCGCCGGATCATTCCCCGGCTGTCCTCGGCACACAACTACCGGCGTGGCCTCGCACCCTACCGGTTCCTCTGCCTGCTGCAGGCCCAGGGGAAAGCGGGAGCCCTCTCCTGGCGCTGGGGCCCGGGAGCGGAGGCGGCGCCCTTCCTGCCCAGGGTCCGCTTCGGGCGAATCGTGCTCGCGCTGGCCCGCTGGCGAGTCGAAGAGCGAGAAATCCGGGCGCTGAGCCGCGCGCCGGAGGGGGAACGATTCCAGGCCTTTGCTGCATGGCGAGCGACCCGGCGGCTGCCGCGGTGGGTGGCCCTGGCCGATTCCGACAACCGGCTCCCGGTCGATCTCGACAATCCGTTGGCGGTCGACTGCCTGCTGCACGAGATCGGTGACCGGGAGGAGGCCTTGCTCGAGGAGCTCTGGCCCGAGACCGGCCGGCTGATCGCGCGGGGACCGGAGGGTGCCTACCGGCACGAACTCATCGTGCCGTTCGTGCGAACCCCGGAGCCCAACCGGGCGCATCGCGCCGTTCCGCCGGCTCACGCGGAGGCCGGCCGCATCACCAGGCGGTTCCCTCCGGGATCCGAGTGGCTCTACCTCAAGCTCTACACCAGTCATGGAGTGGCCGACGAACTGCTCACCGGAATCGTGGCGCCACTCAGCCAGCAGGCGCTCGGGGATGGATCCGCCGACCGGTGGTTCTTCCTGCGATACAACGACCCGGAGTTTCACCTTCGGTGGCGGATTCATGGAGAGCCCCCGGCACTATTCGAACGAATGTGGCCTGAGATCAAGTCAGCGATCGACCCGTTGGTCGAGGATGGCACGATCTGGCGGGTGCAGTTGGACACCTACGAACGCGAGGTCGAGCGGTACGGAGGTCCGGACGCGATCGCGGCAACCGAGAACATCTTCTGGGCCGACAGCGATGCGGTGGCCGGCATCGTGGAACTGCTGGAGCCGGGCGACGCCGGACTCGACGAGCGGTGGAGACTCGGTCTTCGGGGGGCGGACCAGCTGTGGGACGATCTGGGTCTGACGCTGGAGGAGAAGCTCACTGCGGCCGAGGCAGGCGGAAAGCATTATGGCTCGGTGCCGGAGCCATCGGCAGCGCTGCGGCACAAGCTCACCGCACGGTACCGGGAGCTCCGCAAGGGTGCGGAGGAGCTGCTGGAGCGCGCCCTGGACCAGCACAGCCCCCTGGCACCGGGATTCGAACTCCTGTCCGCCCGATCCGTCCGGATCGCCGAGCCTGTCGCACAGCTCAGGGAACTGGATCGGGCAGGACGCCTGCTTACGCCCTGGGTCGAAATCGCGGGGAGCCTGGTCCACATGCACCTGAACCGGCTCTGCCGGGGCGACCCGAATGCCCACGAGGTGGTGATCTACGACTTCCTCAGGCGGATCTACCAGTCACGGCTGGCGCGGAAGGACGGGGGATCATGATTTCCGGCTTCGCTTCCCGCTCAACCGTGGAGGCAGCCGGTCACGGAGTCCTCAGCACATCCGGTGTTGTCTCTCGAGCAACAGTATTCCGCTCTCCACCCACGGCGTCCGCCTGCCGAGCAGCGGCTGGCGCGGCCTCGCACAGCCCGGGGGCCCCCCCGGTCAAACAATGTCGTCCCGCCTCGCGCTGCTGAGTACCCAGGAAAACTCAAGGCAGACCACTTCGCCGCGGGGTACCGGCCTCGGCCGGGGCTGGCCCCGGCCAGCCCGCCTGGTCATGCGGCGTGCGAGAGCGTGGTGGTTCGGAAAGGGAGGGCAACTGACCGAATGAACCTCAGCGGCGCTCGGCGAAGAACTCGCGCAGCAACGCGCCGCACTCCTCCGCCAGCACCCCGCCCACCACCTCGACCCGATGATTGAGTCGCGGGTGGCGCAACAGGTCGCCGAGGGAGCCGGCCATGCCGGCCTTCTCGTCCCAGGCGCCGAACACCACTCGGCCCACCTTGGCGAGGACGATGGCGCCGGCACACTGCGCGCAGGGCTCCAGCGTTACGTACAGCGTGGCATCGGGTAGCCGATCCGCATTGAGCGCCGCCAGGGCCCGGTGGAGCGCCAGCCATTCCGCGTGGGCGGTGGGATCGCTCCGGTTCACGGTCTCGTTGTAGCCCGTCCCGACGATCCGTCCCGCGGCAACCACCACCGCCCCGACCGGTACCTCTCCATGTGCGCGCGCCGCCCCAGCCTCTGCCAGGGCGGCGCGCATGCCGGCCAGGTCCGCCTCACTGGCCGGAGTGTCAGGCACTCGCGCTCTCGGGCCGGGCCGCCTCGCGCACGAACCTGACATCGGTGCCGTTGCGTTCGACCCGGATGGTGTCTCCCTCGCTGTAGGCGCCCTCCAGCAGCTCCAGCGCAATCGGATTCTGCAGCCGGCGCTGAATCACCCGCTTGAGGGGCCGCGCGCCGAACACCGGATCGTAGCCCTCCTGCGCCAGCAGTTCCTTTGCCTCCGGCATGACCCGAAGTCCGATCTTCCGCGCCGCGAGCAGCCGGGTCAGACCCTCGAGCTGCAGCTCCACGATCTTTGTCAGGTCGGCCCGCGAGAGCTGCCGGAAGACGATGACCTCGTCCACTCGGTTGAGGAACTCCGGCCGGAAGTGCAGCCGCAACTGGTCCCGCACCTTGGCCTCCACCAGCGCCCAGGCCTGCGGATCGCCCACCTCCCCCGCCTCCAGGATCAGCTGGCTGCCGATGTTGGAGGTCATGATGATCACGCTATTCCGGAAATCGACCACCCGGCCCTGGCCGTCGGTGAGCCGCCCGTCATCCAGGATCTGCAGCAGCACGTTGAAGACATCGGGGTGAGCCTTCTCGATCTCGTCGAACAGGATCACGCTGTAAGGCCGGCGCCGGACCGCCTCGGTCAGCTGGCCGCCCTCGTCGTAGCCGATGTACCCCGGCGGCGCCCCGATCATCCGGGCCACCGAGTGCTTCTCCATGTACTCCGACATGTCGAGCCGGACCATGGCCCGTTCGTCATCGAACAGGAATTCGGCCAGCGCCCGCGCCGTCTCGGTCTTCCCGACGCCGGTCGGCCCAAGGAAGATGAACGACCCGGTGGGCCGGTTGGGATCGGACAGGCCTGCCCGGCTCCGCCGGACTGCGTTCGACACCGCGGTGACGGCGGCTTCCTGGCCGACTACCCGGCGGGCCAGCTCCGCCTCGAGCCCGGTGAGTCGCTCCCGGTCCGATTCGAGCATCTTGGCCACCGGCACTCCGGTCCACTTGGCAACCACCTCGGCGATGTCCTCGGCGTCCACCTCTTCCTTCAGGTACTTGACCTTGGCCTGAATCTGGGCCAGCCGCCGCTCGTGGTCCGCGATCTGCCGTTCCAGCTCGGGAATGCGGCCGTACTGCAGCTCCGCCGCCTTCTGCAGATCCCCCCTGCGGGTGGCCTGCTCCATTTCGTTGCGCAGCGTCTCGAGGTCCTGCTTCCGGCCCTGGATCTCCTGGATCGCCAGTTTCTCCGCCTGCCACTGGGCCTTCATGGAGGAGGCCCGCTCCTTGAGCTCGGCCATCTCCTGCTCCACCGAGGCGCGGCGTTCCACGGCCGCCTTGTCCTTCTCCTTGAGCAGCGCCTGCCGCTCGATCTCCAGCTGCAGGATCCGCCGCTCCACTTCGTCGATTTCCTGCGGCAGGCTGTCGATCTCCATGCGCAGCCGGCTGGCGGCCTCGTCCACCAGGTCGATCGCCTTGTCCGGCAGGAACCGGTCGCCGATGTAGCGGTCGGACAAGGTGGCCGCCGCGACCAAGGCGTTGTCGGTGATCCGGATGCCGTGGTGCAGCTCGTACTTCTCCTTGAGGCCGCGCAGGATCGCGATGGTATCGTTGACGCTCGGCTCCCCCACCATCACCGGCTGGAAGCGCCGCTCCAGCGCGGCGTCCTTCTCGACGTGCTTGCGGTACTCGTCCAGCGTGGTGGCCCCCACCACGTGCAACTCGCCCCGGGCCAACGCGGGCTTGAGCAGGTTGCTGGCGTCGACCGCTCCTTCCGCCGCGCCCGCCCCCACCAGGGTATGCAACTCATCGATGAAGACGATGTACCGGCCTTCGGCCTGGATCAGCTCCTTCACCACCGACTTGAGCCGCTCCTCGAATTCACCCCGGTACTTGGCGCCCGCCAGCAGCAGGCCGATGTCCAGCGCGACGATCTCCTTGTTGCGAAGCGATTCCGGCACGTCGCCATTGACGATCCGCTGGGCCAGGCCCTCGACGATCGCGGTCTTCCCCACTCCCGGCTCGCCGATCAGCACCGGGTTGTTCTTGGTGCGGCGGGACAGCACCTGCATGACCCGGCGAACCTCCTCGTCCCGTCCGATGACCGGATCCAGTTTGCCCTGACGGGCCTGGTCCGTAAGGTTCCGGGTGAAGCGCTCGAGCGCCTGGTACTGCGACTCGGGCGACTGGTCGGTCACCCGGTGCGCGCCACGCACGTCGGCGAGCGCCCGGCGCAGCGCCTCGACATCCACCTCCCGGGCACTCAGCAGCTGGCGGGCGGCCGTTCCCTTCTCCTCCATTAGACCCACCAGCAGGTGCTCGGTGGAGAGGTAGGCATCGCCGAGGGTCTTCGCCTCGGCTTCGGCCCGGTCGAAGATCTTGTGGAGCTCGCGTGCCAGGGTCGGCTCCGCCCCGCCCTCCTGCCGGGGCAACCGGTCCAGCTCGCGGCTGGTCTCCTGCGCCAGCTCGGTGACATTGAGTCCCGCCTTCTGCAGCAGCGGGCGGACCACACCCTCATCCTGCGCCAGCAAAGCGGCAAACAGGTGGGCGTCGTTGACCACGGGGTTGCCGCGCCGCGACGCTTCCGCCGCCGCGTCGCGGAAGGCCTCCTGGGCCTTGATTGTCAGCCGTTCTGGACGAATCATGGGAATCTCGACTTTCTATCTCGAGAATACCGAGGCGGACGGGCGCGCGATAGCACCCACTTCCCCGCCTCACTCGGATCGTGGCGGGCCCCATGAGCAAGCCACAGGCCCGACGAATCTGCCGCGTTGGCAGACTCGCGGGCCCGGGGAAGCAGCAACCGGGACTGCCAGTAGCAAAGGAGGGCCGAGGCCGCCGATTCGGCCGGCGGCTCAGCGGCGGGCTATCATCTTCAGCGTAAAGCGCTCTCCATCTACCGTGAGCTGGGCGTAGTACACGCCCGGGGTCAATTCCCGGTTCTTACCATTGAGCAGCTTGCCATCCCAGAAGGCCTCGTGGTTGCCGCAACGGAGCCGCAATCCATCCAATCGCTCGCCGTTCGAGTTGAGCAGCACCGGTACCGCGACGACCTGGACCAGGACGTTGTAGATCTTCAGACTGACCAGGGGCTGATGGCCTCCCTCACAGAGCTCAGGGTTCAGGACGAACGGAATCGTGGTCGACGGGAAGAACGGGTTCGGGTCGTTCTCGTGCAGCTCGACTTTCGGTGGAGGTCGCTCCTGCGCGGAGGCGGCCCCGGAGAGTCCGAGTAGCAGCACGAGAGCACACCCCGGCCAGCCTATTCCACGCATGGGTGTCTCCTGGGCCAACGGATCACTCTCGGCTACCACACCTCCGGGAAAGGACTGTCAAAAATCGTCTGCCCTCCGGGCCGGCGCAAGCGCCGCGTCACCCACCTCCCGCGGTCATCCCATTGTGGCGACCCAGCATCCGCGCATCGCCCGTGCGGACGGTCAGACCGGTGCGGTCGGACCATTCGAGCAACGGAATGAGGAACTTGCGGGAGATACCCGTCTCATCGCGCAACGCCTGCGGAGTGATCGGGCCGCGGGCCGCCACCCGTGACACGGCCTCGCGGAACCCGGCCAACGCCGCCCGGCTGAAGTAGCGATCGCGTTCCACCGCCTCGACGCGCCCGTCCCGGGCCGCGAGGCGCAGCGCGTCCAGCACGCCCCTGGTCTTGAGCTCCGCCTCGAGTTCCGCCGCGGCGGGCGGAGTCAGCCCGGCCAGCTCGATCGCCCGCACCACCCGATCGACGAGGGCGTCCCCGCCGGCGACCCGGGGCCGGAACTCCGGCGAGCGCACCATCCCGCCCTCGACCAGCAGGCTGTGCCCGGAGACAAGTCGATCAATCGCGATCTCAGCAGCGGGACCCTTCCGGGACAAACCCTGACGGAGCGTCTCGAGCGGCATCCCGGTCTCGACCGGATGCGCCCGGTGGTGCCCGGCAACCAGCGAGAGCGCCGCCTCGGTCGCGGAGGCGACCGCCTCGTTGGTGACCAGGTGACTGGGGCCCACGACCAGACCCGAGGACCGGACCACCTGTGTGGCTTCGCGCGGCGACACGCCGAGCACCACTGGGACGAGCTCGAGCTCGAGCCTCGCCGGCCGCCGGGAAACCAGGGCCCGTAGCCGGGCGATCGGGGCTGGATCGGTGATTCCTTCCGGCCACCGCGGCCGACCGGGCGAGGGCATCGGGTCCAGCACCCAGCCTCCCCCGATGGTCGACACGGGGCTGTAGCTCCGCAGCACGAAGCGATCCCCTCCTCTGGCGACTAGCGGACGCTCGAGCGCCAGGCGCACCACGCCATTCCGGCCGGGAGCTAGCGGGTCGAGCGCCTGCACCCGGGCGAGTACCTCGACCGTGCCCAGGTGCAGCCGGACCCGGGCGTGGTGCACCAGAGGCCGCGGCGCCGTTGGAAGCAGCTCGACCGAAACATCCAGTGCGGTGCTTGCCCGCCAGGGATCGTCCTTGTGGACCAGCACATCACCTCGGCGGACCTGCTCCCGGTCGATGCCGGCCAACCCGGCAGCCACCCGGTCGCCGGGGGCCGTTTCCGAAACTACCTCGCCGTGGCGCTCGAGCGAGCGGACCCGGGCCTCCGCTCCGCCAGGCAACAGGGTGACCGCGTCCCCCACCCGGAGGGTGCCGGACCAGGCGGTGCCGGTGACCACCGTCCCTACTCCCGGGAGGGACAATGCCCGATCGACCGGGAGGCGGAACAGATCCTCCCGCTCGCGCGCGCGGAGGGTGCCCGACGCGGCGATTGCTTCGCGAAGGCGGTCCAGCCCGGCGCCGGTGACGGCAGAGGTGGCGATCGCGGGGGCAAACCGCACTGGGCTCCCGGCCAGCCATGCGGTGACCTCACTCTGGACCATCGCCAGCCAGTCCGGTTCGACCAGATCGGCCTTGGTCAGCACTGGAATCCCGGCCGGAATCCTGAGCTGCTCCACGATCGCCAGGTGCTCCCGGGTCTGGGGCATGATCCCCTCGTCCGCCGCCACGACCAGCAGCACCAGATCCACTCCGGCGGCGCCGGCCACCATGGTGCGGATCAGGTCCTCGTGGCCGGGGACATCCACCATTCCGGCGACCCTGCCTCCGCCCAGGTCGAGCGGGGCAAAATGCAGATCGACGGTGATGCCGCGGCGACGCTCCTCGGCCAGCGGATCCATGGCCCGGCCGGTGAGCGCCTGCACCAGCGCGGACTTGCCGTGATCGATGTGGCCCGCGGTTCCGATGATCATGCCGCGCTCCAGGCCCGCGCGAGCCAGAACTCGAGCGCCGGCAGGGCCGCGCCCTCGGCCATGTGGTAGCGGATGTAGCGGGCAACCAGCCGGCGGTGGGCCGCGGCGTTTCGGGGGTCGAGCGCGGGGAGACTGTTCTCCTCCGAGAGCAGCCGGGCAAGCGCCAGGCGCGCGTCCGGCGGCAGCACGGTGGCCTCCACCTCGCGGGCACAGACTCCGCAGAGCGCGCCGCCTTCGGAGGCACTGAACGGCAGGCTGCCCTCCTCCGCGATGGCGCGGCCGTCCCGGACGCAGACCTCGAGCGCTGGAGCGAAACCGAGCGACGCCACCAGCCGCCACACCTCCTGCAGGCTCGCACCCGGCAGCTCGTCGCGGGAAACCGACTCCAGCCGGGCGAGCGCCCGCTCCAGCACGGCGAAGCTCTCGGGGTGCGGCTCAGCGGGGGCAAAATGGATGGTCACTTCGGCCAGGACCGTCGCGGTGGCGTAGCGGCCGACGTCCCGGGTTATCCGGAGCGGCAGCACGCCCAGGTCAAAGGCCGTCAGCAGGTGAAGGTCGCGGCGCTCGGAGAGAATGATCTGCGCCTGGCCGGCACTCAGGACCTGGAGCGAGGCCCCGAAGCGGCTCTTCGGCCGGAGGGCGCCCTTGGCGATGGCGCTCTGCACTCCATGATCCCGGGTGGCGAGCCGGACGATCTTCGATGTCTCGCCGTAGCGCAGGGTGGCGAGGACGATCGCCGGGGTGGAGACGAGAGGCACAGGCCGTTCCGCGTTCCCCGTTCCGCGTTCCGCGTTCCGATTGCCAGCCCCAACGCGGAACGCGGAACTCGGAACGCGGAACTCTATTGAGGAGGTATCTCGGTGATCAGGGCGGCCACCGGGCATTCCCCGACATCGATCACCCGCGATTCGCTGAGATTGCTGCGGAGTATGTGCAGCCTGCCCGCCGCCCCGGTGGTGCAGGGTCCGCTCTCCAGCGCGTAGATCCGTCCGCCGTCGTCTACCGCGACGCCAGTGTTGTCAGGGATGGGGATTCCGCTCCCGGCTCCCTTGATCAACTGCCGCTTGAGCAGGTCGAACACCATGAGGCCCTGCGAGACCGAGCTGACGAACAGGCGGGTGCCGCCGTCGTCGGCGATGGCGCCGGCGGCATTCCCGAAGCCGTTGAAGTTGCCCAGCTCACTCCGCCCGACCGGGTCCACCAGCGAGAGCCGCGAATCGGTGGCGCCGTCGCTCGGGCCGGCGTTCATGACGTAGAGAAGGCCATCCGCCGCCACATCCCCGGAACCGGCGTTCCCCGGGCCCGGCAGCAGGATCGAGTCGGCGCCGGTGGCCAGCCGGTTGGTCAGCGGATCGATGACGCTGACCCAGCTCGGACCGATCGGGTTGCCGGCCGGCGTCAGATTGGCGTTGATGACAAAGACCTTGCCCCGGGTGAACACCACGCCCCGCGGGGTCTGCCCCACCGCGACGCTCGCGGTATCGCCACTGAGGTAGTTGACCCGGGTGACCGTGTTCAGCTTCGGGTTGGCGATGTAGGCGATCGAGTCGTCCACCATGGCCGCGCCGGTGGCGCCCGAATTGGCCGGAAGCGGCACCCGCCGTGCGACGGTGGCGGTGCGCAGATTGACCACCGCCACCGAGGGATCATCCCCCAGCGGGACCACGGCCCACCCCCCCAGCGCGCTCACGGTGGTGGGGCTGGGGGTCGTTCCGCCAAGGGAGATCGGAGTTCCCGCGCCCGGGCTGTTGATCCGGATGAGACTCAGGATCCCGGTGGTGCGGTGCACCAGGAGGAGCACTTCCTCCGCGGCAGGGAGCGGCGGCGAGGCTTCGGCGCAAGCCAGCAGCGACCCCGCGGCCAGGCTGGCGGACAACACGAACGAGACGAGACCGGTCTGGCGCATGCCGTAAGATGAGGGGGGCAGGCCCCGGCGGACTAGGCCGGGACCGGACCTCGGGACGCTGCGCCGGCGAGTCGCAGGGTGGGGGCCGGCGAGCAGGGAAACAGTCCCGGGTTGAGCAGGTGCGCCAGGATCTCCAGGCTGTCGACCAGCCTCGGACCGGGCCGGCTGAAGTAGGCATCGCCGTCAACCGCATGCACCCTTCCCCTCGAGACGCAGGGAAGGTCGGCGAACCCGGGTCGGTCGGCGACCAGTCTGAACTGCCGGCCGGTCTCCGCCATGTCCATCCCACAGCAGGCCAGGACCATGACTTCCGGGCGCCATGATTCGACCTCTTGCCACTCGAGCACCCGGCTCGCCGCCCCCGGCCTGCCGTGCCCTTCCCTACCGCCGGCCAGTGTGACCAGCTCCGGGGTCCAGTGGCCGCAGGCGTAGAGCGGCTCGAGCCACTCGATGAGGGAGACTCGGGGCCGCTCCGGCAATGGCTCGGTCCGCTCCCGGACAGCATCCACCCGGGCCCGGAGGTCGCGGACCAGCCGCAGCGCCTCGGCCTGACGGCCGGTGAGATATCCCAGCTCGAGAATGTTGGCGAAGACGTCTGCCAGGCTGCGCGGGGCCAGACTCACCACCGCCGGCCGGCCCGGCAGGCCGCACGCGACATCGCGCGCCGTCTTGTCCGGCACCGCGCAGACGTCGCACAGCCCCTGGGTCACCAGCAGATCGGGGAGGAGCCGGGTGAGCAGTGCGGCGTCGAGGTCGTACAGCGGCCGCCCCGCCGCGTGGCGTTCGCGCACCAGCCGGTCGATCTCCCCGCTGGTCGCGTCCCTGGGTATCCCGGTGCTGGTCACCCGCGGGAGCCGCGCCACTCGGGGCGGGTAGTCGCAGCCGTGAGTGACTCCGACCAGCTGGTCCTCGAGCCCCAGCGCGCACAACATCTCAGTGGCGCTCGGCAGCAGCGAGACGATTCTCATCGATCACCCCGATTCATGTCCTCGGCCTCTTGCCGCATGAGGCTGGGCATTCAACGCAAAGACGCAGAGGAGGCGGAGGTGCGCAGAGAGGTCAAAGCGACGCCTTTGGATCGAGTCCATTTGAAGAGTCCCCGATCTCGGTCTCTCGGCGGCCTCTGCGCCCTCTGCGTCTCTGCGTTGCTGTTTCGGTCCTGGGGCCCAGTAGCCGACACGTGCCCCGGGGAGGAGTGCCCTCGTGGCTCTCGGCAGCGAGACGATTCTCATCGATCACCCCGATTCATGTCCTCGGCCTCCTGCCGCATGAGGCTGGGCATTCAACGCAGAGACGCAGAGGGCGCAGAGGCCGCCGAGAGACCGAGACCAGAAATCATCAGAGGGACTCCATCGAGCGGGGTGTCGCCGTGACATCTCTGCGACCTTTGCGCTCTCCGCGTCTCTGCGTTGCTGTTCTCTCCTGCCCGGAATCAGTAGCCCACACGTGCCCCGGCGAACAGCGCCCGGCCGCGGCCCGCGAAGCCTACCACGGTCTCGTACGACTTGTCGAACAGGTTCTCCGCCCGGAATGTCGCCGCGATTCCGGGCCGCCCCGGCCTCTGGCGCAGCAGGTCCACCGAGGCATCGGCATCGGCGGTAACGTACGCCGCGAGCGCGGTACGGATCGACGGGAAGGGGCGGAAGTCGACGTCGTCCCGCCGGCCCACGTAGTTCATGCCCGCGCCGAGTGTGACCCGGCCGGCCAAATGGGTCCGCGCATCCAGCCTGACGCTGTGCTTCGGACGTCGGATGAGCGGCTTGCCCTCGACGAACGCATCGCCCGCCCCACTGCTGAAGCCGGCATCGTCCACCCGGGTGAACAGGTAGGTATAGGAGGCGGACAGCGTCAACTCCCGCATGGGACGCAGATGGCCGATCAGCTCGACACCCCGGCTGGTCGCCCGGGCCACGTTCTGATAGGTCGGCGTCCCCGGGGGAGCCGCGCTGTTGTACTGAATCAGGTCGCGGAACCGCTGGTCGAAATAGTTCGCCGCCAGGGTGGCATCTCCGCCTCGGAAGGACTGCTCCAGGCCCACCTCCCAGCTGCGGCTCTGCTCGGGATCGAGATCGGGGTTGCCCCGTTCGAACGCCGTCTGGGCAAAGACCTCGCGCAGCGTCGGCTCCTTGAAGGAGGTGCCCGCGGAGGCGCGCGCGCGAAGACCGGCGGTAAGGACGTACACCGCTCCGGCACGGATGGTGAAATGCGACCCGAACTTCTCGTTCTGTTCCAGCCTCACCCCGAGATTGATGAGCGATCTGGGCCCCAGGTCCAGTATTCCCTGGCTGTAGATGCCAAGGTTGTTCCGGGTGGTGTCGATTTCGGTGCCACCGGCTCCGCCCTCCGCCAGCGCCTCGAACACCGCCTCCAGGCCGGTGATGAGCCGGACGCGCGAGCCGAGGCCCAGGCGTGCCTGCGCGTCGACCGACCGCAAGAGCGTCCGGCCTTTGCTCTTGAAGTAGAATCCCAGGGAATCACCGGGGCTGTCGGGCAGGTCCTGTGAGCCATCCACTTCCCGGCGAGAGTCGAGCCGCAGGCGCACCTCGGCCCGCTCGCTGAGGCGCCGCCCGAGCGTCAGCCCGATCGTGGTCGCCTGCTGGCTGGACTGCTGGTTGCTGTCGACCACGGCACCGGTGAAGTCGGTCGCGAAATGCAGGGTGTTGTCGTCGCGCCGGGCGGTCAGGGTGATGTCGGTCCGCTGGTCCGGCCGCAGGGTAACCGCGCCGTTCCCCACCGTGCTGGCATAGCCGCCGTTGAACGCGTAGATCCCGTCGGTGGTGTAGCGGGACAACCCGGCCGAGAACGACACCGGCCCCGCCGCCCCGCTGGCACCACCCTGGGCCGACCAGGTGCCGTGGGTGCCGGCCTGGGTCGCCGCGTTGGCGGAGATCCCCGGCACCCCCCGCCGGGTGAAGATCTGGATCACGCCGGTCACCGCGTCGGAGCCGTAGAGCACCGACACCGGCCCACGCACCACTTCGATCCGGTCGATATTGTCGGTGCTCAGCGTGCCGAAATTGAAGACCCCGCCAGGTTGATTCACGGCGACGCCGTCGATCAGCACCTTCACGTAATCGCTCTCGCCACCCCGCAGAAACAGCGAGGAGATCCCGCCGTACGATCCGGTCGGCACCAGCATCGCTCCGGCCACCTGCCGCAACGCATCCTCGACGAAATAGATGCCGCGCTCGCGCAGCTCATCGCCCCGGAGCACGGTGGTGGTCGCGATCGACCTGGCGATCGGGGTGGGGGTCCGCTCGGCGGTGACCACCAGGTCGGGCAGCATCACCGTGTCACGCTGCTGAGCGGTGAGCGGGGTGGAGAGGGTCACCAGGGCGACCAGCACGGACAGCCGGCCGGGGACCAGAGGCGACGAGGGGGACAAGGCAACAGGGCGACGGGACACTGGATTCCTCGAGCTCTTCCGGCTATTCGCCGGGCTTGAGTGGGACGATCTGGGGTGCGCCGTCGCACCAGCTGGTGACAGCGACACGCCACTCGAATACCGCAGAGACAACTTCGGGACGGAGTACCTCGGCGGGGGGTCGTTCCGCCACCACCACGCCGTGGTCCAGCAGCAGCAGCCGGTCGGCATAGCGGGCCGCGAGGTTGAGGTGGTGGGTGACGAGCAAAGTCCCGATCCCCTCCTCAGCCAGCCGGCGGACCAGCTCGAACACTTCCATTTCGTGGCGGATGTCAAGCGCGGCGGTGGGCTCGTCCAGCAGCAGCGCCCGGGGGTTCTGGGCCAGTGCCCGCGCGATGCGGACCCGCTGCCACTCGCCGCCCGAGAGGGTGTCGGTGCGCCGTCCGGCCAGCGGGGTTACATCCGCCCGGCGGAGAGCCTCGGCCACCGCGAGTCGGTCGGTCTCACCGGGGGACCCCATGGCACCGAGATGGGCGTAGCGTCCGAGCTCGACGGTTTCCTGCACGGTCAGCGGAAAGAGGATCTCCTCCCGCTGAGTCACTACGCCCAGCACCCGGGCCAGCTCTCGCGGGCGCCACTCGGCGAGCGGCCTCCCCTCCAGCTCTACCCGCCCCTGGGCGAGCGGCGTGGTGCCGAGCAGCGCCCGGAGCAGCGTCGTCTTGCCACTGCCGTTGGGACCCACCACCGACACCAGCTCCCCCTGGTTGAGCGACGCTCTCACCCCGGCCAGGGCGGGCGCCGCCACTCCCGGGTATCGGACGACGAGGCCTTCACCGGTGAGAATCACGCCAGCCGCCGCTTGAGCAGGATGGCGAAGAGCGGCACACCGACCAGCGCCGTGACCACTCCCACCGGCAGCTCTACCGGCGGCGCGATGGAGCGGGCCAGCGCGTCGGCCAGCACCAGGAACCCGCCGCCGGCGAGGAACACCGAAGGCAGGAGCGCGGTGTGCAGCGGGCCCCAGATCCGCCGGATCGCGTGCGGCACCAGCAGCCCCACGAATCCGATCGCCCCGCTGGTCGCGACGGCGACCGCGGTGAGAAAACCGGTCGCCAGGTACGCCACCCGCTTCACCCGTTCGGGATCGCTGCCCAGGTGACGGGCCTGCTCCTCGCCCAGCGCCAGCAGGTCGAGCGACCGGCCGTTGAGCAGCAATACACCGAGCGGGACGATGCCGTACACCGCGAACATCCGCACCGTGATCCACGAGGCGGACCAGAGTCCTCCCAGCATCCACCGGAAGGAGTTCTGTAACCGGGTGGCGTCGACCAGCATGAGGATCGCGGTCACCAGCGCCATGGTGAACGCGCTCACCACTACCCCGGCGAGCAGCAGCACGTGCGAATCGAGCCTGCGGCCCGCCACCAGACTGAGTCGGTAGACCAGGAGCAGCGTCGCCATCGCGCCCGCGAAGGCGGCGAACGGAACCGCCCAGGGACTGGTGAGCCCAGCCGAGATCGCGATGACCGCGCCCAGCGTGGCACCACCCGAGAGACCGAGCACGTACGGATCGGCCAGTGGATTCCGGACCAGCGCCTGCAGCACGGCCCCAGAGACCGCCAGGCTTCCTCCCACCAGGAACCCCAGCAGCACCCGCGGCAGACGCAGCTCGCGGATGATGGGCGCGGCTCCGGCCGCCGGGTCACTGAGCCCGGCCCACACCGCGCCGGGTGCGATCCGGGTGGCGCCGAGGGAGAGCCCCGCGGCGAGCGCCACCAGGGTGAGGCCGAGCAGCCAGGGCCAGCGGGCCGCGGTCATGGTCGCCGCTCGGCGAGCAGGCTGCGCAGTTCCCGAACCAGGGCGGGCGCGCGCGGACTGGGGCGTCCGAAGGCGGGCGTGGCGAGATGGACAAAGCGCCGCTCGCGCACCGCGCGGATGACGTTCCACTCCGGCCGCCTGGCGAACCCAGGGATCCCGCTGTCACTCACCAGGATGAGCGACGGGTCACGGGCCGCGATCGCCTCGATGCTGACAGTGGCGGAGGGGGTGGTGATGTCGGCGAAGACGTTGCGCCCACCGGCGAGGGTGAGGATCTCGCTCTGGAAGCTGCCCGCGCCGATCGCCATGGGAGGCTGATCCCACGCGAGCAGCAGCACCGTGGGCGCTCCGCGGTCGTCGGAGGGGAGCCTCAATCGGGCCAGCTCGGCGTCGAAGGCGGTGGCCAGCGAGTCGCCCTGCGCCGGGTGACCAACCAGCGGGCCGAGCAGCCGCGCGATCCGGGAGACATCCTCGAGATGGTCGAAATCGAGCTGCAGCACGGCCGCGCCGGCAGCGCGAAAGCGTTCGGCCGCGTCGCTGTTCTGGGGCGAACGGTACAGCAGAACCAGGTCGGGCCGCCGGGCCAGGACCGACTCGATGTTGGGCGGAATGCCGTCTCCCACATCGGCAACCGCACGGGCCGCCTCGGGAAAGTCGCACCAGCGGGTCCGCCCGACCAGGCGATCCCCCGCGCCGATCGCGAAGACCAGCTCGGTGGTGGCGGGGCTGAGCGAGACCACCCGGCTCGCCGGCTGGGCGAGACGGACGGTATCGCCGGCGTCGTCTACAGCGACGAGACTGCCGGCAGACTGATTCGCCCGAGTTCCACAGGCGGCGAGGAGGGCGACTAGAAGCCCGACCACAGGCTTCAAATGGAATCGCCCATCCCCGGGGCCTTGGAGATGGGCGTTCAGAAGCCTGAAACTGAGGGCTGGTGACGCCACCCGTCCCTCCCCCGAGGGTGTTGGTGGTGGCACGAGCCGAGAGGTCTCCTGGCTTCGGGCCTCCGCTCGCCTTCCCGGTTTCCCAGTGGCAGATGAGCGGAGTGGATGAGCCCGTTACAGTGGCGGGGCCGCGCCGGTATTACACCGGCTTCCGAGCGTCCCGACTCGCGTGCAATGAGTTGTGTACGACGGAGGCGAAGTTAGGAGGGTGCCCGGGATCGCGCAAGCTGTGCGCTGACCTCTTCCTTGAGCCGGGCGCGCTCCGACTGATACCGCTGCCACTCTTCGGCCGGCACCTCACCCTCGCGACCGGCGTAGCGCGCATCGAGCCGCGCCAGCCGGTCCAGCGGCGTCCCACCGCTTCCCGTGGTGGCGCCCGCCGGGCTGCGCCCCAGCGCCTTGAGCGCCACGATGCCGAGCACCAGCGCAACCGCGCCCACCAGCCCGGGCAGGAGCCACGCGCCCATGCCGGGGCCGGGGAAATCAATTTCGATCGTTTCTCCGGCCGCGACCGGTCCGGCCCACTGGCGGAAGTTCCGCCCTTCGATATGCTGGCTGTCGGCCCGGATGATTCCGCCGCCCCTCACCGTGCGGTCGAATTCTTCCAGCAGGATGTTGAACACCCCGATCGAGTCCGGTACCGCGATCCGGACCGGACCGGGAGCCGCGGGGAGCGAGTAGGTGTAGATCACCTGCTTCTCTCCCGGTGCCACCGGCGCGAACAGCATGACGCTGTCGTGCCGCACCGACAGCGCATCGCCCGAGAAATCGCCGTTCCCCGCTTCGAAGTTCACCGCGCCTCGCGGTAGCCCCGCCGACCAGGTCGGGCGGGTACTGTCGGGAGAGACCCTGGTCGCCGAGCCGCCGTTGGCCAGCACCACGATCTCCAGCGCCGGGCGCCGGCCGTCGGTGGCGGGCTTGCTGACGACCAGATGACGGGAGACGATGCCGACGGGCGCGGTGGACGAGGTGTCCGACACCGCGATGGCCAGGCCGGTGTCCGGGGCCAGCGGATCGGTATGCAGCGGGCTCGAGAAGTACTCGATCCCCTGCCAGCCCGAGCTCAGCAGGAATACGGCGGAGGTGTCGGCAGTATAGCGGAAGCGGAACTCTCCACGGCGACCGGCGATGGCGGAGTCGATCGGGCCCTGCACCGCGCGTCCCACCCGATGCAGCACCACCCGCGCACCGGGCACCGGAATGGTGTCCTTCGCGGTAACCCGGACCACCCGGCCGGCGGCGACGGACTGGGCCTGGGCGTGAAGCGGGCCGGATGGTGCGAGGATGGTCAGGAGGAAGAACAGGACGGACGGGACGGTCGAGACGGTCGGGGAGGTCGAGACGGACGGAACGGACGATCCGCGCGGGATTGCCCGATCTGCCGGCCGAGGGATCCCTCGGTCGCTCCGCGACCTCGGGATCACAGAAGGCGCTACGTCTGTCCGCCTGTCCGCCCGTGCGCCCGTCCGCCCAGGACTCACGGCTGAAACTTCCCGAAGTCCTCTGGATCCATCTTCTCGAGGTGGGCCTTTAGCTTCTCGGCATCCAGCGAGGGGTCCGACGGAGGAGTGCCCCCCTCCTCGGCCCCTTCCTCCAGCAGGTCGGGATCGGTAAAGATGGTCGCGCTCACCCTGAGGGCGAGCGCGATGCTGTCGGACGGCCGCGCGTCCAGCTGGAAGATGTGGTCGTCCCGCGCCAGCCACAGCTCGGCGAAGTAGGTCTTGTCCTTGAGGGCGCTGATCACGATGCGCTGCACCACCGCGCCGAGCCCGAGGATCACCGACTTGAGCAGATCGTGGGTCATCGGGCGCGGCGGGCGGATGCCCTGCATCTCCATCGCGATCGCGCTGGCCTCGGCCGGGCCGATCCAGATGGGAAGGACCCGCGTCCCATCCTTCTCCCGCAGGATCACCACCGGGGAATTGGTGGTCCGGTCGAGGCCCAGGTGGGCGACGGTGACCTCGATCATCCCACCGCGTTCAGCAGCTCCTCCACCCGGTCGGTCTGCTCCCAGGGGAAGAACTGCAGCGCACCCTTCCGGTAGGGCTTGCGGCCAAAGTGGCCGTAGGCCGCGGTCGGCGAATAGATCGGCTTGCGGAGATCGAGGGCCTTGATGATGGCTGCCGGGGTGAGGTCGAACACCTTCCGCACCGCGTCTTCCAGCGCCATGTCGGACACCTTGCCGGTTCCGAAGGTCTGGACCATCACCGACACCGGATCGCGCACGCCGATGGCATAGGCCACCTGCACCTCGCAGCGCTTGGCCAGCTTGGCCGCGACGATGTTCTTGGCCACCCAGCGCATGGCATAGGCGGCGGACCGGTCCACCTTGGAGGGATCCTTGCCGCTGAACGCACCGCCGCCGTGGCGGGCCATGCCGCCGTAGGTATCGACGATGATCTTCCGTCCGGTGAGTCCCGCATCGCCGTGCGGGCCGCCGATCACGAAACGGCCGGTCGGATTGATGTGGATCTTCGTCCGGTCGGTATCGAGTCCGGTCCTGGCCAGCACCGGCTTGATGACCTCTTCGATCACGCCCTCGCGGATGGCCCTCTGGGACAGCTCCCGCCCGGCCCACTTGGCGGCATGCTGGGTCGAGACCACCACCGTCCGGACCGCCACCGGGACGTCGCCGGCATACTCCACCGAGACCTGGCTCTTGCCGTCGGGCCGGAGCCACTCGAGGCTGGTCTCGCCGTCGCCACGCCGCACCGCGGCCAGCCGCTCGGCCAGCCGGTGGGCCAGCTGGATCGGCAGCGGCATCAGCTCCCGGGTCTCGTCGGTCGCGTAGCCGAACATCATGCCCTGGTCGCCGGCGCCGCCGGTATCCACGCCCTGGGCAATATCGGGAGACTGGTTGTCGATGGAGCTGAGCACCGCGCAGGTATTGCCGTCGATACCGTAGTTGGCATCGACATAGCCGATCCGCTTGATCGTGTCGCGCACGATGGCGGGGATGTGCACGTAGGTCGACGTGGTGATCTCACCCGCCACGATGGCCATCCCGGTGGTGACCAGGGTTTCGCAGGCGACCCGCCCCTTCGCGTCATTCCGGAGGATGGCGTCGAGGACGGCGTCGGAAATCTGGTCGGCAACCTTGTCGGGATGCCCCTCGGTCACCGATTCCGAGGTGAATACGTGGCGATGAGCCTTGGCCATGGTGGGGGAGCAGGAGAAGAAGGAAACGGCCGTCTGACCGGGCGAATTTTACAGGCGCAAGGTAGCGGCGCCGGTCTGACGCGGCAACGCCGAGAGGACATCGAGCATGCGGGGGTCGAAATGCTCCTGCATCGCCTCGCGCAGGGCGCGGGTGACCTCGGACGGCCGGTCGGCGTCCAGCGCCGCATACGCCGCCCGGGCCGCCACGGCCACGGGGATGGTGCGCACCACCCACTTGAGGAACGGGAGCGCGGGCGGCGCCACGCTCAGGGTGCGATAGCCCAGACCCAGCAGCAGCACCACCGCCAGCGGGTCGGACGCCATCTCGCCGCACACGCTCACCTGGATCCCGGCCCGTTGCCCGGCATCCAGCACGATCTTCAGCTCGCGCACGATCGCGGGATGGAACGGCGTGAATCGCTCGGCCAGCCGGGCGTTGCCCCGGTCGACCGCCAGGGTGTACTGCACCAGATCATTGGTCCCCACGCTGAAGAAGGCGCTGTGCTTGGCCAGCTCGTCGGCCAGCAGCACCGCGCCGGGGGTCTCGATCATGACCCCGACCGGCACCGACGCCGCCGCCCGCACTCCACTCCGGGCCAGGGCCAGCGCCTCCTCCAGCACCATCTCCCGGGTGGCGATGACCTCCTCCACCCGGGTCACCAGGGGCAGCATCAGCTGGATCTGCCGGTCGAAGGCGGCCCGGAGCACGGCCCGGAGCTGCGGCCGGAAGATCTCGGGATGGTCCAGGCACACCCGGATCGAGCGCCAGCCGAGGAAGGGGTTGGCCTCCGGAGGCGCGCGGAAGGCGGCGGGGAATTTGTCGCCGCCGAGATCGAATGAGCGCACGATCACCGGGTGATTCGGGAAGGAGTCGCTGACCCGCCGGAAGTAGTCGGTCTGCTCATCCTCCGTCGGGAGCGCCGCGCGGCCAGTGACCAGGAACTCGGTGCGCAGCAGCCCCACGCCATGAGCGTCGTGCTTCGCCGCCGGGATGATCTCGTCCGGCAGGTCCACGTTGCCCATGAGGGTGATCGCAACCCCGTCGGGCGTCACCGCGGCCTGGGTGACGGCCGCCTCGAACTCCAGCTCCAGCTTCTGCCGCCGGGAGACCTGGGCCCGTACCCGTTCTATCTCCGAGCGGGTCGGCTCCAGCATCACCACGCCTGTCTGACCGTCGATCAGCAGGGTGGTGCCCTGCTTGATCCGGTCGAGCGCTCCGACCACGCCCATCACCGCGGGAATCCCGAGGGAGTGCGCCAGGATGGCGGCGTGGGAAGTCCGGGTCCCCTCCTCGCTTACCAGCCCGACCACGTGGTCGCGGTCCAGCTGCACGGTGAGGCCGGGGGACAGCTCTCGCGCCACCACGATCACCTGCTCGTCCTGCGGCTGGGCCCACAGCTCGTCCTCGGTCCAGCCCAGCAACCGGTGCAGCATCCGGTTGTGAATCGCCGAAAGATCGGCCAGCCGGTCCCGCAGCAGGGTATTGCCTGAGCCGCCCCAGATGTTGCGGATCTCCAGCGCCTTGAACTCGTAGGCGGTCTCGGCGCTCATCCGGCTCTCCCGGATGAGCTGCTCCACCCCGCGGAGGAAGTCGGCGTCCTTGGCCATCATGATCTGGGCGTCGAAGATGTGGGACTCCTCGCGGCCCGCACGCTCGCGTACCCGCTCGCGCAACGACTCGAGCACCTTGGCCACCTCTTCCACGGCGGCCTGGAGCCGGGCCAACTCGCCCTCGATCTCGGCGTCGGTCACAAACCGGTTGGGGACATCCGGGACATCCAGGCGCACGACGACCGCCGGTCCAAACCCCGTACCGGGCGAGACACCGACACCCTGAATCAGCCGCTCGTCGCTCATGTCTCTCCGAAACCTTCCGCCACCAACGCAAGCAGCGCCTCCACCGCCTCGTGCTCGTCCGGCCCGTCGGCGCGAACCGTCACGCTGCTGCCGCACTCCGCCGCCAGCATCATGACCCCCATGATGCTCTTGCCGTTGACCGCCATGCCGTCCTTGACGACTTCGATTTCGGCCTTGAAGCCGCTGGCCAGCTTCACCAGCTTCGCCGCGGGCCGGGCGTGGAGACCGAGCTGATTCACGATCTTGGCTTCCCGCTCGATCATGGCAGTCCCCACGCGAGGATGAGGGCGAGGCCGATAGCGATCAGCCCGAACTTCACCGCGGTGATCCGGGGTCCGAGCCTCCATGCCGCTCCCAACCCGGCCAGCAGCGTGACGACCGCAACGCCGACCGCGGCGAGTCCCTGGGGATCGAGCAGCCAGTCCGCCGCCAGCGGCAGCGCCAGCCCGACGAACAGCCCCGCCACCACTCCAGCCTGGTTGGCGGCACCCGGGAGCCAGGATTCTCCGATCGCTGCGCCGACCCGGGCTCCGCTCGCGAGCCCGGTGCGCAGGGCCCAGACCCCGGTGGCAATCCGAAGACCATTGTACAGCAGCAGCACCACCGCGATCGTCCATAGACCATAGCCCGCGACCACGCCCATGATCGCCAGCCCGATCGCGGTCGGCACCACTCCGGCCCAGAAGAGCCGGTCCCCCAGCGCCCCCAGCGGGCTGGTCAGCGCCGCCCGGAGCCGCGAGATCTGCGCCCCGGGAATCAGATCGTATTCCGCCCGCACCAGCGCGCCGAGCGCCAGCCCAGCGAGGTACGGGTGAGAATTGAAGTACTCCGCCGATCGGACCGACGCCTCCGCGTGCCGGGCCGGGTCGGCCGACTTGAGGTCCTCCAGCAGCGGCTCGGCGGCGTGGCCCATGCCGACACCGGTCATCCGCTCGTAGTTCCAAGCCCCCTGAACCGAGCAGAGGCGCCACAACGCCCGGAGGAATCCGGAGGTCATGTGAGGACCGCCGCGATCAGGCCGATCCCGGTGCCGACGACCAGCCAGCG
>Ga0326730_1000016_pt1 | contig 48668 bp, 44 predicted proteins | sample MHFSIPfraction_3_FD_207740 | JGI IMG/M metagenome (GOLD analysis project Ga0326730, IMG submission 207740) | Lab enriched peat soil microbial communities from Michigan Hollow, Ithaca, NY, United States - MHF7AN SIP fraction | ecosystem: Environmental > Terrestrial > Soil > Wetlands > Peat...
CGGCCGCCCCGCCCATGAGCTGCGCCGCCAGCCTGTGGCTCAGCACGATCACGGGCGCGTTCGATCGGGCCTCTTCGGCGGAGAAGTACCGGCCCGCGGCCAGCTTCATGTCGAACAGATCGGCCGCGCTCGACAGCGTGGCGACGACCAGCACGGAGACCGAGTCGGTCGCGAGCCCAACGATCGGTGATTGGCCGGTGAGAGTGATCGCGACCCCCCTGGACTCGGGTATCGCGTGCAGCAGGGAGTCCGCGTCCGCAGCACTGAACACCGGGTAGCCCTCGATCGGGAATGACTGGCCGTCGATGAACTGCGCGGTGCGGGGCTGGATGACCACCGACTGCAGATCCGTGGTCTGCTCCAGCTGCTGCCGGCCATATCGTTCCAGGCCATCCCCCAGTGCCAGCACCGCCACCAGCGAGGCGGCCCCGATGATGATCCCGAGCGTAGACAGCACCGTTCTGAGCGGATTGGCCCGCAGGGTCTCGAGGCCGATGCTGACGGATGAGATGGCAGCCAGATTCATGGCGGGAGTACGCCGCGGCACCGTGCGGTGTTTCAGTGCGGGACGGCAGAGCAGAAAGGGGCGGCAAGGCGGCAACGCGGGAAGACGGGAGACTCAACGGGACCCTTAGGCTGCCCGCCCTCCCGCCCTCCCGCCCTACCGCCTTACCGCCTTACCGCCTTACCGCCTGGGAGACGCTGGCAGCGCCGGGCTGGTCACCTCGGCTGGCACCTCGGGCTCAATCCGGATGATGATCGCGGTGATGTTGTCGAGCCCGCCCCGACGGTTCGCTTCGTTGATCAGCTTGTCCACCCACTGCTGTGGGCCGCCGTCACTCCCCAGAATGGAGGCCAGTTGCTCGTCCTCCAGCATCCCGGTGAGACCGTCCGACGCCAGCAGCAGTACGTCTCCCGCCCGCAGATGTCCGAAGTAGATGTCGGGCACCACCTCGGCGTTGGCCCCGATGCAGCGGGTGATCACGTTGCTGTAGGGATGGACCCGCGCCTGCTCCGGGGTGAGCAGACCCAGGTCGACCTGCTCCTGCACATAGGAGTGGTCCTTGGTCACCTGGAGGAACCGCCCGTCGCGCAGCAGGTAGGCCCGGCTGTCCCCGACCTGCCCGATCAGGTACCGGTGTGGCAGCAGGATGAGCACCGTCGTGGTGGTGCCCATGCCGCGCTTGTCGTGCTCGGTGAGAGTGCGGTCGAAGATCGCGGCGTTCGCCTCGATGATGGCGTGCCGCATCCGTTCGCCGGCTTGGTCGTCGGTAAGACCGCGCAGGGTGCCCAGCTCGCGTGAGATGATCCTGACGGCCATCTCGCTTGCGACCTCACCCGCCGCGTGCCCGCCCATTCCGTCGGCAACGACAAAAACGCCACGGTCGGCAAGCATCAGGTAGTTGTCTTCGTTCCCGGACCGGACGATGCCGGTGTCGGTGCGGGCCGCGCAGGAGAAGCGCACGAGAGGCCGTTACCTCGTCAGCAGGATGGCGGCAGCCACCCCAAGGATGACAACCACCACCAGCGGGATGACCCACTTGGGCATGCCCTTCGGCTCCGGTGAGGTAATGACCACCGGGCGTCGGGCCGACCGGGCGATCCCGTGGTCATGCCCCATGACCGGGGGCTCCATGGCGGGGCGTGCCGCCGCGGGCGTGGCCCCGTGGGAGTAGACCGGCTCGGAGAACGGTGGCAGTCCTGGCGAGGGAAGCGGTTTCTGGGGCGGCGGGGCGGCCGGCTGAGGCGCGGCCGGCTTCATGGCACCCATGACCTTGGTACCGGAACCAGACGCGGTGCCGAGGTGATCGTCGGTCGGCTCGAACATCGCCGAGATCTCGCCGAAGCGGACCACCGCCCCGGGACCGAGCATGGTCTCGCCGCTCACCCGCTCGCCATCGACCCAGGTTCCGTTGGTTGATTCGTTGTCGGTCAGTACCCAGACCCCCTCCCGCCGCTGCAGCTTGGCGTGGGCGCCGCTCACGCTGTCGTCCGGCAGCACCAGATCGTTGTACTCCGCCCGGCCGATGTTGACAACCGGAACCCGCACGGTGAGTCGCTGGCCCTTGAGCTGGCCGCTCCGCACCAGGAACGTGGCCAGGGCGGGGGTGCCGCTCCCAGGCCGCGCCGCTGGTCTGGCCGGCGGCATCGAAGCTGGCGCCGGGGCCGGGGCGGGGGCGGGGGCGGGCGACGGCACTCCATGCATGGTGTGCGAGAGTCGCTCGGCCGCACCGGCCGCGGCGGGCGGCAGCGCGGGTATCGGAGGCATCGGGGTGAACACCGGCGGCACCGCCGCGGCGGGAGCGGGAGCTGGAGCGACAGGGGGAGCGAGCGGGGGGGCATTCACCAGCGAGGGGACATCGGGTATCCGGTCGGCGTAGAAGCGGAACTCGTGGTCCCCGATCCGGATCACGTCGGCCCGTGCCAGCACCCGTTGGGCTTCGATCCGCTCGGCGTTGACGAAGGTCCCGTTGGTGCTGCTGTCGACCAGCACGTATCCCTGTGGCGACGCGAAGATCTCCGCGTGGCGCCGGGAGACGTCCTTGTTGGGAACCACGATGTCGCAGCCCGCCTCCCGTCCGATCACCAGCGGCGTCGAGCCGATGGTGTACTCCCGCCCGTCTGTCAGGCAGACCAGTCGTCCTCCCGTGGCAGCGGTCGGCGGTTTGGGAGCGCCCCCGGGCTTGGCGGTCGCGGCCACCATGCGGGCTACATCCCCGGCACTCACGAATTGAGTGCTTCCACTGCGTCGCGGATCATGCACAAAGAGCTCATGACTCCCCACCTGGATCTTGTCACCATGCAACACCGGGGCGGGCTCCGCTCCGAGCCTCACCCCGTTCAGATACACTTCACTATCACCTACGCGGCGAACCGCGACGGAGCCATCGCCGATACCGATCACCACTGCGTGCGCGGCCGCCAGGCCGCTCAGCCGGAGTCCGCAGGACGGATCGCTCCCGATGATCAGCTCACCCGCCGGGATCGGCGTACGCTGTCCGGCAACTTCCAGTTCCATCATTCGCGGCGCCCTCGTTTAGGCCGGAATGCAAACGTATCCGGAGGCCCGTAACCGCGCAAGCGATACGGGCTTACGCGCTCAACGACTGCTGCTGCTCCTGGCCCCCGACCTGCAACCGGTGCAGCCGCTCGTACAATCCGCCCTGGGCCAGCAGCTCCCGGTGGGTCCCCCGCTCCCGGATTTCGCCATGGTGGAGCACCAGGATCTCGTCCGCATGCAGGATCGTGCTCAGCCGGTGAGCGACAACCAGGCTGGTCCGGCCCCGCATCAGCTCCCCCACCGCCTCCTGGATCAGTGCCTCGGCCTCGGCATCAACCGAGCTGGTCGCCTCGTCCAGTACCAGGATCCGGGGGTCACGTGCCAACGCCCGGGCGAACGACAGCAATTGTCGCTCCCCCACGCTCAGGGACCGTCCCCGCTCCCCCAGCACGTGACCGTATCCCTGCGGCAACCGCTGGATGAACCGGTCGGCGCCCACCCGCCGCGCCGCCTCCCGCGCCTGCTCCGGGGTGATTGCCGCGTCCAGGATCAGGTTGTGATTGAGGTCGCCGGTGAACAGAAACAGTTCCTGCTGCACGAACCCGATCAGCCCGCGGAGCTCATCCGGATCGAGGTCGCGTATGTCGACCCCGTCCACCGTGATCCGTCCCCGCTCGGGATCGTAGAACCGGAGCAGCAGGCTGATGATGGTAGTCTTTCCAGCCCCGGTATGCCCCACCAGGGCGATGGTCTGGCCGGGGCTGGCGCGGAACGAGACCCCGCGAAGTACCCAGGCGTCGTCGCGCCGCTCGTTCACCGTTCCGCGCTCCGCGTGCCGGGTTGCATCGCTCGAACTCGGACCTCGGACCTCGGAACTCGGGACGCCGTACCTGAACCAGACATCCTCGAAGACAACTTCGCCCCGCACAGGCTCCGGCAGGGGGACCGGCCGTGCCGGTGGTCTCACGGTCGGCTCCGTATCGAGCAGCCGGAAGATCCGCTCCGAGGATGCCATCGCGCTCTGCAGCAGATTGTACTTCTCGGACAGGTCCTGCAGCGGCTGGAAGAACCGCCGGGTGAGCTGGATGAACGCCGCCAGCACGCCTACGGTGAGCGTCCCGTCGAGCACCCGCGCCCCACCGCGCCACAACAATAGCGCCAGCGCCACACTGGTGAGGAACTCCACCACCGGAAAGAAGACCGCGTAGACCGTGATGGAGCGGAGATGGGCCTGCAGGTGCTCCCGGTTCACCTGGCCGAACGCCTGCGACTCGGCCTCCTCCCGCCCGAACAGCTGGACCACCCGCATCCCGGTCAGGTGCTCCTGCAGGAAGGCGTTCAGCCGCGCCAGCCTGACCCGGATGTCGCTGAACGACGACCGCACATGCCGCCGAAAAGTCACCGCGGCGAGAACCATCAGCGGAATCACCGCGAAGGCCACCAGCGCCAGGCGCCAGTCGACCACCAGCATCATTACCACGATGGCGGCCAGGGTGAACAGGTCGCCGAACACCGTCACCACGCCCGAGGAGAACAGCTCGTTGAGAGTCTCGACATCCGAGGTGACCCGGGTCATCAGCCGCCCAACCGGGTGCCGGTCGAAGTAAGCCACGCTGAGCCGCTGCAGGTGGGAGAACACCGTCAGACGCAGATCCGCCATCACCCGCTGCCCCATCCACGCGGTCAGGTAGGCCTGACCGTAGTCGCACAGGAATTCGAGCAGCAGTGCGGCCAGGAACAGCAGCGCCAGCCGGCGCAGCATCGCGGTGTCTCCCGCCGGGACCGCGACGTCCAGCGCCCGCTGGGTGAGGGCCGGGCCCACCAGCGTGAGCCCCGCGGTCCCCAGCAGCAGCAGCAGCGCGAGCACGGCCGTCCTGCGGTACGGGGCGACGTACCGCAGGAGCCGGCGCATCAACGCCGCATCGTATCCCTTCTCGTCCGATTCCAGCGATGGGTCGGTGCTCACGCGCTCGCTCCTGCCCCCTCGTCCAGCAGTCCCTCCTCGTCGATCCCCCGCTGGGCCTTGAACCGGCCGTGTACCCAGCGCGAGAACACCACGAACCCGAACGCCAGGGTGAAGTACGACAGAATCGAACGCCAGATCAGGGTGTACAGCGGACCCAGTTCGCGCGGCAGGTACACCGAGGACATCACCGCGGTCGAGAGCAGCTCGGCGATCCCCGACGCCCCCGGCGTAGGCGCGAAGTACAGCAGGAAGGTGATCAGCGTCTGCACCAGGAGTACGTCGACGAAGTGGGCGTGGATGCCCACCGCCCGGAGGGCGACATAGCCGGCCAGCAGCTTGTTGGCGTGCGACGGCCCCGAGAGCAGGGTGGCCCAGAACAGCGCCAGCCACCCCTTCGGGCTGTTGAAGGCGAGCACGCTCTTGTGCGCCTCGTCGATGCCCTTGGTGAGCCCCTCGATCCGGTCCGCCACCCGCTGGCTCCGGCGGGACAGCCGCATCGCCACCCGGTGCAGCCAGTCCCGCGCCAGACCGGGAAAGACGATGACGACCACCAGTACCACCCCGATGCCGACGAACAGGCCCAGACTGCCCAGGAAGAGGTCGTACAGCGTGAGCCCCAACACGTTACCGTGGTGGCCAAGCGACTTGCCCGCCCCGAGCGAGATGGCCAGCGGACCGGCCAGGGCAAAGAACAGCACAGTGGCGATGAACGACATGAGCGTCGTGGTGACCGCGAGAGGCAGCGGCACGCCGGCGCGCCGCATGGCGTAGATCATCATCGGGCCCGCGCCCGAGTTAAGCGGCGTGAGGTAGGCGGCCCAGGCCCCCATTCCGCCGGACAGGATCATCCCGCCGAGCGGTGGGTTCCGGTGCACGTGGCGCACCAGCACCCAATTGCGCATCCCTCCGCCGAACCAGTCCATCGAGGCAAGCCCGAGCCCCACCACGATCCACTGCCAGTGGATGTGGCCCAGCGCGTCGATGAACGCCGGAAGGTTGTCGCCGTACAGCAGGACGCCCGCGTATCCCAGGATGGAAATACCAACGAAAACGAAGAAACCGCGGAGCAGGAGGCGGGGGGTGAGTACGGAAGCCATGACGGCCGCAATCTAACCCCTCGGGTCGGGGGACCGACAGATAGTTCCGCGTTCCGCGCTCCGGGTTCCGCGTGGGGGCCCGGCCTGACCCGGGTCGGAGACCGGCGCTCCTTGACGCGGAACGCGGAACCCGGAACTCGGAACGTTTATCTTGCACCAATCATGGCCGATCGTACCATCCGCATCGTCAACGCGCGCCAGCACAACCTGAAGGGCATCACGGTCGAGCTGCCGCACCGGTCACTCATCGTGGTGACCGGACCCAGCGGCTCGGGCAAGAGCTCGCTCGCGTTCGATACCCTCTACGCCGAGGGACAGCGGCGCTACATCGAATCGCTCTCCACCTACGCCAAGCAGTTCCTGGAACGGATGCCCAAGCCGCTGGTAGACCGGCTCGAAGGCCTCGCGCCGGCGGTCGCCATCGAGCAGCGCAACCCCACAGTATCGAGCCGCTCTACCGTCGGCACCGCTACCGAGATCTACGACTATCTCCGACTCCTGTGGGCCCGGGTTGGCCGGCAGCTGTGCCGGGTCTGCGGCTCACCCGTCCGGCGCGACACTCCCCAGTCGGCCACCGATGACGTGCTGCAGACGGCCGGCGGCAGGCTGCAGGTCGCGTTCCCCCTCCCGGCCTCCGCGCGTCAGAGTCATGCCGCCATCGTGGAGAATCTGGGTGCGCTCGGATTCGTGCGGGTCCTGGCCGACGGCGAACCGCTGCACCTCGAGCAACTGCCCGCCGGAATCGACCTCGCCGCCACCGCTGAGCTGCTGGTCATCGTCGACCGTCTGGCCGGCGGCGCCGAGTCACGCGACCGGCTCACCGAGGCGCTTTCCACCGCCTTCGCCGAAGGGGAGGGGATCGCCGTCGCCCTGCACGACTTTGGCTGGCTCCGCTTCACCGAGCGGCCGGCCTGCTCCCGCTGCGACACGCCCGCGGTGACCGTCACCCCGGCGCTCTTCTCCTTCAATAACCCCCGCGGGGCGTGCTCCGGCTGCAACGGGTTCGGTGCGGTGCTGGAGTATGACGAGTCGCTCATCGTACCCGATCCCTCGCGCAGCATCGCCGCCGGCGCCATCGACCCATGGACCAAGCCGCGCTACGAGACCCGGCGCCGCCTGCTGCAGAGCACCGCGCAGAAGCTCGGGATCGACCCCGAGAAGCCCTGGTCCAGGCTCAAGCCGAGGGAGCAGCGGGAGCTGCTCCACGGCCGACATGGCCGGTATGTCGGCATCTTCCCCTTCCTCAAGGGGCTCGAGGAGAAGCGCTACAAGCAGTACATCCGGGTCTTCCTGAGACAGTATCAGCTGGCCAAGACCTGCCCGGTCTGCGGCGGGACCCGGCTCAACGATCAGGCGCTGGCGGTTCGAATCGGTGGTGAGACCATCGCCGCGGTGGCGGCCCGGCCGGTCGATGAGCTGCAGGCCTGGCTCGGCACGCTCGAGCTCAGCGAGTTCGAACGTCAGGTGGGGCAGCTGATCCTGGACCAGCTCGCCCAGCGCGTCGGCTTTCTGAGGGATGTGGGGCTCGGCTACTTGACCCTCGAACGGCTCACCCGCACCCTCTCGGGTGGGGAGGCCCAGCGCATCGCGCTGGCCAACGCCCTGGGCTCGAACCTGGTCGACGCTCTCTACGTCCTGGACGAGCCCTCCATCGGCCTGCATCCTCGCGACATCGACCGACTGCTGGCTCTGCTCGAGCGGCTCCGCGACCAGGGGAACACCGTAGTGGTCGTCGAACATGATCCCGCCGCCATCCGCCACGCCGATTTCATGCTGGAGCTCGGTCCGGGCGCCGGTGAACATGGCGGGAAGGTGGTGTACGCCGGGCCGGTGGCGGGTGCGACCGACACCCTCACGGGTCAGTATCTCTCCGGCAAGAAGCGCATTGGCGTCCCCAGTGCCCGCCGCCGGCTCGGTCCTTGGCTCCAGGTCAGGGGGGCAACCCTGCACAACCTGACGGATGTGGACGTCGACATTCCGATCGGCGCGCTTACCGCCGTCACCGGCGTGTCCGGCTCGGGAAAGAGCACGCTGGTGCACGACGTGCTCTACCGCCAGCTCGAGGCCCGGCTCCATGGGGGCCACTCCGCCAAGGAGCATCTGGGCGAGACCGTCGGCGCAGTGCGTGAGCTGAAGGGGGTCGAACATCTGCAGGACGTCCTGCTCGTCGACCAGTCGCCCATCGGCCGGACGCCCAGGTCGAATCCGGTTACCTACGTGAAAGGTTTCGACGACATCCGCGAGCTCTTCGCGGCCCAGCCCGAGGCGCGGCGCCGGAAGCTCACCGCCGCCTCGTTTTCCTTTAATATGCCCGGTGGACGGTGCGAGACCTGCGAGGGGGCCGGCGCCGTCATGGTCGAGATGGTCTTTCTGGCGGACGTCTACGTCCCTTGTGAGGCCTGCGGTGGCACCCGCTATCGGCGCGACGTCCTCGACGTGAAAATCCAGGGGTGCTCCATCGCCGACGTGCTGCAGTTCACCGTAGACGAGGCTATCCGCCGGTTTTGCCATCAGCCCCGGCTGGGCCAGGCCCTCTGGCATCTCCAGCAGGTCGGGCTCGGCTACCTCCGCCTTGGCCAGCCGGCGACGACTCTCTCGGGGGGCGAGGCTCAACGGCTCAAGATCGCCCGCGAGCTGGCCCAGTCAGGCAAGCGGACCGGCCGCAAGCTCTACATCCTCGATGAACCCACCACCGGTCTCCACCTCGACGATGTCCGTGTCCTCATTCAGGTCCTGGATCGCCTGGTAGACGCCGGCCACACCGTGCTGGTCATCGAGCATCACCTCGATGTGATCAAGCGGGCGGACTGGGTAATAGACCTCGGCCCCGAGGCGGGGAATGCCGGTGGCCGGGTGGTGGTGCAGGGCCCGCCGGAGCAGGTAGCCCGGGCGGCGGAGTCGCACACCGGACGTTACCTCCGGGAGGTGCTGCTGCCGGCCGAGGCCCTGGCTGGATGACCCGTCGCCAGGCCATCCTCGCGCTATGGGCCACCTGTCTCATCTGGGGAGCCGCCTTCCCCCTGACCAAAGTCGCACTGCACGATGCGACTCCGATGGCCTTCACCGCCGCCCGGTTCCTCGTCGCCACGGTGATCCTGCTTCCCGCTCTCCGCGGCACGAGCCGCGCGGAGTGGCGCCACGGCGCCATCCTCGGCCTCCTGCTGTCGCTCGGCTTTGCCACCCAGACGATTGGGCTCAATCTCACCACCGCGAGCCGATCGGGCTTCATCACCGCGCTGTACATCCCCTTCGTCCCCCTCATTGTTCTCCTGGTCTACCGTACCCTCCCGGAGCGCCTGGCAGGCGCGGGCCTGGCGGTTGCGCTCACCGGCATGGGGCTGTTGACCCGGCCGGGCGATCTGGGCGGTGGGCCCAACATCGGCGACCTGCTCACCCTCCTCTGCGCCGTGTGCTTCGCGGCCCACATGGTCGCCACCGGCTCCTTCGCCCGGCGGTTCCGGGTGGAGCGGCTGATGATGACGCAGATCGTCGTTTCCGCCGTGCTTACCACCCTCGCCACCCCCCTGATCGAACGCCCGAGGCTCGATCCCACTCCGCTCCTCGTGGGCATGGTCGGGTACGAGGCCGTGTTGGCCAGTGTCGTCGCCATTCGCCTTCAGCTCGCCGCGCAGCAGACGCTGTCTCCCACCTACACCGCCCTGGTGTACACTCTCGAGCCGGTGATCGCGGCACTCACCAGCATGATTATCACCGGTGACCGCCTCGCCCCGCTCCAGTGGCTCGGCGGCCTGTGTATCGTGTTGGGGAGCCTTCTGCCCGAGCTCCGTCGGTCCTCCGCCCAGGGCGGTCCCTGAGGATCGTTCGGCGCTGCCCTCAACGGTTCGACAACGTCGGACCTCGTCTCTTTACACGTCCTTGACCAACTCTCGACTCGCGGGTGACCGCCCGCGGCGACTGTTCGTGCGTCCCGAGAGTGGGCCGGATGACTGCGTGGGATCCCCCGGGCCGTGCCCTTCGGACATCGTCAGCCCCAGTCCTGTCCCATCTCCATGGAGCAACGGTTCATGCGTCTATTCCAGTGGCTGGCCGCCGCCGGTGCGGCCACCAGTCTCATGGCCTGCAGCGATCCAGCGGCCGACACCCCCGCCGTCCCTCTGGCCGATCAGATCCGGACCCCCCAGGGCTTCATCACCGCTCAGCCCGCACAGGCCGAACGGAAGGTGCCCGACGCGCGGCTGATCCCGCTTCTCACCAGCGGAGATCTGCTGCCGGGCAGCAATCTGCCCTGGGCGCCGACACCCGATGGTCTCGGCGCCTATCGCGACGGCGGCGACGTGGTGGTCTTCGCCAATCACGAGATCACCGCCACCGGGGTGTCGTCCACCAACGGCGGCACTCCGTTTCAGTTCTCCCGGGTTTCTCGTCTGCGCATCGATCCGTTCACGCTCCACATCACCAGCGGCGACTTTGTCGAGGATGGCTCAAGCGGGTACATCCGCTTGTGCTCCGCCACCTGGGCCGGCTGGGCCGAAGGATTCCCCACCGGCTACTTCTTCACCGGCGAAGAGAATGGCGCGACCAGCAAGGGATCGATCACCCTGGCCATTGATGGTAACGGCAACAGGACCGAGCTTCCGCAGCTCGGCGCCCTCAGCCACGAGAACACCGTCGCGGTGCCCGGTTTCCGGCATAGAGTCGTGACCATCGGCACCGACGACTCTCAGGGACAGTCCGAACTCTACATGTACGTGGCGGCCAACGAGACGGACTTCATCCAGGGCAACGGTAAGCTCTACGTCTTCAAGACCGACGAGAAGTCCGCCGCCGGCAACCCGATGCACTCAGGTAACCTGACGGACGGCCAGACGATTTCTGGCTCGTTCGCTGAGATCTCCGATCCGGCCGATCTCGGTACCGCCCCGTCTTCCCGGTACGCGAACCTGCAGAGCAAGGTCGACGCCCTGGGCGCATTCCCCTTCGTGCGGCTCGAGGATGCCGATTACATCCGGCCGGATTGGGACGAGTGGCGCGAACCCGGCCGGGCCACGGTCTACTTCGTGGACACCGGCAACGAGACAGTGACGGGCCGGACCCAAGTCGGCGCGGACTGCGGTGGGGTGTGTGATCCTGCCGGCTCCCTCTACCGGATTACGCTCGACGAGCGTGATCCCACCCGGAATGCTCGCCTGACGCTCGTGCTCCGCTCCAAGGGTGCAGCGACCGGCTGGGCCTCGCCGGACAACGTCGGGATCTCCCGCAGGAGCATCATGATCATGGAGGATCCGGCTTACAGCGGATTCGACGGCAGCCGGGCGCCGGGCATATGGAATGCGTCTCTGCGCTCGGATGGGCGCCGCGTCGGTGAGTTCCGGGAAGTCGTCCAGGTGACCCAGGAAACCCTCATTCCCGGCGATGGAGGCAAGTGCGTGGACTCGAAGGGACTCTGTTGGGAAACGAGTGGGATCGTGAGCACTGCCGGACTGCTCGGTCCTGGAACTTGGCTGTTTGACGTTCAGGCGCATACCCTCCCCTTCAGCGCCGGGACGGGCGCCGACGCGAAGAACTACAAGAATGAATCCGGTCAGTTGCTCTACCTGCGGCTGCCCGGCAGCTGATCGCGATTGTGCGGTTAACGGGGCGAGGCCGGCATGCCTCGCCCCGTTCCGTTTTCAGGCGCTACCTGGATGGGTGCGCCCGGCCGTCGTGGCACACCTGACGGTCGGACGAAGGCGAAAGGGGCGACCCCGCTTGGGATCGCCCCTGTTCGTTCTCCATGAAGCATGACGTCTCCCAGACCCGGCGGACGAGCCCGGGACTCATGGGAAAGCAGGCGGGACGGATCGTCGCCGATCCGCCCCGGAGCGGAAGAGCACCCTGGTCTACGAGCCGGTCGCCAGGCGCGGCAGGACCGGCGTCCCGAGGCTTGTCGCGCGCAATCGGTCGGCCGCCTCGCGCAGAATCCGCTCGGTGGTTCCCCAATCGATGCAGGCGTCGGTGATGGACACCCCGTAGGCCAGCCCTTCCGTCCCGTGACCCAGCTTCTGGCTGCCGCCGTGCAGGTGACTCTCGAGCATCGCGCCGAGGATGTGGCAGCTGCCACTGGCTACCTGGTCGACCACCGCCTGCAGCACCTCCGGCTGCCGGTTGTGGTCCTTGCTCGAATTGCCGTGGCTGCAGTCGACCAGCACCCTGACAGGGAGACCCCGGCCGGTGCACAGGGCCGCCGCCTCACCCACGGAGATGGCATCATAGTTCGTCCGGCCGCCGCCGCCCCTGAGCACCAGGTGGCGCTCCGGATTCCCGGTGGTATGGACGATGGCGCTGCGGCCATCGTCGTCCATGCCGAGGAAGGTGTGCGGCGTGCCGGCGGCCTGCATGGCGTCCAGCGCCACCTGCAGGTTCCCGTCCGTGGTGTTCTTGAACCCGACGGGCATGGAAAGCCCGCTGGCCAGTTCACGGTGGGTCTGCGATTCCGCGGTGCGGGCCCCGATTGCGGTCCAGCTCACCAGGTCCGCGATGTACTGTGGCACCACCGGTCCGAGCAGCTCGGTCGCGGCCGGAAGTCCGAGGCCGTTGATCTCGAGCAGCAGTCGCCGCGCGATGCGCAGCCCGGTCGCCATGTCCCGCGTGCCGTCGAGGTGGGGGTCGCTGATGAGCCCCTTCCAGCCGACCGTGGTGCGCGGCTTCTCGAAATACGCCCGCATGACCAGGTATACCACATCCGCCAGCTCCGCGCGGAGCGCGGCCAGCCGCCGGGCATAGTCCAGTGCCGCCGCGGGATCGTGGATCGAGCAGGGCCCGACGATCAGCAGCAGCCGCGGATCCGCGCCGGTGAGAATACGACGAATGGTATGCCGGGCATCCACCACCACGGTCGCGACCTGCCGGCTGATCGGCAACTCGGCCAGCAACTCCCGCGGCGCCACCAGCGGCTCGAAGCGGGTGACGTGGACATTGCTGGTCTCGGGGACGATCGGCTTCATGGACGACATGAACGCTCCGGCGCGCTGCAGGGACAAGAGTATAAAGATGCGCACCACCGAGTGGTCGCGCCAGAGCCGGGTCCGCCGTACCTTGAAAGTTTCTTGCGGGGCCGTCTCGTCGCCTCGTCGCCTTGTCGCCTTGTCGCCTTGTCGCCTTGTCGCCTTGTCGCCTCGTCGCCTTGTCGCCCTTTGTTACCTGACCCCTGACGCCTCACCCAATGCCCGAGCTGCCCGACATCCGCCTCTACCTGCACGCACTCGAGCCACGGGTGCGGGGCGCGCGGCTCCTGGAACTCCGGATCCTGCGACCCTTCCTGCTCAGGTCGGTGGAACCCGGCCCCGATGCCGTGGCGGACCGGGAGGTCCGCTCGCTCGAGCGACTGGGCAAGCGGATAGTCTTTGGCCTGGAGGATGACCTGTTCGTGGTGATACACCTCATGATCGCCGGACGATTCAGGTGGGCCGCGCGCGGCGCCCGGCCGCCGGGCAAGATCGGCCTGGCCGCCTTCGACTTCAGCACCGGAACTCTGTTGCTTACGGAAGCGGGCACCAAACGGCGGGCCTCGCTGCACCTGGTGCAGGGTCGCGCGGCGCTGGAGCAGTTTCGTCGCGGCGGCATCGATGTGGAGGCCGCGACCGCGGCGGAGTTCGCCGCGGCAATGCGGCGGGAGAACCACACCCTCAAGCGTGCGCTCACCGATCCCCGCATTCTGGATGGCGTAGGCAATGCCTATTCCGATGAGCTGTTGCATCGAGCCCGGCTCTCCCCGCTCCTGCTCACCAGCCGGATCACCGACGAGGAGCTGGACCGGCTCTGGCGCGCGGCCCGCGACACGCTGCGGCAGTGGACCGACAGGCTGATCGAGGAAACCGGCGATGCCTTTCCGGAGAAGGTCACCGCCTTTCGCCCGGGAATGGCGGTGCACGGACGCTATGGCGAGCCGTGCCCCGTGTGCGGCACGCCGGTCCAGCGTATCCGCTACGCCGAAAACGAGACCAACTACTGCCCTACCTGTCAGACCGGCGGACGGTTGCTGGCTGACCGGGCGTTGTCCCGCCTGCTCAAGCAGGATTGGCCCAGAACCCTGGAGGAGCTGGAGGAGTTGCGGGGCCCGCGCGCATGAGCGCCGCCATGCTCCGGGTCATCGGACGCTGGGGCCTTGCCGCGCTCATGCTGAACGGGGTGATCGGCAGCAGCGTGTTCGGGCTGCCCTCCGTCATCGCGGGAAAACTCGGCTCCGCCAGTCCCTGGGCGTGGATCCTTGCCGCGCTGGGCATTGGCGTCGTAGTGGCCTGCTTCGCGGAAGTGGCCTCCCGATTTGGCCAGGCCGGAGGGCCTTACCTGTACGGCCGCGCAGCGTTCGGCCGCCTCGCCGGCATCGAGATGGGCTGGGTTGCCTACCTTGTTCGGCTGACCGCGGCGGCCACCAACGCCAACCTGTTCGTCATCTACCTGGGTGAGTTCTGGCCCGCGACCCAGGCGCCGCTCGCCTCGCGGCTGGTGCTCGCCGCTCTCATCGCTCCCCTCGCAGTGGTGAACTACCGCGGAGTGGCTCCCGGGGCACGCCTCAGCGGCGTCCTGCTGCTGCTCAAACTGGTTCCCCTGGCTTTCTTCGTGCTCGCAGGGCTCGCCCTCGTGCTGCCGCAGGCCACCTTCGCCGCGAGCCAGTCGATACCCGGCGGGCACTGGCTCGATGCCATTCTGCTCCTGGTCTTTGCGTACGGCGGATTCGAGGCAGCGCTCATCCCCCTCGGGGAGGCGAAAGACCCGAAACGCGATGCTCCGTTCGCGCTGTTCCTTACACTCGGGGTTTGCGCCGTGCTCTACAGTCTGGTCCAGCTGGTAGTGCTCGCGGCCTTGCCCGACCCCGCCGCGAGCCAGCGTCCCCTCGCGGCGGCGGCGCGGGAATTTCTCGGACCGGCCGGCGCAACGCTCATGGCCACCGCCGGACTGCTTTCGGTCTACGGCTACCTGGCTGGAGCGACGGTCAACGTGCCCCGGCTCACATATGCCATGGCAGCGGAAGGAGACCTCCCCCGCCCCTTCGCCTGGATTCATCCCCGCTTCAAGACTCCAGCCGTCTCGGTGGTACTGTACGCCGTGCTGGTCTGGCTGCTGGCCGCCTCGGGAGGGTTCCTGAGCAATCTCTCGCTCTCGGCGGTCTCCCGGTTGTTCACCTATGGAGTCGTCTGCGCCGCCCTGCCCCGGCTCCGAACGCTGGATCGCATCGGCCAGGGAGGCACCCCGGCGCGGTTTCATCTGCCTGGCGGTGAACTCTGGGCCACGGCCGGAATCGGTTTCGCCCTCGCCCTGGCAACCCGCATGACCCGGCAGGAGTTCGGCCTGATGGCCGTCACCCTCCTGCTCGGACTGATTAACTGGTGCTGGGCCCGGTCGCGAAGGCCTTCGGAGGAGACCACGCCATGAGGTCAACCAGGTTCGCTGTGGCGGTTCGGGAAACGGCTCATCGCCCGCGCGGATCCGGTGGTGAAAGCCAACCACGAGTGGTACTTCAAGGGCGCTGTCCGGTTTCTCGGCCTCAAGGGATCCGCGGGCTATCGCCCTCGCCATCAAGCGGCTGTCCTCGCCGGATTTGCTGCGCGCCGGTAACACCAGCGCATCTCGCTGGCCGCTGATCGCAGCCCCGAAGCCCGGCACCGCGACGGGCAGCCGTTGCATCAAGAGGAAGCCCCGCCGTCTCTCGCAGACGGCGGGGCTTCATGCTCTGGATCCGCCAGCGGACACCCGCGGGCAGGACTCTGGTGGTCTCCAACTCCCGAGGCAGGACTCGAACCTGCGACCCGCTGATTAACAGTCAGCTGCTCTACCAACTGAGCTACTCGGGAAGGATCGTGGCGGGCGTAGAATCTCACCACCAGCTCCCAACCTGGTCAAGCGGCAAGCGGTGCAGGACTCAGGCCGGAATGCAACCAGGCCGAAGGCTGAGCCTCCCTGGTCAGGCGTCACATTCCAGGGCCTCTCGGCACCCGCGTTCGCCCACTCAGCAAGTCGCAATTCCCCCAGCACAGCGACATTGTGGCGGCATTATAATAACATCGTCGAGCCAATAGCCTGCCGAATCAGGCAGAGTCGGCGGTGGGTCTGGTGCGAAGGGTCGAAATCCCTGACTTCACTGTCAATCGAGCAGTATAGCGTAAGCCACTTGGCATCATAGCATTACACTGATTGTGAGCAGCCGCTTTCATAATTGTATCAAGAGTGAGCGCACACTATTGTATTTCGATGCACCAAGCCTGAATACCCCCGGATTCGCGGTTGTCATAATGGCATCTAAGTGCATGTGGAAAATGCCTTTACATTGCCTTCAGTACCGCGTAACTGTACGGTCCTTACCTTGCAATCCATGACGCTGCCCCCGCTGGTCGGGCATGATGCCGAGCGAGACCTGGTGCTCCGGGCGATCGCCGAGGATCGGCTGCCTCAGATGATCCTCCTGACCGGACCCCAGGGGGTAGGCAAGCAGCGGTTTGGGCTGTGGGTGGCACAGGCCCTCCTTTGTGAGGGCGGTCACACCAGGCCATGTGGAAGGTGCCGTGCCTGCCTGCAGGTGGTCGGCTTGGCCCATCCGGACCTGCATTGGCTGATGCCGGTTCCGCGGCCCAAGGCTACGGAGCCGGACAAGCAGGTGGAGGAGCTGGCGGAGGCGATTGGGGCTGTCATTGAGGAGCGGCGCAAGAACCCGCTCTACGAGCCCCTGGATGGTCTGGCGGGGCATTTCGTCGCCACTGCCAGACTGCTCCAGCGGCGGGCGGCGCTGACTCCGGCAGTGGCAAAGCGGAAAGTCTTCCTGGTGGCCGAGGCGGATCGCCTGGTCCCCCAGGAGGCCAACCCCGAGGCAGCGAACGCACTGCTCAAGCTGCTCGAGGAGCCGCCGGCAGACAGCCAGTTCCTGCTGACGGTGGTGGACCCTAACCGGCTCCTGCCCACCATCCGGTCGCGGGTTGTGCCACTGAGATTGGGACGGGTGCCGGATGCGGTGGTGGAGCGGTTCCTGGGAGAGTACGCGGGCCTGGCTGGCTCGGAGCTCAGAACCCGGGTAGCGGTGGCCGGTGGCTCGATCGGCCGGGCGCTCGGGGCGGGAGACGATGCCTCGAAGGCGGTACGGGCCGCCGAGGAGTTGCTCCGGGCTGCACTTGGGGGGGCGGGGAATCGGGCAGAGCGGGCCCTCAAGCAGGGTCCATGGGCAGCGCGCGGCGATTTCACCGCCATGCTCGACGCGCTGGCCGAGACGCTGGCCGAAGGGGCACGAGTGGCCACCGGACGATCGGCCCGGAGACCGCTGCCTGAGTCTCTGAGGAGTCCCAGACCGGTCGGAGCGTTGCTGGCCGCCCAAGCCAGGGTGATGGCCGCGCGGGAAGCGGCCCAGGGCAATGTGAACCCGCAGCTGTTGCTGGCGGTGCTGGCCGACGAACTGGCGGAGGTGCTGTGAGGCTGAGCCATGTGGATGAGGGCGGCCGGGCGCGGATGGTAGACGTGGCGGACAAGCCGGTAACCCGGCGCACCGCCATCGCCGAGGGCAGGGTCCGGATGAGTCCCGAGGCTTTCGCTCTGGTACGGGACAACGCCGTCGCCAAGGGTGATGTGCTGCGGGTGGCCGAGGTGGCCGGGGTGATGGGGGGGAAGAAGACCGGGGAGTTGATCCCGCTCTGTCACCCCCTCCCACTCGACGCGGTGCAGGTGGAGTGCACTGCCGATCCGACCCTCCCTGGCGTTCGGGTTGTCGCCACCGCGGTGGCGACCGGGAGGACCGGCGTCGAGATGGAAGCGCTGACTTCGGTCGCAGTCGCCTGCCTGACCGTCTACGACATGGTCAAGGCGGTCGATCGCGGGATGGTGGTTGAAGGGATCCGGCTGCTGGAGAAGACCGGAGGCACCAGAGGAGACTGGCGGGCAGAACGGTAGCGCCAAGACAGAAAGCGGCGCGCCAACTCGCCAATCTGACCCTGACGAGGAGGACGCATGCACATCGAAGAACCTGATCCGCACGGCCGCACCCGGTGGACCCGGCGGCTCATCACGCGGGGCGTCGCGCTGTTGGCGACGGCCCTGCTGGTAAGCGCGCTTGCCGGCTCCAACTCGGGAGTGCGCGCCTCGGAGGAGGCCGTGCCGCCCAGCCTCGGGATGGTCGCGGACGAAGTCGGCGCGCTCACACGCCGCCTGGAGACAACCCGTGGCGAGTTGGCGATTGCCCGGGCGCAGGTGGATCGTGCCAACACGATCTTTCACTACTCGGAGCTGTATCAGATCCCTGCGGACCTGACGGCGGCCATCTACGACATCGCCCTGAGCGAGGGCATCGACCCCGAAGTCGGCTTCCGTCTGGTCAAGATCGAGAGCGAGTTCAAGCCCAAAGCGCTGTCCAACATGGGCGCCATCGGCTACACCCAGGTCCAGGTGGCCACTGCACGTTTCTACGAGCCCGGACTCTCTACCGAGCAGCTGTATGAGCGGGATGTGAATCTCCGGCTCGGTTTCCGGTTCCTGCGGGACCTCACCCGGCGCTACGGAGGGGACCTCGACCTGGCCCTGGTGGCGTACAACCGCGGCCCCGGCCGGGTTGAGGAGATTCTGCTCAACGGCGGCGACCCGTCCAACGGTTACGCCGAGAAAGTGCTGACCGGCACCAGGCACGACGCCGCCAACTAGGAGCGGCAGGACGCCAAGTCGTAGGGCTGGACTGGAATAGAAACGGGCGGGGCATCGTCACGATGCCCCGCCCGTTTGCTTTCCCTTCCACCTCCCTGACCTGCCCGCTCTTCCGTCCTTGGTCAGTCGGGAATCACCAGCCTGGTCCCGGCCTTGAGCACGGAACCCTCGTCCAGCCCGTTGGCCGACTGCAGGGCGGTGAGCCCGATTCCATACTTCGAGGCGATGCTGGAGAGGGTCTCACCCCGGCGCACCAGGTGGGTACGGGGCCCGGCGGCAGGAGCCTGGGCAAGCTGCCGGGGAGTGGACGGTCCAGGATCGGCTACCGTGTCGACCGCCGCCGGAACGCGGATTACCTGACCGGCCCTGAGCGTCTCACCGCGCGAAAGCGCGTTCAGCGAACGCAGCTTCTCAACCGTGGTGTTGTACCTGCCCGCGAGGATCCAGAGCGACTCACCGTTGCGCACCCGGTACCGGATAGTGGTTCCACCGTGCCCGATTCCGACCCGGCCGGCAGTGACGGCCGGCTCAGCCGCGGAGACGGGGACGTAGCTGGTCGGGATCAGCAGATGGGTGCCCTGACGCAGGCGGGAGGTCCGCACCCCGGGGTTGGCATCGCTGATCAGGGACGTGCTCACCCGGTACATCCGTGCAATGGCACCGAGAGTCTGGCCGCGGGCTACCGTGTGGTCCACGTAGCTCACCCGGCCCTTGGCCGGCAGTGCCGCGAACCGCTCGACCGCCCGGGGCCCGGTGCCGACAGGTAGCCGCACGACCGACTCGCGGCGCGGCGGCGTAACCAGCCGGATGTACTGCGGGTTGAGATCCCGGAGCGCGCTAACCGAGGTGTCCGCCAGCCGGGCCAGCACGTCGAGTCCTGTGGCATCGGGCACGATCAACGAATCGTAGACCAAAGGCTCGATGCCGGTCGCCCGCTCGAAGCCGTATTTCTCCGGCTGCTTGGCGATGAGCGCGGCCGCGATCAACTTCGGAACGTAGTCCTTGGTCTCGCGGCGCAGGAAACGGGTATCGTAGAGCCGGAAGAACGTTGCGTCGGGATTGTCGTCCTCCTCGTCCTCGTCGTCGGGCCCGAGACGCCGAAGCCCCCGCCCTACCTTGCCGGCGCCGGCGTTGTAGGCAGCCGCGGCCAGGTACATGGAGCCGAACTGATCACGCAGATCGGCCAGGTGTCGAGCCGCCGCGTCGGTGGCCCGGACCGGATCCCGCCGTTCATCCACCCAGCTGTCGATCCTGAGCCCGTACAGCTTCGCGGTGCCCTTCATGAATTGCCACATGCCGCTGGCCCGGGCGCGGCTGGTGGCGCTGTTGGAGTAGCCGCTTTCGATCAGGGCCAGGTACACCATGTCCTCCGGCACCTGGTACTCCCGCAGCTTGGAGCGGATCATCGGCTCGTAGCGTGGCATACGCTGCAGCCAGACGCTCATTCGCTCGCGCGCGGCCCCCTGAAAGAAGTCGAGATAGTACTTGACCCTGGAATGAGAGCCATAGGTCGAAACGTCGATGTCGTAGCTGACCTCGGAGGTCGCCACAGCGTTGGCACCGCCGGACACCGACGGCACACTGGCGTCATCGGCGCCGGAATCATGTGGCTCCGGGTGCGAGGTGGCCAGTTGCTCCAGAATCGCGGCATCGGCAGCGGAATCGGCTGTTCCGGCACTGTCCCCAAGCAGCTGGACCGCCCTCGTGGCGGGACTAGTGTCCTGCGGTGTTGGCGTCCTAGCAACAGCCGTGGGCGTCCGAGCAGCAGCCGAGGCGGTGTCGGCAGCCCTGGCCAAGGTCGCAGGGGTCGGGGACGCCTGGGGGCGCGGTCCGTGGGAACAGGCGATCGCGAAGCCCGCCAGGGCCCAGATGCCGATGCGCTTCATGGAGTTGGCCTGCCTTTCGGTGCGGCGTGAATCACCCGGTCAAGGCTACTCACGCCTCCGGGTCCTGGTCAGCTGTTTCCGGCCCGCCTGGCGGCAACAGCCAGCCCCAGCGGCCCTTTTCGGGTCTGACCGCAAGATCCCTGCTCAAGGGGAAAAAATGAACCCCACTTCGGCGTACCTTCGGCAACACCTCAAATGGGCCAAAGGTCCCAGACCGCGAATTACGGTGGTCTCGGGCTTTTCCCAACGATGGCGGGGAGCGATCCGGCGGCGGGGTGAGGCCCTTCAGCGCATGAAGAAGCGGTTGCCGAGCACCCGGTTAGTGGCGTTGAGAACTGCGAGCGCCGCGCCGCGGGTAGGGTCTGCGTCCTCGGTGAGGAAACACCCCACCAGGCGCTGGGTCTCGTTCCCGTTGAGCAGGGAGAGGCTGACGATGACCACGTTCGCATCGAAGGCTCGGACCGCCTTCACCCCCAGCAACTCGAAGCGCAACTCGCTCTTGGTCGCCTTGGTGAGGGCGATGACGCATGCCTCGGCCGCACAGCGGAGCTCGCCTGACTGGGAAGCCAGGCCTTCGGACTCGCCCAGCCACTCCTCGGTCTCCTGCCAGGACAAAGTCACCCGGGCGCGGCAGCGGCCGCTGGCAAGGCGATCGAGCACGAACTCGGAGAACTTGAGCCGGTCGGGGAGTCGAGTGGAGCTGGCCATGGTCGTCAGGTCTGGCGGATGCGCTGTATCCGGAACTGGAATAGCTTCCGGCAATGCGAAACTCGTGCCTTTTCCTCGTTCTCGCCAGCGTCCTCTGCTCCACCCCGGTCACAGCCCAGGAGGCCAGCGTCCTCGAAGCCCTGCTCCGAGCCCGGATCGCCCAGGATACCGCCACTGTCGCCGTCGTGTTCCGGGACCCGACCCGTCGACAGGAGGTCCAGGTCGACGCCCTGCGGCGCTACCATGCGGCGAGCACCATGAAGATCCCGGTCCTGGTCGAACTCACCCGAAGAGTAGATGCGGGCGATCTGGGCTGGGACAGCACCCTGAGGGTCCGCAACGAGTTCCGATCCATCGTGGACGGCTCACCGTACCGGCTCGACCCGGCAGATGACTCGGACTCGACCCTCTACGCCCTCGAGGGCCAGGAGGTGCCGCTGAGCCGGCTTGCTCGCCTGATGATAACCCGAAGCAGCAACCTCGCTACCAACCTCATCCTCGGCCGGCTGGACCCGGCGCGGGTGAACGCCACGGCTCACCTGCTGGGGGCCGATTCGATCGCTATCCTGCGGGAGGTGGAGGACGGCAAGGCCTTCGAGCGCGGACTCAACAACACCACCACCGCCCGGGACCTCGCGAGCCTGCTCGATGCGATCGCAGCCGGTCGCGCCGCCTCGCGCCAGGGCACGGACAGCATGCGGGCGATCCTCCTGGCCCAGGAGTTCAACGACGGCATACCCGCCGGCGTCCCAGCAGGAGTTCCGGTAGCCCACAAGACTGGGGAGATCACCGCCGTGGCTCACGATGCGGCGATCGTGTACCCCCCCGGTCGCGGCCCGTACATCCTGGTGATCCTCACCCGCGGCTACCCCGAGCGGGCGACCGCCGCCCGGCTCATGGCCGACCTTTCCGCCATCGTCTATCGCTGGGCAACGGCGCGTCCCGATCCGCACGAGTAGGCGGTCGGCAACGCGTGGGCTTGTCGTCCGAGGAGCCCGGGGTCAGAAACCGCCGACGTGCTCAGCCACGACGGCCGCCACACGGGCATCCGACAGGCGATCGGCCTGGGCGTAGAGATCAGAGCGGGAAGAGGATTGGAGGGAGGTTGTGGCCCAGACGGTCCGGCCCAACTCACCGGTGGAGCGGCAGTTCAAGACCAGGCGCCAGGCGTGGGTGTGGGCCACCCGTTCCACCACGGGTGAAACCGTCCATCGGATGTCCCCGATCTGGACTTCTTTCCACGACATACGCGCTCTGTGACGTCGGCAAGGACCGCGAATGTGGCGTGCAACTCGGGGTCATGTCAAGAGATGAGTTCCGCGGGCGCCTGCCAGGGTGTCCAGGTCACGCAGAGTCTGTAACATGAGCTACACGTTGCGCCCCCCAGGGGCAGCGGGGAGCCGGCAGGTCTGCGCGACTCTGGACCGGGACGGCGGTCTGATCAGGGGAGCTGCGACCGCGGGGTCGGAACGCTCTCCTCGCGCGCCCCGACCCCCCATCAGCGCTCGGCAGCTTCAGCTGCGGACTAGTCGCTGGAACCTGGCGCGCAGGTCGCGGGTGACCGGCCCTGCCCGACCCTCGCCGATGACGCGGCCGTCCACCACCCGGATCGGAGCCACCTCGGCGGCTGTCCCGGTCAGGAAGGCCTCCTCGGCGGTGTAGAGGTCGTAGCGGTTGAGCATGGTCTCGACCACACGGTATCCCGCCTCGGCTGCAATCTCGATGATTGCGTCGCGGGTCACTCCACGCAGGAGCCCGGCATAGACCGCCGGGGTGTACAACACATCCTTCTTCCAGGTGAACAGGTTCATGCCGGTGGCCTCAGCGATGAAGCCGGAGCTATCGAGCATAATCGCGTCGTCCGCGCCGGCGTTGGTCGCCTCCACCTTGGCCAGGATGTGATTGAGATAGTTCAGCGACTTGACCCGGGGAGAGAGGGCTTCGCGCTGATTAATCGGAGTGCCTGCGGTGATAAGGCTCAGGCCCTGCTCATAGCGTTCGGGCGGCCAGATGGCTATGACGTCGAAAATGATGACCACGGTGGCCCGGGGACACTTGCGCGGGTCGAGGCCGAGATCGCCGACGCCCCGAGTCACGATGTGGCGCAGGTAGCCATCCTGCAGACCGGAGCGCCGCACACCCTCCTCGGTCACGACGATCATCTCGGCCTTGGAGATCGGGATCTGGACCGTGATGGCCTGGGCCGAGTCGTACAGCCGATCCACATGCTCCGCCAACCGGAAGGTCTTACCGCTGTATACCCGCATCCCTTCGAACACACCGTCGCCATACAGCAGGCCATGATCGAAGACGGATACCTTGGCGGTGTTTCGATCGAGCCACTCCCCGTCGAGATAGACGAGAGCGGCGGGCTGCGGCTTGTTTGGCGCAGTCGAGCCTGGGCGCGGGGAGGTGGCGGTCATGACAGTCTGCCCGGTCTGGAGGGGAGCGAAAGCTTCTGCCGGGAATGTCGCCCGGGGGAAGGCCGGACGGTAGGGGCCGGGGCAGCTGCACGCGGGACCAAGGCCTGCCGAGCGGTCAAGGCGAGTGTCTGGATCGCCAGGCAGCAAATCTCCCGCGCACCTCCGTGCCGTCCGCGCTGGAGCTGAGAATCAGGCAACTCCGGCTGCGTGATATATATGGTGGGCGGCCGGCAGGGCGGCGGCCCATCGGTGCTCAAGTTGGGGGATAGCCCGCAGATGGGAACGCCGCAGGCCGCCGATTAGACCTGGGCCGGCCCGCGTCACAGATTGCCGCCACCGGTGCCGGCGGCAATATTGGGGACGCCTGACGGGACGTCGAATGGTCATGAGGGCGGTGGGACTCGAACCCACTACCTAGAGATTAAAAGTCTCTTGCTCTACCCGTTGAGCTACGCCCCCGTCGGGACCCAAACGTGGGGGTCCCGCGGAGGAAACTCAAGGCCACCCAAGTTTTCCGGAGTCGTTATGCGCTACCACAGGCTGCCCCTCCTGCTCCTGATCTTCCTGACCACGCACGCAGTGCCGGCTCCAGCGCAGACCTCCTCCGATGACGACAGGTGGCAAGTCGCGACCGAGGCGGGAGACTATATCTGGGATATTCGGCTGGTTCGGCTGACGGGGGACTCACTGGTCTTCCGGCAGGCGGACACCCTCGGCGCGGTGCAGGTGCAGCAGATCAAGGAGCTGCGGCTGATCCGGAAGACCACCATGCGCATCGGTGAGGGGGCCGGGGCTGGCGGTGCGATGGCTGCGCTCACCGGCTCGGACGACGAGGTCTATGACTTCCAGACCCTGGACTTTCCGGCGAGACTCAGAGCGATCCAGCAGATCTTCCTGGTGCACCCGCCGAAGACGTGAGGCCGTCAGCTGTCAGTCGTTAGCCGTTAGCCGTTAGCCGTTAGCCGTTAGCCGTTAGCGGCGACGGAGATGCGCTGCCTTCACCGACTGTCAACCGGCAAGAGGCGGCTACGGCCAGCCCCATTGGCTGCGACGCTGACGACGCAGCCGGTCTTCGAGGCGTTTGTGGGGCCTCCGGCCGAGGCGCGCACGTTGTTCCACGGTCACACCTACCCCGGGAGCGCGCTCTCCGCCGCGGCGGCGCTGGCGACCCTCGATCTGTTCGAGTCCGAAGGCGTGCTCCAGAGGTCGGCGGCAAGATCAGTCACCTCTCGACCGAACTCGAACGGCTGCGCCCGCTCGAATCCGTCGGAGACATCCGTCAGTTCGGGCTCGCGGCGGGCATCGAGCTGGTGCCGGACCGCAGGGCGTCTTCCTCCGGCCGCTCGGCGACACCATCGTTCTGATGCCACCGCTCTCGATTATTGAGGCGGAGATCACCCAGCTGATCGATGCCGTGGCCAGTGGCATCCGGGAGACGTGTGGATGACCTCGCCTGCCCCGAAGAAGCGGAACTCCCCGGCCCGGACCTCCCGCCCGGCAAATGTGCCGCGGGACGAGCCGGCGCCCGAGCCGGTCTCCCTCCCCGTCACGCTCGTGGTCGGAACCGATACCGGAGTGGGCAAGACCTGGATCAGCTGCGCCCTCGCCCGCGCGTTGCGCGAAGCAGGCCAGCAGGTCGTGGCCGTGAAACCGATCGAGACCGGAATAGTGGAGCCGCCCCGGCCGGACGAGGACGGTGCCCTGCTGGCGCAGGCCAGCGGCCAGGCCGGCCCGCGGCGGGCGCTCATCCGGCTCCCCGGCGACGTCGGGCCCGCCATTGCCGCCGACCAGGCCGGCGTAGAAGTGGATTATGACGACCTGGTGGCGCGGCTTCGCAGTCTGGCGACCCCGGAGACGTTGCTGATCGTGGAAGGGACTGGCGGACTACTGTCGCCGCTCACCTGGCAGGACAACCATCTGGATCTGGCGCACAGCCTGGACGCCCGGGTACTACTGGTCGCGGCGGACCGGTTGGGGACCATCAGCCACACCCTCATGGCGCTCCGGGTGCTGCGCGCCGAAAAGGTGCCGGTGCTGGGAATCGTCCTGAACCAGGTGGGAGACGCCGACGAAAGCAGCAGGACCAACGGCGCCGCGCTTCAGCGCCTGGCGGAGCACACCCCGGTGGTGACGGTGCCGCGCCTCGACGATCCGATGCGGGCCGCCGAGGCAGTGAAGGAAGTCGCGGGATGGGTTCTTCCCTGAGGACTCAGGACCGGGCGCCTAGGATCGCAGCCGGTCGATGGTCGCCTGAACCTCGTCCCGGATGCGCCGGTCGGAGATGCCGGCCGAGAGAGCCGTGAGGCGTTCGCGGGCGAGAGGTGGCGGCACCACGAACTGAAATGACTGCAGGGCCCGCTTCCTGACGATGGCCCGGGGCGAGGTAAGGTGGGCGCTGAGCAGGTCGAGCGCCCGCTTGTTCCCCCGGGCGGCGAACACACCGAGGACAAACGCCGCGTTGTTGCTCGTTTCCACCGCCTGGTCGACCTCATCCATCATCGTCGTGTCGTTGGCCTGCGCGACTACTCCGAGGGCGGCGTCCGCGATGGCATCCTGGTAGGACGGAGTGTGAAGTCCCTGCCGCACCAGGACCTGCGCAGTGGTGTGATCCAACCGGGCGAGCGCCCCGAGCGCCGCGGCCCGCACCACGTAGCTGGTGTCCGTCTCCCACAGCTCCCGCACCCGGGCGGCTGCGTCTGCTGATCCCACCGAGGCCAGCGCGGGGATGGCGGCCGCACGTACCTGGGACGACGTATCCCTGGTGGCCTGGAGCACCGCGGAGCGCACGTCTTCTCCCTTGAATCCCTCCAGCGCCTCAACCGCGTGGGCGCGGGTCAGGAAGTAGTCGGCCCGCGTGGCGGCCTGGGCCAGCGCCGCCGCCGCCGCGGAATCGTCCTTCCGTCCGCGGAGCTGATCGATGACCCAGGTCCGGTTCCACAGGTCGGCGTCATGCGCGAGCTGCGTGGCGAGCCAGAGCGTAGGCTGAGTGAAGCTGAGCGACTTGAGGATGGTGTTGCCGTCATCGAAGATCACCATGGTCGGCGCCGAGCTGACACCCGGCACCCGTACCTCCTGCTCGCGCTCCGTGAGCCAGGTGTGGGCCGTCACCTCCCCGGCTGCGGTGCCCACCCGCACGGTGAGCGGCGCGCGGAAGACCGGTGGAGTGGTGTAGCGGAGCCCCGTGCTGTCCGCCTTGGCGGTGTCCGCCTGCGTCTGACTGACCCGCAGGGTCACGGCGGCCGCCGCCGAGTCCCACGTCGCCTCGACAGTGAGTTCGGGATACCCGGCCTGGTACATCCACTGATCCCAGAACCAGTCGAGATTCTCCCCCGTGGCAGCCAGGAAGGCCTGGCGCAGGTCATCAGTCACCGCGACGCCATGAGCGTGGTCGTGCAGGTACCGCCGCACTCCCGCCCAGAACCGCTCCTCGCCCAGGTACTTCTTCAGCATCTCGAGTACCAGGGCGCCCTTGGGATACACGTTGTTGGAACCCAGGGCCGCCAGCGGCATCCGCCGGTTGTGGTCGATTCCGAGAAACTGATGGTACTCATCCAGGTAGTAGTCGTCCTCAGCCTGGCGCCCCAGCTTCTGCCCCCAGTACTGACCCGGCATGAATTCGGCAAAACCCTCGTTCAGCCACATGTTGGCCCAGTTACCGAGCGTGACATAGTCGCCGAACCACTGGTGAGCCAGCTCGTGCGGGATGAGGATGTGGTGATACCAGGGCCGGTCGGCGTAGGCCCGGCTGTCGGGCAGCCAGTCGACCAGCGTGGTCGCGCTCACATTCTCCATGCCGCCAAAGAAGTCGGCGACGGTCGTCTGGGCGTACTTGCGCCATGGGTAGTCGACCCCAGTGAGCCGCGAATAGACCGAGATCATGTCGGGCGTCACGCTGAAGAGCCGGCGTGCCGGCACGCTGTCGCCCGGGTAGACGTAGTAATCGACCGGCACCGTCTTCCACCGGTCCGAGATCTTCACCAGTGGAGCGATGATCAGTGAGGCGAGGTAGGTGGCGGAGGGCTGATCCTGCAGCCAGTCCATCGTACGGGTTCCACCCGGATTCCGGCGATCCAGAACCAGTCGGCCATTGGACACCGCGGTGAACCCCCGGGGCACGGTGGCAATCAACTCCCAGGTTGCCTTGTCGTTGGGGAAGTCGTACGTCGGGAACCAGTAGTGGTTGTCGTGATCCTCTCCCTGGCTCCAGATCTGCCGCGGACGGCGGGGCGGCAGAGTGTCGGCCTCGATGAAGGTCAGGCCGCTGCCGTTCCGTATGCGGGCCCGGTAGTCGATCACGAATCGCACGGTATCCCCGTAGCCGGCGGCCCGGGACAGGTGGATGACCAGCGTGTCCCGCTGGTGCTCGAATCGGAGCGCGGCCGGCGTGGCCCTAGCCGGAGCTCCAGTCGCCGCGCCGAGCGACACGGCCCGGATGTCCAGCAGATCGCCCGCATCCAGGACGACCGAGTCGAAGCCCGGGCGAAGGGCCCGGAGCGTGGTCGTCACCCTCCCGGTCAGACTCAGGCTATCCCAGTCGAACTGTCCGACCTCGATCCGCTGGTGCAGCAGGTCGTAGTCGTGCGACCGGCTGTAATGGTCATTCGCCACCCGCTCCGCGTTGGACTGAGCGGCGAGCGGGGTGGCAAGGAGCAGGGCGAGGAGGGCGATGGATGGGCGCATGGGGGCTTTCACGCTCGCAGCAGGGCAGTGTCATTCCGAGGTCGCACAGCGACCGAGGAATCTACTCACCCTTGTTGAGAGTTGCGGCCGGCCTCGAAAAGGTGCGGCCGCTCTCGACTTGTCGTTTGACGAATGGTTGATGCGCAGATGTATCGTGAGCGATGCGACCTCCGACGATCGGCGTCTATGTGCTGGCAAGCCTCTCGCGCCGCCTGTACGTCGGGGTCACTGGGGACCTTCACGCCCGTCTCTGGCAACATCGATCCGGGGGGTACCAGGGTTCACCAGCCGGTACCGCACCACCCGGCTGGTTTGGTTCGAAGTGACGCCTAACATCCGTGCCGCCCTTGAACGAGAGAAGCAGATCAAGGGGTGGTCGCGCAGGAAGAAGCTCGATCTGATCGACGCGTCCAATCCAGGATGGATTGACCTCGCCGAGGATTGGTTTCGCGGAAAAACAGGTTAGATCCCTCGCTCCGCTCGGGATGACAGTCCCTTGGAGGGATGCGGCCGGCGGTGCGCGCGCTCGGGGTGACGGGGCGCAAAACGTGGTCCGATCGCCCGCCCGCTACAGCTCCAGCCCCAACTGCGCGACCGGTGCGAAACTGTACCGGTGATGCCGGGTCGGGCCCAGCGCGGTGAGCGCCTCGCAATGCTGTGGCGTGCAGTACCCGGCGTTCTGCTCCCAGCCGTAGCCCGGATGACGCACGGCCAGCTGTCGCATCAGACGGTCGCGGATCTGCTTGGCCAGCACGCCGGCGGCGGCCACCGAGTAACACAGCGCGTCTCCGTCGACCAGCGCCTGGTGCGGACACCCCACTTCGGGGAACGGCAACCCGTCGATCAGCACTGTCACCTCGGCCAGGCCCAGCAGTAGCCGCACCCGGGCCAGGGCCCGGCGCATCGCCAGTGCAGTGGCACCGCGGATGTTGTAGCGGTCGATTTCGCGGATGGAGGCGGCGCCTATGCCGATGGCGAGTGCGGTGGCGCGGAGCCGTGGCAGGAGCGCCTCCCGCTGGGCCGGGCTCAACAGCTTGCTGTCGCGCACTCCTCGCACCCGGCGGAGGCGGGGTGGAAAGGCAACGGCCGCGGCCACCACCGGACCGGCGAGTGGACCACGGCCGACTTCATCGACTCCAACCAGCACCCGCGACTCCGCCCACGCCGCCTGCTCGAAGCGGAGCGACGGCACCGGGCCACGTCGTGGCCAAGGCATGCCCCGGCCCCTACACCGCTTCGCGCTTTTCCCGGATGCGGGCGGCCTTGCCGCTGACCTTGCGAATGTAGTAGAGCTTGGCGCGGCGCACTTTGCCCTTGCGCACCAGCTCGATCGCCGAGAGGCTCGGGCTGTGCAGCGGGAACACCCGCTCGACACCCACCCCGGCCGAGATCTTCCGAACCCGGAAGGTTTCGTTGATCCCGCCGCCCCGCCGGCCCATGCACAGGCCCTCGAAGGCCTGCAGCCGTTCCTTGTCGCCCTCTCGGACCCGGACCATCACCCGGATGGTATCACCGGGGAAGAACTCCGGAATGTCTGTTCTCAGCCCCTCGCGGGACACCGCCGCCATCCGCTCCATGACTTCCTCCTCGAGTGGGGCACAAGGCCCCGGATCCAACTTGATCATGGCGCGCACAACTGTGCCCGCCGACCTCTCATCCATGCTTCGCCTGCCAGGCCGCCCACAGGTCGGGCCGGCGTTCCCGCGTCAGCCGCTCGGCCTCTGCCAAGCGCCAGGCCTCGATCTCCGCGTGGTTGCCGGAGAGCAGGACCTCCGGAACCGTCCGACGCCCGAACTCCGGAGGTCGGGTGTAACTCGGCGGACTGAGCAGTCCTTCGTAGTGCGAGTCGCCCGCGGCGGATTCGTGATCGCCCAGGACCCCGGGCAGCAGTCGCACCACCGCGTCCACCACACACAAGGCCGCCGGCTCGCCGCCTGAGAGCACGAAGTCGCCTAGCGACAGCTCCTCGGTCGCCAGGCCATCCGCCACTCGCTGGTCCACATCCTTATAGTGGCCGCAGAGGAGCGTCAGCCGCTCGCCCAGCGAGAACCGCACCGCGTCGTCGTGCCCGAACCGCCGTCCCCGCGCCGAAAGCAGCACCACCGGTCCCTGCCGGCTCGCGGCATCGAGTGTGGCCACCGCCTCGAAGAACGGACCCGGCTTGAGCACCATCCCGGCGCCGCCGCCATAGGGATAGTCGTCCACGGTCCGGTGCCGGTCGTGAGTGAAGTCGCGCAGCTGCAGGAGCTGGTACTCCACCTTCCCGGCCGCCGCCGCCCGCCCCGGGATGCTGGCGCCGAGATAGGGTGCCAGGGCCTCGGGGAAGAGGGTGACGATGTTGATCCGCATCATAGGCGACCAGGACGACGAGGCGACGAGGCGACGGTCCTGCTCCAGTTGTCGGTGCGTCGGTGCTCCCGTCGCTTTGTCGCCCGGTCGCCTTCGTCGCCTACTCCAGCAGCCCCTCAGGCACGTTCACCACCAGCGCCCGCCCTTCCCGGTCCACCTGCTGCACGAACTCCTTGCGGAAGGGCAGCAGAAACTCGCGCTTCGTCCCCTGGACTTCCAGGGTCAGGCCCGAGGGCAGGTCATACAGCGCCGTCACCAGCCCGAGTGCCGTGCCATCGACCTGTCGCACCGAGAAGCCTTCCAGCTCATGCACGTAGACTTCGTCCTCGGCCGGCGGCCGCAGCTCTTCCATAGGAGCGCCGAGGAACTGTCCCCGCCATGCGTCCAGCTCGTCGCGTGACTCGATCCCCCGGAACTTGAGCAACCATTCACGGTGGAAGGACCGGCTCCGCTCGACTTCGACCGGCTCCCCCACCACCGCCCCGCTCAGGGCCAGCCGGACCAGCTTCCTTCCGGCGGAGAACACCGCCGCGGCATCCTCGGTGAGCGGAAAGACCGCGAATTCGCCCTTGAGGCCGTGCGGCTTCCGGAGGCGCCCCACCGCAAGAAAGCGGGCGCCGCCGGGCTCGGTCACGCCTTGGGGGCGGTGACGCCGGCGGTCGCGAGCAGGGCCCGGACAGTGTCGGTGGGCATCGCCCCCTTGGCGATCCACGCCTTGGCCTGGTCCGCGTCGACCTGCACCTTGTCCTGGGCCTTCTCGGCCCGCGGGTTGTAGGTGCCGATGCTGGCCACGAACCGCCCATCGCGCGGCGAGTCCTTGTCCGCCACGACGATGCGATAGAGCGGGATGCCCTTGCGACCCACCCGGCGGAGTCTGATCCTGGCTGCCATGAAATCTGCCTCTTCAGTTTAGTCCTGCGTTGGCGCGCACAGCTGTGCGCGCCCACCTGGAGCCTGCCTGCCCTGGCTATTGCCCGAAGGCGCCCGGGCCCTTCCCGAACGGGAGCCGCATGCCCGGCTTCCCCGCCGACTTCATCAGCTTCTGCATCTGCTTGAACTGCGCCAGCAGCTGATTGACCTCCTGGACCGTCCGCCCGGAGCCCTTGGCGATCCGCAACCGTCGGGAGCCATTCAGCAGGTCCGGATCCTCGCGCTCCTTCGGCGTCATCGAGAGGACGATCGCCTCGACGTGCTTGATCCGCTTCTCGTCGAGGTTCGCCCCCTTGAGCATCTGCGGATTCACGCCGGGCAGGAGTCCCAGCACGTTCTTGAGCGGCCCCATCTTCTGCATCTGCCGCATGGCAGTCAGGAAATCCTGCAGATCCAGGCCCTTCTTCGAGACCGCCTTCTTGGCCAGCTTCTCGGCCTCGGCGGAGTCCACCGACGCCTGGGCCCGCTCCACCAGCGTGAGGATGTCCCCCTTCTGGAGGATGCGGCCCGCCAGGCGATCAGGGCGGAACGGCTCCAGCGCATCCAGCTTTTCGCCCACGCCGAGGTACTTGATGGGCGCCCTGGTTACCCCGTAGATCGACAGCGCCGCACCGCCCCGGGCGTCACCATCCATCTTGGTGAGGATCACCCCGGTCACGCCGAGGGCCTCGTGGAACCCGGTGGCGATCCGGACGGCGTCCTGACCGGTCATGCCGTCGGCGACGAGCAGGATCTCGTGCGGCTTGACGGCCGCCTTGAGCGCCTTGAGCTCGTCCATCATTTCGGTGTCGATCTGCAAGCGCCCCGCCGTGTCCACCAGCACGGTGCGGGCCCGCGCCTTGCCGGCCTCCACGATGCCCCGTCGGACGATGCCGACCACATCGTTGACTCCCGGCTCCGCGTGGCAGCCGACCTCGACCTGCTTTGCCAGCGTCGCCAGCTGCTCTACCGCTGCCGGGCGGTACACGTCCGCCGCCACCAGGTACGGGGCTTTCTGCTCCAGCTTGAGCCGCTTGGCCAGCTTGCCGGCGGTGGTGGTCTTGCCGGAACCCTGCAGGCCGACCAACAGGATCACCGTCGGCGGCACCGACGCGAACACCAGTGGCGCCTGCTTTTCTCCCAGCAGCGTGACGAGCTCGTCGTAGACGATCTTGACCAGCTGGTCGCCCGGCCGCACTGCCTTGAGAAGCTGCGCCCCCACCGCCTTCTGCTCGACCCGCTCGAGAAACTCGCGGGTCAGGTCGAAGCTGACGTCGGCTTCGAGCAGCACCCGTCGAATCTCCCGCAGGCCTTCCTTGACCGCCTCTTCGGTCAGAACGCCGCGCCCGGTGAGTTTCTGGAGCGCGGCGGTGAGTTTGGCGGACAGCTCGTCGAACATAAGCCTAGCAAAATAGAGGGGTTACGGGGGTTAGGCAAGTCGGGGCCGCCGCGGCGCAGCGATCCCATCGCGGATGGGGCAGCTGCGTAGAAAAGCCCCTGGTTGCGTGCGCTGGTGAGTCGGGGTCGGGCCCCGGATCGCTATCCTGCCGTCCTTCCCTAACAGGAGTCTGGAATGAAGCCTGTTGCCGCCGTGACCAACCCCGAGCCACCCGATCAGGATCGCTCCGCCATCGCGATGCGCGTGGCAGACGCTCTCGCCGACGCGGTGAGTCACGGCCCGTTCGCCGCGCTCCGCGCCGCCCGCGGTCTCTCCGACCAGGAGCTCCGCCTGGGGCTCGATTTCGTATCGGTGGTACTGGAGGTCGCATCCAGCTCCGCCCGGGCCATGGCGGCGGTGCTGGCGGAACGGATCGAGGAGAACGCCAGTGCGGGCCTGCATTGAGCGGGGGACGAGCTAGGGCACAACCTCCACCGTGGCAGGTTGCTTCCAGCCCGGCCACCGGTCGGGAGCGATGACGATTCTGGTCGCCGGCCGGTCGCCGAGGTTGAGGGAAGCCACCTCCAGCCGGTAGGCCAGCCGGCGTCTCGACTCGAGCCGCTGGCCGGTGCCGGAGAGGAATCGAAAGCGGGAGGCGGCGTCGTCCCACACGATGTACCATACCATCGCCGGACCAGCCGGCGTCTCGTACACCCGGAACCGGTCCCCACCCCAACCGAGCGCGATCGGCGTGGTTACTTCCGCGGTGCTCCCTGCATGCGCCAGGTCCGCTGCCAGCACTCGCATATCGAATTCCCCCATCACGTCCTCGTACAGGACCTGGGGCTCGGGCGCCGTGAAGCGGAGCGAGACCGGCTGATCACCACGGCCGTAACGATAGGGGTGCAGGATCTGCTCGGTCGAGCGCGGCATCCTGGGCCCGTAGGGAATGGTGTCCCGCAGCTCGGAGCCCTGCCACCAGCGGAGGAAATCGGCCCCCGCCAGGTAGGGGAAGATGATGCTCTCCCGCACGATTCGGGGCGCCTTGGAGTACACCGGCATGCTGGCCTGCTGGGTGCGGAACTGCTCCCGGTAGGTCTCCCAGAACTCGGGCATCGCGAACAGGTTCTGGTCCGGCACCATCACCTGCATTCCCACCAGCATCGCCTGCCCCTCGAGCACCGACTGTGCCGCGAGCAGCCGGTCGTTGTCGCCAGTCTGGCGCATGATGGAGTCGAGCGGCAGGTACTGATGCTGCAGAGCGTGCACCAGCTCGTGGGACACCGTGAGCCGGAGCAGAGCGGGGTCCGAATTGGCGACCACGAACAGCATCGACGAATCCGGCTCGTAGAACCCTACGATCTGCTCGGCGAACAGGTCCAGCAGCAGGGTTCTCAAGTCCAGCGAGTCGGGCAAGAGCCCGAGCAGCCGGTAGGTGGCCTGCAGACCGCGCGCCTTCTCCGCCGGGAATTCCTCGTCCAGCTTGTGCAGGACGTAGGCCCGGACCTGGTCGCGGCTGCGCACTGCGGCGCGGGGGGGATGTCTGAACTTGAGGCCTGCCGCTTTCTCCACCGATGGCACCATGCTGTCCACCAGCCGAGCCAGCTCATCCCCCGGCCCGGCGGGAGGGCGGCCCCGGCAGGCGGCCACCACAATCACAGGCAGGACCAGTGCGTGCAGCAGGCGCAGCATTACGGCACCAGGACGAAATTGCGATACCATGCGATGACCGCGGAGCCGGCCAGCCATGTCGCCGCCGCCCCCAGACTGAGAAATACCCCGAACGGCACCAGCCGCTTCTTCCCTACCAGCGACAACGGGACAAACACCAGAGTCCCGAGCAGGGCCCCCAGAAAGACCGTGAGCAGCACCCCCTGCCAGCCGACGAACGCCCCGACCATCGCCATCATCTTGATGTCTCCGCCACCCATCGCGTCTTCCTTGAAGAGCTTGGTGCCCGCGGCCCCGACCCCCCACAGGAGCCCGAACCCGGCCGTCGCGCCGAGCAGGGCGGCGGCCACCCCGCTGAACCCGCCGGCGAGGCTGAACAGCACACCGATGACCAGGCCACCCAGGCTGAACTCATCCGGAATGATGTACTCCCGCGCGTCGGTCAGGGCGATGCCGAACAGGATGGTGAAGAACACCGCCCCCGAGAGCGCCTTGAGCTCGAGTCCGTAGCGCCACACCATGAAGGCCCAGAGCAGCGCGCAGCAGAGCTCCACCAGAGGATACTGGACCGAGATCCCGGTCTTGCAGTTGCGGCACCGCCCGCGGAGGACCAGCCAGGACAGCACCGGGACATTGTCGTACCAGGCGATGAGCTGGCCGCATCCCGGGCAGCGCGACCGGGGACGGACCACCGATTCCTCCTTGGGCCACCGCAGGATGCAGACGTTGAGGAAGCTCCCGATCAGCGCACCGAGCACGCCGGCCGCGACGATCACGAGGGTCTCATCGGTCACGCGTCACCTCATAGAGGAGGATGCCCGCCGCTACGGCCACGTTGAGGGATTCCACTCCGTTTTCGAGCGGCACCGACACCGAACGGGCGGCGACGGCGGCGAGCTCGGGGCGCACCCCGGCACCTTCGTTTCCCACCAGCAGGGCGATCGGCCCGTCGCGCCCGCCCCGACCCACCGGCACCCCGTCGACGGCCGTGGTCCACAGTGCCATCCCGACTCCGCGGGCCCAGGCGATGAAGCTGTCGACTTCACTGCTCACCGACGGCAGGCGAAACAGCGCCCCCATGCTGCCTCTGAGTGCCTTCGGATTGTACAGGTCCGCCGTGCCCGGCAGGGCGATCAGACCGGCCGCCCCGAGCCCCAGCCCGGTGCGGGCCAGCGCACCCACGTTGCCCGGGTCCTGCACCCCATCGAGCACCAGCACCACTCCGGTGGGGCTGACCGCAATATCATCCAGCTTCCACGGCTTCGGCTCGACCACGGCCACAATGCCCTGCGGCTGCTCGGTGCCCGCCAGCCGCGCCAGCTCATCGTCATCCACCTCCTCGAGCGGCACTCCGGCCCGCGCGAGCCGCGTCTTGAGCGCCGAACCCCGGGGTGTACCTTCCAGCGCTGACGATGTCGCCGCGCCCCGCACCGTCACCCCCGCCGCGAGCGCCTCTTCCAGGAGACGCACCCCCTCCGCCAGAGTCAGGCCACGGCGCTCGCGACCGCGGCGCCGATGGAGATCCCGGATGGTGCTGATCAGGGACACAGGGAAGGTGCTTTCCGCATGAAGATCGCCTTGACCATCGCGGGTTCGGATTCGGGTGGCGGGGCCGGGGTGCAGGCCGACCTCAAGACCTTCCACCAGTTCGGGGTCTACGGGACCACCGTGATCGTCGCGCTGACCGCGCAGAACACCCGCGGCGTCCGCTCGGTGCACACCGTCCCCGAAACGATGGTCGTGGACCAGCTCGCGGCACTGGCCGCCGATCTCCCCCCCGCGGCGATCAAGACCGGGATGCTGGCCACCGCCGGGGTGGTGCGGGTGGTCGCCGCTGCAATTCACGGGTACGGCTGGTCCGGACTGGTCTGCGATCCTGTCATGGTGGCCACGTCAGGGAACCGACTGCTCGATCCCGAGGCCGAGGCCGTGCTCCGCGACAAGCTGCTCCCGCTGGCCGCGCTGGTCACACCCAACCTCGAAGAGGCGGCCAGCCTCACTGGCCTCGAGGTACGCAACCAGATCCAGATGGAGCAGGCCGGCCGCCGGCTGCTGGAACTCGGCGCCCGCGGCGCACTGGTCAAGAGCGGCCACCTGCCGGGCGACTTGATGACCGATGTGCTGGTGACTCCTGCCGGCGTGCGCCGCTTCACCCACACCCGCATCAACACCCGCTCCACCCACGGGACCGGCTGCACCCTGTCGGCCGCGATCACCGCCGGGCTGGCGCTGGGTCGGGGGCTCGAAGAGGCCGTGGTGGATGGGTTGGACTACCTGCACCGCGCCATCGCGGCGGCACCGGGCCTGGGCGGCGGCCACGGGCCCGTGAATCATACGGTGGCCGCCCGCCGGCCGGGATTGGGGTAGCCCGGAAGGGGCACCTTCCGGCCCGCATCCGCCCGGGCCTCCCGCGGATTCAGAGCAGGGAGACCAAGCCGGTGACGATCCGCTCCAGCCGATCACCAGCCGCCCGCGCCGCCGTCATGACCTCGGCATGGCTCAAAAGTCCGGTACCGAGCCCCGCCGCCAGGTTGGTGATGATGGAGATCGCAAGGCAGCGCATCCCTGCGGCCCGCGCCGCCACCACCTCCAGTACAGTGGACATGCCCACCGCGTCGGCTCCCAGCCGTCGCAGCATGCGGATTTCCGCCGGCGTCTCGTAGCTCGGACCGGACACGCCGGCATAGGTCCCTTCGACCAGGCTGATTCCCTGCTCCCGCGCCACGGCGAGCGCCGTTCGGCGGAGGTCGGGATCATACGGTGCCGACATGTCCGGGAAACGGAGATCTCCGGTGCGCACCGGCCCGAAGAGCGGATTGGCGAAGCTGAGATTCAGGTGGTCGGCCAACAGCATGAGCGACCCGGCGCGGAGGCGGGCGCCGATTCCACCCGCCGCATTGGTCAGCAGGAGGGTCTTCACGCCCAGGTCGGCGAAGACCCGCACCGGCAGCGCCACGGCCTCCGCGGCATGCCCCTCGTACGCGTGAAAGCGACCGCTCTGCACCAGGATCCGCCTGCTTGCCAGCCTGCCCGCCACCAGTTCGCCGCGATGACCGGGAACACCGGGTACCGCAAAGCCGGGAATGGTGTCGTAGGGCAACCGGCGAGATTGTTCCAGGCGGTCCGCCAGGTCTCCCAGTCCCGAGCCGAGTACCAGGGCCAGTTCCGGTCGCCAGTCGCCCAGCCAGCGACGTACCGTCTGGGTGGCGTTGTTCACCCGGTCCACGCGTGGATCGCCGGGATGACCGATTCGAGCAGGGACCGACGTTCGGGAAGGGGGAGGAATCCCGCGGCGAATCCGTTCTCCGCGACCCGCCGGATCTCTTCACGGGTCAGGCCGAGGGCGGTCCGGGCGAGCGCGTACTCTCCGGAGAGGGTCACGTCGCTCATCAGCCAGTTGTCGCTGCAGAGAGCGACGGTGAGCCCCTGATCCAGATAGCACCGGAGCGGATGGTCCTGGGCCCGTGCCACCACCCGAGTCTGGAGGTTCGAAGTGAGGTTGATCTCGACCGGAATCTCGCGGTCGCGAACGTAGTCCATCAACTCGGGGTCCTCGAACAGCCGCGTCCCGTGGCCGATGCGGTTCGCCCGGCAGTCGAAGATCGCCTCGGCGATCGACTCCGGCCCGGCCGCTTCCCCGGCATGAACCGTGACTCCCAGGCCTCCACGGGCTGCGATCTCGAATGCCCGGCGGTGGGGCGCGGCGCGGTGACCCGCTTCGCCGCCGGCGATATCGAAGCCCACCACTCCGGCACCCCGGTGGCGCACCGCGGCCTCGGCGATCTCCACCGACACCCCGGGATCGAAGTGGCGCAGCGTGCAGCAGATGAGCCGCGCGACCACGCCCTCCTGCTGCTGCCCCCGGCAAAGGCCCCGCCACTGCGCCGCCAGGATCCGGTCGAGGGTGAGTCCGCCTTTGCGGCTTAGAGCCGGACAGTAGCGGACCTCGAGATAGCGCACCCCGTCTCTCGCGGCATCGGCGACCATCTCACGGGCCACCCGCTCCAGCGCGCGCTCGGTCTGCAGTACCGCCACGGTCAGGTCAAACCGCTGGAGATAGTCGTCGAGGTTTCGCGCGTCGTCCACCCGCATGTGACGCGCGAGCGTCCCGGGGTCGCGGGACGGGAGCGGTACGCCGGCCTCGTCCGCCAGCTCGATCAGGGTCGCCGGCCGCAGCGAGCCGTCGAGATGCAGGTGCAGCTCGGCCCGGGGCAGCCCGAGGAACCGCTCAGCCCCCGGCATCGGAGGCGGCGCCGCCCCGGCGGCTGGGTCGCGCGGCGCGGAGGATGGCACCGCCGGCGAGCGGATCGTCGAGCGCGACCGGCAAGCCCCGGGCGTCACTCAGGGCCGCGCGACCAGCCTCGCAGTCGGGCAGCAGCTCCGGCAGCGCGGCCCGGATCGCATCGCGCACGGACGCCCCGGCCGGGAGTGAGAGTCCGCGGTCGTTGACGTACACCCTGATGTCGGCGGGCATCAGTGGGCGGGCACCAGTCGCGGGTCTTCGGGCGGTGTCACCGGCTGCGGCAGGCGCCGGAGATACTCGGTCAGCACCTCGGCAGTAGTGCGGTCGCTCTGCTGGACAGTCCACCGGTCCAGGCGGCCCGGCTTCTTGCACCCCTTGCCTGGGCTACAGTCGGTCCCGCCGAGCGTGAAGGAATCCCCCTCGATCAGCTTCTGGCTGATGGCGACCACGTAGGAGCGCTTCCGGTCCAGCGACTTGCCCCCCGTCAGCCGCACCCGGCGGACGCGGTCCATCGGCTTGGCGCGCGGATCGAACTCGACCGTCAGGCCGGCAATCTCGCAGCACGGAGCCTCGCCCTCGACCACATGCTCCAGGACCTCATCGAGGTCTTCGCCGGTCATGGCGATCGTCAGCATGCGTGTCTGACCCGGCAGGGCAGCCGCGATCTGCTGGGCGGTGAGGGGACCCGCGGGGAGGCGTTCGCCGGATTCGTCGGCTCGAACGATTCCGATGTCGGCCCGGAGCGCATTCCTGAAGGCGTCCGCCGCGAGCCGCCCGAGGTTCCGGCCGGGCCCCGGCTCGGCCGGCAGCCGCATGGTGGCCAATGTCACCCGGGCGAGCGCCTCGGCCTTATCCTGCTCCCGCAGGATCGAGTCCTGCCGGGCGAGCTCCCTGGCGTTGGGCTTGACCGGCAGGTTGAGCGGTGGCGGGGCCGCGGGTTCCGGCGCGGGCGCCGCCGCCACGTCGCGCACGAAGATCGAGCGGGCCTTCCTGGCCAAGTCCGCCGGCGCGAGCGACCAGTCCGATCCGGTGAAGTCCTGTCGGGTCAGCGTGTGCCGCCGCCGGATCTCCGCGGCGAGCAGGTCTCGCACGTACTCTCCCTTGTCATAGACCACGGGCGCGCCCGCCAGCATGGCGAATCCACCCAGACCGAGCTGGCGGGAGCTGCTGAGGGCCAGCGTGAAGGAGTCGGTGGGCGTCACCGGGCGGCCCCGCACGTCCAGCCGGGTAATCCGCGATCCCATGGGCCGGCTCAGGTCGATGGTATACTGGGCGCCCGCGAGGACGTCGTAATTGGCGGGCGAAACGAACCGGTTGGTCGCGACCAGACCGGTGGAGTCAGCGTAGAAGTAGCGGGCGCACTGTTCCAGATAGGCGCGGAGCTGCGCACCGCTCACCCGTACCGCGCGCAGCGTATGCTCCACGGGGTACACCCGGAACAACTCGCCTGCGGTGATCTCGCCCTCATTCAGCCCGGCCTTGACATCGAACACCGGCGCTGCCGAGAGGTCCGCCCGGGCCGCGCGCCGCTGTACCTCATTGATCAACCGCATGAGCGGAGTATCCTCCACCCGCGCGGCGGCCAGAGACATGCGTTGCTCGGTCTCTCCCAGGTTGCTGGAGACCCAGCCCAGCACCGCGCGGTGCGGATCGGTGAGGCGGCGCTGCAGCCGCTCGGACGGACGCACCTCCTCGAGAAGAACCCGTTCGGCCCGGATACGGGCGACCTGGAGCGTTCCTCCCTTCTCCAGCAGCGCGATGTGCACCACCGAGAGGCTCCGCCCCTCCGGACGAGGCTGCACGAAATGCACTCCCCCGATCACCGTGTCCACCATTTCGCGGTGAGAGTGACCGACGACCACCACGTCGGGCCGGATGGTGCCCGCGGCAAGCCGCGCCGACACCTGCTCCGCCCCGACACCGGTGGTGTCGTAGGAGGAGGCCCCATCCAGCCCACTGTGGGCCAGAATGACGGTGAGATCGGCATCCTTCCGCATTTCCCGCAGCACGCTCTCCACCAGCGGCTCGATGCGCGCGGCCCGGAGCCGGCCCTTCAGCTTGTCGCCATTGCTGACCATCACGGCGGGCGTCATGAACCCGGCGATAGCCACCCGCACCCCGTTGCGATTGATCACCGCGTAGCGCGAGAACGCAAGCGTGTCCGCCGGCAGCGCCTGCAGATTGCCGCTCACGAACGGGAATGCCGCGGCGGCGATGGCCCGCTGGAAGACATCCACTCCGAAGTCCAGATCGTGATCACCCGGAGTCGCCGCGTCGTACCCCACCAGGTTCATGGCCTCGATGACTGGATTGGGATCGCGCTGCACCTCGCGCCCGAAGTACGCCGCGAACGGGCTGCCCTGCAGGGCGTCGCCCGCGTCGACCACAACGACCTGGCCGGGGTACTTCTGCCGCAGCGAATCGACGACTGTCGCGGCGCGGGATAACCCGCCGGGCCAGGGAGCGTTCTGCAGGTAGTCCCAGTCGGTGATGTAGCCGTGCACATCGGTGGTGGCGACCAGCACAATGCGAACCGTGTCGACCGGCTGGGTCGACAGCGCGAGCAGCAGCGGAAGTATCGGCATGACAACAATATCCGGTGCCGTGTCAGGCCCGCGCAATGCTTGAGATCACAGCAGCCGTTCCGAGTTCCGCGTTCCCCGTTCCGAGCGCCGAGTGCCGAGTTCCGGGTTGGGCGCGCGGCCCAACGGGGCCTCCGGGCGCGCGTCATCCTCCCGGCAACGCGGAACGCGGAACGGGGAACGCTGAACCGGCAGGCGCTTGCGAAGGCGGGCCCGTCCGTTTATTCGTTTTGCCGCATATGCCACCCGACCCTACCATTCTCGACCTACTGACCGCGCTCGCGGAGCCGACCCGGCTCAGGATCGTGAACTGCCTGGCGGCCGCGCCGCTGTTCGTGTCGGAGCTGCAGGCGATCCTGGGTGTTCCCCAGCCCACGGTCTCCCGCCATCTCCGGGTGCTGCGGGACGTGGGGCTGGTGCGGGACACACCGATTGCCCAGTTCGTGCTCTACCGCCTGCGCCGGCCGGCGGAGCCCCTCGGGCGGGTGCTCGGAGCGGTACTCGAGGCCTCGCAGCAGGACCCATCGCTCGTGGGTGAGCGATCCGACGCCATGGCACGAAGCCGGTTGCACACGCGTATCCGGGTGGAGACCGACACCGAAGGACACCCCGCATGAGCCATCGCATCCTCGTGGTCGACGACGAGCCGGACATCACGGCACTGGTGGCCTACCACCTGGCCAAGGCGGGTTACCGGGTGTCGACCGCGGCGAACGGTCCGGACGCGCTCAAGGCGGCCCGGGAGGAGCGCCCCGACATCGTGATCCTGGACGTCATGCTGCCGGGCGTCTCGGGTTATGATGTGCTGGCCGAGCTGCGGCGCCGGGAGGAAACCCGCGACGTGGGGGTCATCCTGCTGACCGCCCGGCGGGAGGAGCCGGACCGGATCCGGGGCCTCTCGCTCGGGGCCGACGACTACCTCACCAAGCCGTTCTCGCCGGCCGAGCTGGCGCTCCGGGTCAACGCCCTGCTCCGCCGCCTGGCGGCGCCGGCCGTGTCCAGCGGCTCCACCCTGGCCGCGGGCCCGATCGCCATCGAGCGGTCCGCGCACCGGGTGATGGTGGAAGGGAAGGAGATCGAGCTGACCGCCACCGAGTACAAGCTGTTGCTCACCCTGGTGGAGCGACGGGGGCGGGTGCAGACCCGCCCCCAGCTGCTGGAAACGGTCTGGGAGGCCCAGCCCGACATCCAGACCCGCACGGTAGACATGCACGTACAGCGGCTCCGCACCAAGCTCGGGCCCGCCGGTGAGCTGATCGAGACGGTACGGGGGTTCGGGTATCGCTTCCGCGGGGCAGAACGGGGGAGCCGACGCGCATGAACTTCGCGGGCCGCCTGGTCCTCGGCACGCTTGTCGTGATCCTGGCAGTGATCGTCACGCTGGTGGCGGGCGCGGAGCTCTCACTCCGCCGCCACCTGGAACACGACATCCAGAGCAGTCTCGAACGGGAGGCGCGGCTCGTCGCCAGGATTCTTCCCTCCGACTCGCTCGCCTGGCAGGACCTGGTCGGGCGAATCTCCCGTGAAACCGAACTGCGCATCACCCTGATCGCGCCCGACGGCCGGGTGGTGGCCGAGAGCGGGGAGCCCGCCGAGGCCGTTCCCCGGATCGAGAATCACCGCAACCGCCCCGAGGTCGCGGCGGCCCTCGCGGGCAGAGTGGGGACCGATCGTCGTCACAGCGCCACCGTCAACCGTTCCCTCCTGTACGTCGCCATCCCCGGCGGTCCGGGTGTGGTACGGGTGGCGGCACCGCTGCTCGGAGTCGACGAGATCGTGCGCCGGGCCCAGAGCTCGGTCTTCAATGCCGCGGCGCTGGCCCTCCTCATCGGGATCATCTTCGCCCTTGTTGCCGCGCGCTCGGTGGCCCGGCCTCTGACGGACATCAGCCAGGCCGCCGGCGCGATCGCTCAGGGAACACCCCCGCGCTTCCCCCGTTCCGGTATTCCCGACATTGACGCGGTGGTCCGCTCGCTGCGGGGCATGCATGAGCAGCTGGAGCAGCGCTTCGCGGAGCTCAAGCGGGAACGGGCCGAGACCGCGGCCCTGGTCGAAGCCATGGTCGAAGGCGTCATTGCCGGCGACGGTCGCGGCCGAATCGTGACCGCCAACGCGGCGGCCCGTCGGCTGCTTGGGTATGGCCCGGACGAGCCCCTTCCCGCGCTGGATCAGCTGTTCCGAGTCAAGGCCGCGCGGGAAGTCGTGGACGCGCTCCTCCATGGCCAGGCGGTGGTGGAGCGGGAACTCGAACTGGATGGGCAGACCGTTCTACTCACCGGCCGACCCCTGGCCCACGGAGGCGCCCTGCTGGTGCTGCACGACCTGACGGAACTCCGGCGACTGGAGACCGTGCGGCGGGATTTCGTGGCGAACGTGTCCCACGAACTGAAGACGCCTCTCACCTCCATTTCCGGTTACGCCGAGACGCTGGTACACGACCAGGTCGACGCCGGCACCACCCGCCGGTTTCTCGGGGTCATCCTGGCGAACGCCCGTCGGATGCAGCGGCTGGTGGACGGACTGCTGGACCTTTCCCGGATAGAGTCAGGTGGCTGGAGACCCGAGCCCGAGGTCATCGAGACGGGGGCTGTGGCCCGGGAGACCTGGGCCCTGTTCGCGGACCGTGCCGCTCAGCGCCACGTGAAGTTCGAGCCCATGGTGGAGCCGGGCGGGGAAAGGGTCTATGCCGACCCGGACGCCTTCCGTCAGGTGCTGAGCAACCTGATGGACAACGCCCTGCGCTACACCCCGGCCGGAGGCCGGATCACGCTGCGCTCCAGAGGCGAGGACGGCGGGGTGTGGGTGAGCGTGCGGGACACCGGCGCTGGGATTACCAGCGACCACCTGGGCCGGATCTTCGAACGGTTCTACCGGGCCGACGCCGCCCGCTCCCGCGACGAAGGCGGCACGGGCCTTGGCCTGGCGATCGTGAAACACCTGGTCGAGGCACACGGAGGACGGGTGAGCGCCGACAGCGAGGTCGGGTCGGGCACCGAGATCCGCTGCTGGTTCCCCGGCGAGGCGGAAGGAAACGGCGTGGCAGGATCGTGACTCCCCCGTGGACTCCCCGTGATCGCCAGCGGCGATAATGTCGGGGATCGCACGAGGAGGAGTTTCTGAAGGGATGGTTTCGGCGGGTAACCCTGCGGGATCAACGAGTGATGGCCGCCCTGGCACAGCGTGAGGCGCCGGCCTGGATGGACCGCGGACTTCGCCTGGTGACACACGCGGGCGGCGCCACCGCGACGGTGGGATTCTGCCTGGCGCTGCTGCTCCTGCCCGGAACCCGCCGCATCGGAGCTGTTGCCGGCGTGGCCAACCTGGTGTCCCATCTGCTGGTGCAGGTGCTCAAGCGTGCCGTCGTCCGCCGGAGGCCCACCGCAGCCCTCCCCCACATCGCCGCGCTCACGGCGCAGCCCGATCGCTTTTCCTTCCCGTCTGGTCATTCCTGCTCCGCGATGGCCATAGCCATTCCCATCCTGCTCGAGGATCCCGCGGCGGGATTGCCGTTCGTGGTTCTCGCACTCGCGGTCGGCATCTCACGGGTCTATCTCCGGGTCCACTACCTCACCGACGTCGTGGTAGGCCAGATCCTGGGCGCCACGACGGCGCTGCTGGTTGCACAGAGCCTGAGGTAAACCGATTCGAGCTGTTCCAGCTCCCTGGCCCAGTCCCGACCAACAGCGAAGGCCCGGGCCGCCTCGTGCATCGCCCCCCGCTGCTCTCCGTCAAGCACCAGCTGCTCGATCGCCTCGGCAAATCCGGCCGCACTCCCGGCGGGAACAATCATCCCGGTGATGCCCTGCCGCAGATTCTCACGCACGCCACCCTTGTCCGACCCGATGACAGGCACTCCCGAAGCGAGGGCTTCGAGCGCCACCAGACCGCAGGTTTCCGTCCGGGAGGGGATGACGAACAGATCGGCGTCGGCGTAGAGATCCGCCAGCGCGGACCGATCGAGAAATCCGAGGTGCCGCGTCCACGGCAGAGCGGAGCGGACCCAGGCGGCGCGGGGACCATCCCCGGCCACGCAGAACACCGCCTGGTCTCCGAGCCTCTGCCGTGCGAGGACAAAGGCGGCGACGAGGGTGTCAACGTCCTTCTCCACCGCGAGGCGACCGACGTGAAGGACCAGCGCCCGGTCACCGCTGACACCCATCGCGGCCCGCCGCTCTTCGGACCGGCGCTGGGGGCGGAAGCTGGCGGTGTCCACCCCTCGGCCCCAGACCATGGCTCGCGGAATGCCCGCGGCGATGAGCTCGTCGCGGGTCAGCTCGCTGGGCGTCTGGGTAACGCTGGCCGCGTTGTGGAACCACCGCAGATATGCCCGGGTCGGCGCCACCGCGAAGCGCCCCAGATAGTGCGCGGCGTAGCGCGGAAAGTCGGTGTGGAACGAGGAGACCAGCGGGACGCCGTGCCGCCGGGCGTAGCGCCGGCCGAACAGGCCCAGAGGCCCCTCGGTTATCACGTGCAGCAGCTGCGGCGCAAACCCGTTCAGCACGCTTCCAAGCCCACGCCCCCACGGCCACGAGAGCCTCACCTGGGGATAACCCGGGGCGGGCACCGCCGCCAGCCGGTGAACTCCGGATTCGTCCGGCAGGAGGGTTCCGTAGGCCGGGGCCAGGACCATGACTTCATGGCCCCGCTCGCGAAGCCCATCGCGCATCTGGGCCAGGACAGTGGTGACGCCGTTGACCTCGGGGAGGAACGTGTCGGTAGAGAGACAGAGACGCATTGATGAATGCTGGCCGGTGTGCGTCACCATCCCGCGACACTCAAGTCACGATTCCACTGGTGGCGGGCAAGTGCGCATCTCGCTTGCCGATGCGCGTGTCGGAGCCGGAACGGCAGATTCATCGAACGGTGACATTGCCGCGGCACCGTTCGCCCAACACTCGACATGGGGAGCTGAACGTGCGAGGACAGTACCGGAAGATCGTTCTGGTCGTGATCGATGGTCTCAGGCCCGACGCCATCACACCCGAGGTGATGCCAACACTCAGCGGCCTACTCCGCCGTGGCTGGCGGGCGGGGACGGCCGCAACTGTCCGGCCGAGCGTGACCGTGGCGGCCCTGACTTCCCTCGCGACCGGGGTGTCGCCCGCAAGGCACGGGCTTTGCGACGCCAGTCTTCAGTCTCTCGGCCGGATCGGTGGGCTCAAGCCTCTGCCCCAGGAGCTGAGACGGATCGGGGTGGAAACCTCCGTGATCGCCGCGCAACTAAGTGGCTCGGCACGCTGGCTGGCCGGAGCCCTGCTCCGGTTAGGCGGGGTTACACGGCTGGTTCCCACCTCGCCGGCGCCGGGGAATCTGATGGACACCGCGATCCGGCATTTGGCCAGGAACCCGAGTCCCGAGTTCGTTGTTATCTACCTCAACGACGCGGACCTGGCCGGACACGCCTGGGGCTGGATGAGCCCGGCCTACCTGCAGGCGACGGCGGCAATCGACAGCGCCCTGGCGAGGCTCGACCTCCTGGCGGAAGATCCGGAAACGCTGGTGGTGTTGACGGCGGACCACGGTGGAGGCGGGGTGTTGCCCCAGGACCACGACCATCCCCACCCGGTCAACGAGGCAATTCCGGTCGGGATGATCGGCGGGCGGGTCATGCCAGGCCTGGTCTCCCCGGAGCCGGTACGGTTACTGGACATCCCTCCGACGGTGCTGCACGGCTTCGGTGGCACTGCCCCGGCGGAGTACGAAGGAAGGGTACTGCACGAGGCGTTCATGACGGAGTTGGTATGGGCATAGACAAGAAGGGCGGCCCGGCAGGCGGGCCTGCTGGGGCGGGAAAACCCGGCGGCGCACCAGCGCCGACGATCGCTGAAGCCATCCCCCTGGCGCTCTCCGCGTTGCTGGCCTCCGAGGACCTGCTGTTTCGCGACCCGTTCGCTGATTTCACCCCGAGCAGCCGCTAGCAAGCCGGCTGTTCGGGGCCAACACCCTCCACGTTACCACACCGTTACCTGAAATCCTGTCAGTCGTGACCGGCCACGGCGTTTTTTTCGCCGTCGCCGGTTGCGGACTTTCTGCTCCGGTCGACGCAGAAACCCCAAGCACCGGAGCTTTCTCGCATGACTACGCCCTCACGTCAGGCACTCGGCATCGCGCTGCTCGCCCTTGCGTCAGGCGCATCACGCCTGTCCGCGCAGGCACCGACCGTCACCGTCAGTGGCGTCGGCTATGTGCAGTACCTGTATCAACTGAAGCAGGATTCGAGTCTGACCGGGAAGGGCCACCAGAACAACTTCGACGTGACTCGCGCCTACGTGAATGTGCTCGGCAAGTTCCCGGCGGGGTTGTCGACCCGGGTCACGCTCGACCTCGACGGCCGCAAGGCCGCGAGCAACCAGCTCTCGATCCGCCTCAAGTACGCCTACCTCGCGTGGACCCCGGAAAAGAGCCCGCTGACCTTCAAGCTCGGTGAGATCCACACGCCACTGCTCGACTGGGAAGAGGCCTTGTGGGACTACCGGATGCAGGGCACGATGGCAATGGAGCGGGCCGGCTATGTCTCCTCGTCCGACTTCGGCGCCGGCATCGACGGCAACTGGGGCTACGACAAGGTGAACATGCAGGTCGGCGTGTACAACGGCGAAAACTACAGCGGCGCGCCGGGCGACCAGCGCAAGGACCTGATGGGACGAATCTCGCTGAAGCTGCTCAACACCGACGTGCCGGGGCGGGTAGGCGGTCTCCGGGTCACTGGATACGCCCAGTACGGCAAGCCCACCACCGGCGGGCGGCGGCAGCGGGTACTCGGCATGGTTTCCTACAAGTCGAAGATGCTGACCCTCGCGGGTGAGATCGCCGCGACGCGCGACAGCGTCACCGGCGGCAGCTTCAGCGGGACCGCGGTGACCCCGGCGGCAAACAAGACCGGACGGATCTACAGCGTCTTCGGCGTGCTCAACGTGCCGCAGAGCAAGTTCGGCATCATCGGACGGCTCGACATCACCGATCCCCAGACCGGTTCGGCAACCAACGACCGGCAGACTCGGATCATCGGCGGCGTGTCGTACCAGGTAAACCCGAATTTCCGGCTCCTGGCCGACGTCGACAACGTCAGCCGCCAGGGCGGGAACTACGCCAACGCATTCAACGCGACCCGATCCACCGGGTTCCTCCAGGCCCAGTTCACCTTCTGACCATCGCTCGACCAT
>Ga0326730_1000017_pt1 | contig 48229 bp, 48 predicted proteins | sample MHFSIPfraction_3_FD_207740 | JGI IMG/M metagenome (GOLD analysis project Ga0326730, IMG submission 207740) | Lab enriched peat soil microbial communities from Michigan Hollow, Ithaca, NY, United States - MHF7AN SIP fraction | ecosystem: Environmental > Terrestrial > Soil > Wetlands > Peat...
GAAGAACGGCTCGAGGGACGGCCAGCCGAGGTGTTCCTTGGTCAACTTCACTTCCTCGACGCCCAGCGGAGCACCGTGCGCCTCGGCGGTGTCCTGCTTGTTCGGGCTGCCGTAGGCGATGTGCGTGCGCAGAATGACGAGCGAGGGTCGGTCCGTCGCGGCCTGCGCCTGCCGGACCGCGTGATCGATCGCGGCGACATCATTGCCGTCGGCGACGTGCTGGACGTGCCAGCCGTAGGCCTCGAACCGCCGCGCGGTGTCATCCGAGAAGGCGAGGTCGGTCGAGCCGTCGATCGTGATCCGGTTGTCGTCGTAGAAGCCGATCAGCTTCCCCAGGCGCAGATGGCCCGCGAGGGAGCACGCCTCGTGGCTGATCCCCTCCATGAGGTCGCCGTCGGAGGCGAGGAAGTAGGTGAAGTGATCGATCACGGAATGCCCAGGCCGGTTGAACAAGGCCGCGAGCTGCGCCTCCGCGATCGCCATCCCTACGGCATTGCCGATGCCCTGGCCGAGCGGTCCCGTGGTCGATTCGACCCCGGGCGTCACGCCGCGCTCCACGTGGCCGGGCGTCCGACTGCCCCACTGCCGGAACTGCTTCAGATCGTCGAGCGACAGGTCGAATCCCGACAGGTACAGTGCCGCGTACATCAGCATGCAGGCGTGGCCGCAGGACAGTACGAATCGGTCGCGATCGAGCCAGTCGGGGTCGACCGGGTCGACGCGCAGATGCCGTTGCCATAGCACCCAGGCGAGTGGCGCCAGGGCCATCGCGGTGCCCGGGTGGCCGGAGTCGGCCTGCTGGACCGCATCCATGGCGAGGGTGCGGACGGTGTTGATGCAGAGTTGTTCTGTGGCGGCGCTGTCGACCGTCCGGGTGTCGGTCATGCGGTGCTCGGGGGAGACGGCGCGGGGAGCGGTCAGAGCAGGCCCGACTTCGCGGCTTCCCACAGATGGTACAGCCGGTCGAACCCGTTGACGAGCAGATCGACCTGCTGAGGACTCGGGGTGGCGCGGGCGGCGATCTTCAGCTCGATGGCGACCTGCGGCATCTCACGCCGGCCCTGGCCCCGGCTTTCGGCCTCGACCTGATCGAGGATCTCGAGGATGCGCTGCCGCACGGCGGCGTCGTCCGGCACCTGCCAGAGATAGTCGGCCGCCTGTTTGCCCTCTACGCACAGTTTGCCGAGCGCATCGAGCAGGGGAGGGGTGCGGCGCGAGGATTGAGGGTCGCCCATACGAGGCCATAATCTAATCCGGATCGGGGTATAAGGCGCCATCGCCGCTCGGATTGCCCGGGCCCCGACGCCCCTCTAGTTTGCGAGACCTATGATCCCACTCCTTCTGGTTGCGGCCGCCTTGCAGCAGGCGCCTGCCATCGCCCCCGAATCGGGGGAAGTCCATCTCCGCAATATCCGCCAGATCACGTTCGGCGGGCAGAACGCCGAGGCGTACTTCGCCCGCTCCGGGCGCCAGCTCATTCTCCAGCGCACTCCCGGTGATTCGGGCTGCGATCAGCAGTACATCGTGAACACCGACGGCACCGGCCTCCATCGCGTGTCGAGCGGTTTCGGGCGCACGACCTGCGGCTATTTCTTCGCCCGCGATGCGCGGATCTTCTACGCCAGCACCGAGCACGCGGACAAGGCGTGCCCGCCGCGGCCCGACTACTCCCACGGCTACGTGTGGGCGCTGTTCGACTACGACATCTACGTGGCCGACTCGAGCGGCGCGGACACGAAGCGTCTCACGGACAACCCCGGCTACGACGCCGAAGGCACGCTCTCGCCCGACGGCGAGACGATCGTCTTCACCTCGTTGCGCGACGGTGACCTCGACATCTACACGATGCGCACCGACGGGACGCACCTCCGGCGGCTGACCCACACACTGGGGTACGACGGCGGTCCCTTCTTCTCCCCCGACGGGAAGCAGGTCGTGTACCGCGCGTATCATCCCGCGACCGCTCAGGACAGCGCCGAGTACCGCACGCTCATCGCCCAGCAGCTCGTGCGGCCCACCCAGATGGATCTCTGGGTCATGAACGCCGACGGGACCGGACAACGGCAGATCACCCACCTGCCCGGCGCGAGCTTCGCTCCGTACTTCACCCCCGACGGCCAGCGGATCATCTTCGCCTCCAACTATCAGAATCCCCGCTCGCGCAACTTCGACCTCTACCTCGTCAACCCCGACGGGACCGGTCTCGAGCAGGTGACCACCAGCCCCGAGTTCGACGCCTTCCCGATGTTCTCGCCTGACGGTCGGCAGCTCGTCTGGGCGTCGAACCGGCATGGGGCGGTTCCCGGCGAGACGAACATCTTCATCGCGGACTGGGTCGCTCAGCCGTGAGCCTGCGCGACAAGCTCATCGCGGAGGCACGCAGCTGGGGCAAGGCGATCGCGATCGCCGTCGCGATCTGGCTGGTGCTGCGGTCCTATGTCGTGGAGGCCTTCCGCATCCCGTCGCCCAGCATGGAGAACACGTTGCTGGTCGGCGATTTCCTGTTTGTGGACAAGAGCGGGTACGGCGGCCAATTCCAGATCCCGTTCATCGGCGTCCGGTTCGGCCGCCTCCCCGGGTACGCCACGCCACACCGCGACGGGATCGTGATCTTCCGCTCCGCCGAGGATTCGACGCCGAACCTCGACGTCGTGAAACGGCTCATCGGGGTGCCCGGCGATACGCTGCAGATGGTGAACGACACGCTGATCCGCAACGGCCAGCGGCCGGAGGAGCCGTACGCGCTGCACCTCGCCGACGGCGCGTCGACGACGCCCGGTCCCCTGATCGAGCAGATGCGCACCCGCCAGCTGCCGCACTACGTCGGCACCGACCCCGAGCACTACCAGCCGACGCCCCATACGTGGGGACCGCTGGTCGTCCCTCCCGACAGCTACTGGGTCATGGGCGACAATCGCGACGACTCCTGGGACAGCCGGTTCTGGGGATTCCTGCCACGATCTCACATCGAGGGCCGGCCGCTGTTCATCTATATGAGCGTCGCCCTGGATCCCTTCCGCATCCGTTGGAACCGCCTGCTGCGCCACCCCCACTAGATCCGGTTCCCCTCGAGCGCCGTAACTTCCAGGAGGGCGAAGAGCGCTATCTTCGCTCATTCCTCGGAGTGTGATGGCCGCCATGTCGAATGTCCCGGTCGCCGACCGCCTGCTCGTGGGTCGAATGGCCGAGGGGGAGGATTACGCCCTGGGCGAGCTGTACGATCGCTACGGGAAGACGTTGTACGCCCTCGCGCTGGCCATCGTGCGCGAGCCTGCCGACGCGGAAGAAGTCGTCGTGGACGCCTTCGGCCAGGCGTGGCGGCAGGCGGCCGCGTTCGACCCGGAGCGCGGCAGCGTGGGCGCGTGGCTCGCGACGATTGCGCGCAGCCGGGCGCTGGACATGGTGCGCGCCCGGGGCCGCCGCGCTCGGGCGCACGAGCGTGCGGCGCACCTCTCCGAGGACGGCATTGCCACGCCGATCGCCGGGCTGGGGCCCGACCCGGGGCGCGGCGCGGAGCGGAGCGAGGCCCGGCGCCTGGTGGCGCAGGCGCTCGCCGCCCTCCCCGAAGCGCAGCGGGTGGCGATCGAGCTCGCCTATTTCGAAGGATTGTCCCAGAGCGAAATCGCCGAACGCCTCGCGGAGCCGCTGGGGACCATCAAGACCCGCATGCGGACCGGGATGGAGAAACTGCGAGGCCTGTTGAGCCCGCTCTTGGAGGGAGCCGCATGACGACCGCGCACGAGTGGCAGGATCTTGCCGCGCCGTACGCGCTCGGCGCCCTGGCACCCGAGGAGCGCCGCACGTTCGAGGCGCATCTGGCCGGGTGCGATGTCTGCCGGGCGGCCGTGCGCTCCTTCGCGGAGGTCGCCGGCCTGCTCGCCTACGGGGCCCCATCGGCGGAGCCACCCGCCGGGTTGCGTGACCGGGTGCTGGCCGAGGCCCGGCGAGTCCGGCCCATCGCAGTGCCGCGCCGCCGCCTGTCGGCGGCGTGGCTGGCGGCCGCGGCAGCGCTGCTGCTGGCGCTGGGCGCCGGCATCACCGCGTGGCGGATGAGTGGGCGGGTGCGCATCCTGCAGCGGCAGCTGGCCGCGGCCGACTCCAGTAAGGCGGCCGAAGATTCGACCCTGGCGATGCTCACGGGGCCGCAGGTGCACGTCGTGTCCCTCGCCGGCACCGGGCGCACGCCCTCCGCGCGTGTGTTCTGGAACCACACCCGCGGCCGCTTCATCGTGCTGGCGTTCGACCTGCCGCCGGCGCCGGCTGGCCGCGCGTATCAGCTGTGGGCGATCGCGAAAGGGCAGGCCCCGATGTCGATGGGCACCTTCAACACCGACGCCGCGGGCCGGGCGACCGTCGTGCTTCCCGTTGCCCGGGAGATCACCGTCCTGGGATTCGTCGACAACTGCGGGCTCACCGAAGAGCCGGCCGGCGGATCGCCGCAACCAACCGAGACCCCGCGGCTGCTCGGCGCGTGGGTGCATACCGACTAGCGCCACACCGCCCGGCCAATCCGGCTTCCTCCGACGGGCGTAGACACGATGTTCGCGTGCTACGCCCGACGTCGCCGGCCACTCCCACACCATGTTGTTCACGCGAGGCGACGAGCCGAAGGTGGTTGACGAGTAACGCGCTTGACCCTCGTGTGGCGGTTGGGTAGAACACAACATGCGAGGACGATCGGTGTTGGGCTGCCTGCTGCTTCCGGCAAGGTGCCTCTGGGGCCCACCAGCGCTGGCCCAGCAGGCCGACACGGGGCATGCGATCACGCTCCCGGCGGTCACCGTGTCCACCACTCGAAGCACCCTGCCGCTCGCCAAGGTGCCGCTCTCCGTTCAGATCCTCGATCGCTCGCAGATCAGCCGCGGCCGTCCCACCTGGGGACTCGACGAGGCATTGGGGCAGGTGCCGGGCGTATTCGTCGCCAACCGCTACAACTTCTCTCTCGATCAACGGATCTCCGTGCGCGGCTTCGGCAGCCGTTCGGCATTCGCCGTGCGGGGCGTGAAAGTGCTGGTGGATGGCATCCCCCAGACGCTGCCCGACGGCCAGGGCCAGCTCACCAATCTCGAGTTGGGCGATGTGGATCGAATCGAGGTACTGCGCGGGTCCGCCTCGACGCTGTTCGGGAACGCCTCGGGCGGCGTCATCAGCATCTGGACCGATCCGGTACCGCCGGCCGGGGTCCGAGAGGATGTTCGCGTGTTGGCAGGCCGGTCCGGCCGGGCTGGGAGCCGCGGGTGGAACAAGTGGCAATCGACCACCGGCTTCCGCGTGGGCGGCGGGAGCGCGCAGCTCATGGTCTCGCGCCTCTCCTATGACGGTGAACGCGATCACAGCGCCGCGGATCTGCGCAACCTGAACACCCGTCTGCGGCTGCCGCTGGGTACCGGCTGGTCGCTGGCGGCGGTGGCCGACGTGGGGGATGACCCGCGCGCCGACAATCCCGGCGCCCTCACGCTCCCCGAGCTGCAGGCGAATCGCGATTCCGCCCCGGCGATCAACCTGTCGAGTCATGCGGGCAAGGACGTGACGCAGGCCCAGGGAGGCGCGACCGTGCGCCACCCGTTCGCCGCGGGCGGAGAGGCGGCCGTGACCTTGTTTGGATTCGCCCGCGAGCTGAAGAACCCGACCACCTTCGCCTACATCGATCTGAGCCGGCGCGCCTACGGCGCCCGCATCTCGCTCACCCGCCCGGTCGGGCAGGGCCGGTTCGCGCCGCAGCTCAGCACCGGGATCGACTTCCAGCGACAGCGCGATGACCGCCTCAATTTCGACAACAACGCCGGACGTCCCGACACCACGCGATCGCTGGATCAGCTCGAGCATGTGACGGAACTGGGGCCGTTCGTCCAGGCGGCCATACCACTCGCGGCCCGCGTCACCGTCACCGCCGGCCTGCGCTACGACTGGGTCCATTTCCAGGTCGCCGACCGCCTCGTCTCCACCACCAACCCGGACGACTCGGGCGATCGCCTGATGCGCGCGTTGTCGGGGTCGCTCGGCCTGGCAGTGACTCCCGCGCGGGAGGTGACGCTGTATGCCAATGCTGGCTCGTCGTTCGAGACGCCCACCACCACCGAACTGGCCAACCGTCCCGACAGCGCAGGCGGATTCAACCCGACGCTCGACCCCCAGCGCGCCTGGACCTATGAGGTGGGTGCCCGCGGCGCGGTCGGGAGCCGAGGCGACTGGAGCATCGCTGTCTTCCAGGCTGACGTCACCGACGAGCTGATCTCCTACGAGGTTCCGACCTCGCCCCAGCGGCGCTTCTTCCGGAACGTTGGCTCGGCGCGTCATCGGGGGCTGGAGCTCGGCGGGGGTCTCTCACTCCTTTCCGGCCTCCGGCTGCGCGCCGCGTATACCTATTCGGATTTCCGCTATGTGCGTTTCGTATTCAGTCCCGACACCAGTCCGCCGCGAGTGCTCGACGGCCGCGCGCTGCCCGGGATCCCGATGCACGCTCTCCATTTGACCGTGCATGCCGAGCCGCCCGGCATCCGGGGGACCTGGCTCGAAGTGGAGACCACCGGGACGTCGAGCACCCTGGTGGACGACACGTTGTCGCTGCGGACGAGTCCCTGGTGGACGACGAATGTGCGGCTGGGATGGTCGGGGCGTATCGGCGGCGCGTCCCTCGAGCCGTTCGTGGCGGCAAACAACGTCTTCAACCGGCTCTATGTCGGGTCGGTCGTGATCAATGCCGCTCGCGGGCGCTACTACGAGCCGGCGCCGGGGCGGAATCTGTACGTGGGGCTTTCGGTCGGCGCCGGCCGGTAGGTTGCGAGGGCCATACGGTCTGGGAGTCGGTCAATCGCCCTGTGGCTGCAGGATGACATCCACACCCATGTGGAGCCGCTTCCAGCGGTGGAGCACGACGCCAAGTCCGAGAGCGACCTTCGACATCCCGTACTTGTTGGTGAGATCCTGGGCGTCAATGTCGAACATGGCCTGGACGCGGAACCCGGCGGGATCGCGCCAGGCGAGTACGGGTGCCTGCATCGGGGTCGTGACGCCGTGCAGGTTGAACGAACCCACGGCGGTCGCATGTAAGGTGTCGCCCGGCCCCTTCTGCACGTTGATCAGGCTGTCGATCACGAATCGGATGCGCGGATACCGCGGGGTGTTGAGCACCATCGACCGGGCGAAGTCGTCGCGGAACGCGAGCCCGGAGAACAGGGAATCGGGGTTCAACGTGATCTCGCCGCGCACCCCGTTCCAGTGCAGCGTGTCCTGGAGCAGGACCGTGCCGGAGACCGCCGTGCGACACACCGCATTGACCTGCATTCGTGGGAAGAGGGGGACGCGCGTCTCATGCCCGCCATTGTCCCGGAGATCGGGCCTGGTCTTGTAGTCCACGTACTGACCGGGATCGCGACCTTCACCAGGCTGCCAAGAGTGGTCGGCGGGGCAGGTGGTGGCCCAGAGGTGGTTGAAGTGAGGATCGACCTGCCACCACGCGAGGCTGGTCTTGGGCTCTACGGTCCATCTGAGTTGTGCGGAAAGGCCCGTTGTCACGCCGAACAGTGCGAGCGTGGCGACGAGGAGCTGGCCGCGGCTGGTGGTGAGAGCCATTGAACTCCCTCCTTGAGAAACTTTTCACATGAACGACCTGCCCGGCCTATTCTGACCCACCACCGGGAAGCTCGCAAGCGGGTCAATACCTTGGTGTTGTCTTGACAGTTTTCGACGCAAAGAGTACTTCATGATTCGGACGCCCTCACGTGGGGCGTCCGAAAGGTCTCACGCACTCAGGAGGGGGGAATGGCGATACGGTTTGGTCGTGCTGTTCTTACGGGGGTGGCGGTGACGGTCCTGTCGGTCGGCGCCCTACACGCGCAGGCCGCCGGGGTTTCTACCGACCCGGCGACGATCAAGAAGGGAAAGTCGCTTTGGAGCACCAAGGGGTGCATGGGGTGCCACACGATCGGGAAGGGGAGAGCCGCAGGGCCTGACCTGATGGGCGTTCTGGACCGGCGCAGCCTCGATTGGGTGCAGCGCTGGCTGCACGATCCTCCGGCCATGCAGCAGAGCGATTCCACGGCACGGGCGATGGTCGCCCAATTCAACAATACAAAGATGCCCAACCTTCAACTGGGTGATGAGGAGGTGACCGCCCTGATCGCGTACATCGCCGATCAAGGTTCGAAAATGGCAGCGAAGTCCCATTGACCCGAGTGAGTCTCATGTCACACAACGTGTCTGGCACATGAGGGAGGGAACACCATGAGCCGCGCTTTGTTGCTGGCAGTCATGTCCGCGTTGGGGGCGTCCCCCGCGGTCGCGGCCGGTCGGTCGAATGCGGTGCCGCTGTTTGCCCGGCAGACGGGGTTGACGTGCGCGCAGTGTCACGTGCTGTATGGCGCGCCGGTCCCGAGCTTCACGTTCACGGGCAAAAAGTTCCGCATGAACGGCTACCGGATGCCGTGGATCAGTCAGAAGATCGAGGCGGGTGAGCCGGGCGCGATCAACGGTCGGCGCCTGGACATCAACCTGGTTCCGTATCTGAGCTTCCGCTATCAGAGCATTTTCGCCGCGCAGTCCAAGACTCCTGGAGCGACGGACCCCGGCCCGATCAGCTCCAACCCGACGTCGCGTCTCGCCATCTTCTCGGGCGGCGCGTTCGGCGACAACTTCGGGCTGTGGACCGAGTTTTACCTCACCCCGCCCAACGACAACCCCGGCGGCGAGTGGGGCATCGGCAACTTCACGTTCGACGAGTACGATCTGCGCTACGTGAAGACCGTGGGTGACAACAACACGATCGGCCTGGGCTTTTCGAACCAGGGAGTCTCGGAGATTTCGGGCTTCGGTCCGTGGTCGCCGGGCGGCTCGATGATCACGACCGGCGGCATTGCCGGCTGGTCCCACCCCAACCGTGGTCAGCTGTTCGGTTACGGGTGGCTGCACGATCAGCTCTTCTTCAGCCTCGGCGCCCAGCCGGGCATGGACAACCTGAGCTGGTCGAAGAGCAGCATCATCGGGAACGTGGCGTTTGCGCCGTTCCACGAAGACCAGAAAGAAGCGTGGGTCAATATCGAGTTCAGCCTCGGGAACGACAACATCCCGTTGCTCACGAACCGCAGCTCCATCACCAACAACACGAGCTGGAACACGACCGACGCCGTGGGTGGTGTGTCTGCCACCAATGGTGGCGTGCCCTACTCGGCGCACGACATCAAGACCACCAGGCGCTTGACGGGCGAGCTGCTTTACGGCTTCGTCGATCACGGCCCGCACAGCCTGGATCTGGGCGCCAGCTACAACTTGAACAAAGACAATTACCAGAATACGGCGTTCGCCCAGGTGAACTCGGTGTTCGGCCGCCTCCGCTATGTGTACGAGCGTACGTGGGGGTTGGACCTGCAGGTCGGGAAAACCGTGACTTATAAGTACACCGACGCCCTCGGGCTGCCGACGTCGGCGCACACTGTCCCGAACAAGCTGTCCTACAATGCGTACGGGACGTTCCAGCCGGCGATGAACGTGCTGATCGCCCTGAACTACGGGCGCTCGCAGACGCTGGCGCTCGACACCCCGGCCCTTCTGGGGTGGAACTGGACCCTGAACATCGACTATCTGTTCTAGTCGAGACGCCCGCACTTCGGGGCGAGCAGATCGACGCGCCGCACGGCATCCGCCGTGCGGCGCGTTCCCTTGCTGCCCCTCGCGGGCCCGGCGATACTTGATGCCATGAGCCGCCGTTTGCTTCGAACCCGAGGATGATCTCCCATGCCTAGCCTTCTTCCCACCGGACGTCTGCGGGTGGTCGTCGCCGCCGCGCTCGCCGCGGGCTGCTTCCATCCGTACGGCAAGGTCAGCGAATTCCAGAGTCCCACCGTTCCCGGGACGCACTTCCGGACGTTGAGTGTGATCGCCGGCGAGAGCGACCATTCATCCATCCAGATCGCGGCGCGCGTACGGGATTCGCTGACGGCGTCGAAGATCGTGAACGTGGTCAATCGGTCCGGCCGGTGGGTGGACGAGGCCGGGGCGCTGAAGGGGATCTGCCCGGACCCCTCTGATACGAGCGCCACGACGGCGCCGAGTCGTGCGGCCATCGCCAACGACACGACCGGAACCCTCGCCTCGATGGCGCCGGTCGACGGGGTGGTGATCGTGTGGTGGAACCGGGTGTCGCTCCGGGATTGCCGGACCCAGGTCGTCGCCTACGACGCGACGGGAGCGGCCGAAATCGGGATCGATGGATTGACGCGACAACTGATCCGCTATCTGAAGACCGACGGGACGCACTGACCGGAGCCGGACTCCGCTATTTGTAGCGGTAGGTAATCCGGCCGCGAGTGAGGTCGTAGGGCGAGAGGTCTACCGCGACGCGGTCTCCCTGCAGAATGCGGATGTAGTTTTTCCGCATCTTGCCGCTCACGTAGGCCAGCACCTCATGGCCGTTTTCGAGCTTCACCCGGAAAGTCGTGTTGGGGAGCACTTCCGTTACCGTCCCCATCATTTGTATCGCGTCGCCGGCCACGGACGGAAGACGGCTCCTTTCCCTGTCGTCCCGGCGCGGGCCGGTAATCCCGCGCCGTCTTTCGGCTTACCCATTCTGCGACCGCCCCCAATCTAGCGCTCGTCCCGCCGCCTTGACACTCCCCGCTCCGCGCGTATCTCTCGCCCGAACAGGAGGTTGCGGCATGGACGCCCCGGAGTTTCAACGCCTGGCCGAGATCCAAGTCGATCTCGTAAAGCCCGAACACAACGGCTTCACCCTCTCGGGGCAGGGTGCCGATCGCGCCGAGTACCGGCTCGACGTGCACTTCGACATGCCGCTGGATGCTCGAACGCGCGCGGTATTGGGGGAGCTGCTTGCCCAATCCGAGTTGTCGATCCTGCGTCGGGCTCCCGTCCCGCTCGCGGCGGCGCGCCCGCGCCGTGACCGGGCTCACCGGACCCCGCGTCGGCGGATCACCGCCGATTGACCGACCGCGGGGCTATGCTGCAGCCCGTCCAGGCAAGCGGCACGTGGTTTGCTTTAGCCGAGAGGAGCCGATGATGACCTCCCGCTCGCGCGCGTTGGTCGTCGCTGTCGCGTGCGCGGTGCTTGCCGCGTGCGCCCCGGGCGGCGCTCGAACGACGTCGCCCAGCCCCGAAGGGCTGGCGGCGCTGGAAGCACAGCGCGCCCAGCACCCCACCGATCCCGATCTCAACCTGCGGCTCGCCAAGGCGTACTATGCGGCGAACCGCTTCGCCGACGCGCGTGCCGCGCTTGCCACGGTGCTGTTGCAGCAACCCGACAATCGCATCGCTCAGGCCTACCTCGGGTTCACGTACGAAGGGCTCGAGCAGTTCGACTCGGCGCGGGCCGTGTATGGCACGCTGCTGACCGGCCGGCCGAGCGGGGAAGTGAGCCGCCTCCTCAACGGGCGGTTGGCGTTGCTCGCCCGCAAGGAGCTGCACGCCACGGCACGAACGGCGCTGGCCCATGAGGCCGAGCTGTCCCGGACGCCACCCGACCCGAGCACGGTCGCGGTATTCCCCTTCCGCTATACCGGGCAGGATTCGGCATTGCGCCCCCTGGAGCGCGGGCTCGCCGCGCTGGTGGTCAGCGACCTGTCCCACGTGCGGAGCCTGCGGCTGGTCGAGCGGGAACGGCTCCAGGCGCTGCTCGACGAAATGCAGATGAACGCCACGGGTCGGGTCGATCCCGCCACCGGCGCGCGGTCCGGGCATCTCGTGGGAGCGGGGCAAGTGGTCCAGGGGCAGTTTCAGGAGCTGCCGTCCGCCGGCGTCCGGCTTGACGCCACCATGGTGCGCGCCACGGATGCCAGTGTGGCGGCGACCGGCAGCGGCCGCGATCAACTCAGCCTGTTGTTCGATCTCGAGAAATCGGTGGTGTTCCAGTTGCTCGGGAAGATGGGCGTGCCCCTGAGCCCCGCCGAGAGCCTCGCTATCAGTGAGCGCCCCACCCGTGATCTCCAGGCGTTTCTCCTCTACAGCCGCGGACTCGAAGCGCAGGATCGGGGCGACTTCGGCGCGGCCAGCGCCGATTTCCGGGCCGCCGCGCAGCGTGACCCCAGCTTCCAGGCCGCCGCGCAGCAAGCGCAATCCAGCGATGCCGCGCAGTCGGCGGGCGGCACGTCGGAAAGCGACGTCGCGGGTGCCGTGGGCGGCGCGACTCAGAGCGGACCTTCCGGCCCCACGACCGACGCGCTGACGCTCGCCATCAACGCCGCCGTGCCGAGCGGCGCGTCAATCGTCTCGGGGACGCAGACGACGACCGAGCTCAATCTGCCGGTGCGGAACGATCCGGTATGCGAAGCCGCCGGCTGCGGCGGGCCGACTCGGCCACCGCCGCTGGCCGTCGGCACGATCATCATCATTATCAAACGGCCATAGGAGACCCACCATGCGCACGCGATTGACGCTCGGCGCGGTGCTCCTGCTGGCCGGTCCGCTGTCGGCCCAGGGCGCGACCGCCCTCTACACGCACTGGAACGCGCTCACCGGGTTCGAATTTCAGCGGTACGGCTTCAAACAGGGCCTGGGGATCGAGAGCGCCTCTCAGTGGAGCCTGCCGCTGGTCGTCGTGGCCCCGCTGGGGCGGCAGATGTCCCTCGACATCACGACCCACCTCGCCCACAGCGAGGTCGTCGACTCGGCCGGCAATGCACTGAGCGTCTCGGGGCTCACCGACACCCAGCTGCGGCTGCTCTACACCGTGGGGCGCGACCGCGCGGTTGCCTCGCTCTCGGTGAACCTGCCGACCGGCAAGCGCTCCTTCTCCGCCGCGCAATTCGGCGTGTCGAGCTCGATGAGCTCCAACTTCCTGTCCTTCCCGGTGAGCAGCCTCGGGACCAGCTTCGGGGTCACGGGCGGGCTCGCCTACGCGGTTCCCGCCGGGCGTTGGAACGTCGGGTTCGCAGGGTCGGTTCGCTTTCAGGGCAACTACGAGCCGGTGCACGATTCGTCGTTCACGCTCTCGTACAACCCGGGACTCGAGGGGCGACTGCGGGTCGGGGCGGATCGTGTGATCGGGTCGCGGGCCCGGCTGCTGCTCGGGCTCACGTACAGCACGTTCTCGACCGATGAGTTCTCCGGTGGCGCGGTGGTGAATGGCTTCTTCAACCCGGGCGGCCGCATCATCGGCGAGCTGGGGTACGCCTACAACTGGGGTCGCACCACTCTGACGCTGGGGGCCTGGGATTTCTACCGGATGGCCGGGAGCGCCAACGGCGTCTCGACCCCGGACACCAAGGAGAGCGTCCTCAACGCCGAGTTCCGGCTGGGGCGGCAACTGTCGCCCAAACTGGTGATCGAGCCGCTGGTGGGCTTTCGCCAGTGGAGCCCGTCGGGCTATCGCGGCGGTCGGCTCGCCACGTTCGGAGTGAACGGCCGCTTCGGCCTCACCGACCGGCTGTCGGGGGTCGCCAGCGCACGGCTCGGACCGGGATGGGTGTACGACGCCACGCGTCATCGCCGGGCCGACGTCTCGGCGACGGGGCTCTCCGTGTACCTGCGGTACCAGCGCTGAGGAGCGGCGAGCGTCGCAATTCTTGACGCTCCCGTGCGTGGGTGGTAGGTTGGCGCGACCTTCAACGTCGGAGTGTCGCTCCAGATGCCAGCCGAGCTGGGCGGATCGCAGATTTCTTCGCTGCTCGAGGCCCTACCGGGGATTGCGAGCGTCCTGCGCAGCCCGGTGGCGGATGCCCTCGTCAAGGCGATCCGGGCGGCGGCGGGCGTCGGCGAGTTCGAGCTCACCGACGCGGAGGAGTTGGTGCGCTACGCGGTGCGCCGTGGCCTGATCGGCTCGGATGAGGGCGACCGTGTGTTGTCGGATGTCCAGGGAGCGTTGAAGTCGAAGCGCAAGCCGGCGCGCGGCGTCAAGACGAAGCCGGCAAAGAAGGCCGACAAGAAGAAGAAATCTCGCCGCTGACCGTAGCCCGCTAGACCCGGAACCCCTTCACCAGCGATCGCAGCTTCTCGGCCGCCTGGAGCAGTGTGCTGGCGCCGGCCGCGAGCTCCTGCGTCGAGGCACCCTGCTCCTCTGCCGCGGCCGAGACCTCCTGGGCCCCGGCAGCGTGCGAGCTGGCCCGCGCGGCGACCTGCTCCGTCTTCTGGGAGAGATCCTCGGCGATCATACGGTTCTGCTGCGCGACGGCCGTCACGTGGGCCGCCGACTGCTCCACCTGCTCGACGGCACTCGCGATCTGGGCGAGGGCAGTGGCCGCTCCTTCCGCGACGGTCTCGATGCCCCGCACCCGGGTCTGCCCGTCGCCCATTACGGTGGTCATGCTGTCCATCTGCAGGCGAATCGCCGCCGTGGCGTGCGCCACCTCCTCCGCCGCCCGGGCGGACTCGTCGGCGAGTTGGCGTACCTCCTCGGCCACCACGGCAAAGCCGCGACCATGTTCTCCCGCTCGCGCCGCTTCGATCGCGGCATTCAGCGCGAGCAGGTTGGTCTGCGACGAGATGCGGCGGATCAGGTCCACGAAATCGTCGATGGCCGCACTCTGGTCCACCAGCTGCGTCACCTGTTGCGCCGTGGTCAGCACGACTTCGCGGACCCCGAGGAGCGACTCCCCGGCGTTGTGAATGTCGTCGCGATGGCGCGTCGCGGCGGTCCGGATCTCTTCACCGAGGTGGGACGCGCGGGCCGAGGCGTCCGCCATATCGACCGCAGCGCGGCGCAGCTTGTCCAGTCCGCCTTCAATGGCCGTCAGCTCGTTGCGCTGCAGCTCGGCGCCTCCGGAAATCTCCACCATGGCCGTGGACACTTCGCTGGAAGAGGCCGCGAGCTGTTCGCTCACGGCGGAGAGGTCCCCCGCGGACGTGGTGATCCGGTCCGATTCGCCGATCACCTCCCGCACGATCCCCCGCAGTCGCTCGGCCATGTCCCGCAGCGCGTGCGCGAGGACCTGGAATTCCCGCGGCATGGCGCCCGTGGTCACCGGACGCAGGTCACCGGCCCCGAATCGCTCGGCCGCGGTCACCAGGCGGGAGAGCGGTCCCTCCACCGACCGCACCGTCAGCATGGAGGCCACCGCTCCGAGCGCCACGAAGACGGCCAGGACCAGCCACAGGAAGAGCTGGCGGCGTCCGGCCACCAGGGCCAGCCGGTCGGCGACCTGGGCCGCCTTCTCGGATTGCCGCGACGACAACCCCCGGACCAGCTGCAGCAGCTCGCTGACGGAGGCGTGCACTTGAGTAACCCGGGTCTGTGCATCGCGGGCGCGGCCCAGGTCGCGCAGGGCGTGCGCGAAGGCGTAGTCGACCTGGATGGACGCCTGGAGCAGCTTGATCCGACTCACGACGAGACGGTCCTCGACCGTCAGGTCGCCGATCTGTTCCAGGCGCCTCTCGTATTGGAAGGCGCTGTCGGCGGCATCCTGGAATTCGGTGCGCGCGCGTTCCTCCGGGACGGCGAGGTACTGCTCGGCGGCGCGCAGCTCGGTGAACACGGTGGTGAGAATCCCCGTACTGATCCCGGTCGCCGCTCGCACGGCGTTCATCTCCGAGCCGATCCGCTGCCGGATCGTTCCCAGGGCGGCCGCGCCGGTCGCCGCCGTGATCACCAGCCCCAGGGCCAGGGCGCCGAGACCCACCAGAATGCGTGCGCGGATCGTGTTCAGCCGCAGCCGGAGCCTCATTGGCTCGCCTCCGCCACCAGCCGCCCGTTGCGGACCACCGCGATCGTCAACGGCTTGCCGGGGACGTCACCGTTGCCGTCGAACGCGATGCGGCCGGTCACGCCGTCGAACGCCTGCCGGCGCCCGCCCACGCTCGCCACGAAATCCCTGAGTGCCCGCCGGTCGGGACCGACCGCGTCGAGGGCGCTGGCGATCAGCTGGACGGTGTCGTAGGTGAGGCCGGCCACGTCGCTGGGGCGCTGGCCCTGCGTGGCGCGGAAGAACTGGACCACGAACGTGGCGTTCTTGTCTCCGCTCCGGTCCGGCAGGTAGGCGGAGGAGATGTGCACTCCTTCGGCGAGCGGACCGTCGCCCTCGATGCCCACCAGCGCGTCGCTGCCGATCACCGGCCAGGACAGGCGCTGGCGCCGGAGCTCGCGCAGGGCCAGCTCCGCGCCGGGAACGTCGGCCGCGAGCATCAGGACGTCGACACCGGCGGCGCGCATGCGGGAGACGTACGGCTCGAGCGTCGGCGTCATCGGCAGGAACGGGTCCTGCTCGACCACCACACCGCCCAGCCGGGTGAACTCTTCGGTAAACGCCCGGCGGACGCCTCGTCCATAGTCGTCGTTGAGGTAGACGACGCCGGCTCGGCGCGCCCGCAGGGTCTCGCGTGCGAAGCGCGCGAGCGCCGGCCCGTGGGAGAGGTCGCTGGGACAGACGCGGAACACGAACGGATTGATGCCTGAGAGCTCGGGGCTCGATGCCGTCGGGGAAATCACGGGGACCGGGCTCTTGCCGCCGCCGTAGATGCGGGCGGCGGCGATCGTCGTCCCAGAGGTGATGTGGCCCACGACCGCCGCCACCGCGGGATCGTCGTACAGCGCCTGCGCGACGCGCAGGGCGCCGTTCTCGGTGCCGCTGTCGTCCATGACCCGCAGGCGGAGCGGCCGGCCGTGGACCCCGCCGCGCTGGTTGATCTGGTCCACCGCGAGGCGCGCCGCGCGCGCCTCCGCGACCCCCAGGGGATCCGCCATCGGACCGGCCACACCGATCACGATCGGTCCGGTCTCGCCAGCGCAGGCCGCGAGACAGAGCACCGCGACGGGCACGAGGCGCCACGGCGGGTGGCGAAGGACGGCGGGAAAGACGCGCATCGGGGGACGGGGGGCAAGGTTAAGCCGGGGGGAAGGGGAGCGCAATGCTGCTGGCCACAGCAGTGGCTCGCCACCCGTCCGGGGTGGTCGTATGTTGGCGTTGTGGAGGTGCGCGACCGGCTCTACGCGTTCACCGCGGCCCTCGGGCCGCTCCTCGACGCCCCGAATGACGTCGCGTTCGAGGCGATCTGGGAGCGCGAGCGGCTCGCCGAAGTGGGTTGGGACGCGCTAGCAGGCGCGCGGCGCACCGGAGCCGCGGCGCTCGCGCCGGCCCTGGCCGTTCTGGACCGGCGGCTCCTGGCGGTGCTGGAGCGAGCCCGGGCATTCTCCGACCAGCATGTGGTCACCTTCCGCATCCCCGAGCTGGAGCGCTGGCAACACGCCACGGCCGCCGCCCTCGTGGGCGCTCGCTGGGGCGTCGCGGGACTGCGAACGGTGATCGACGATACCCGGGCGCCGTTCGCGCGACGCTATTTCGCCTTCCTGGCGCTGGCCGAGCGACATCCGCCCGAGGCCTGGCCCGTGTTCGAGCGCTACCTGCGGGCTCCCGGTGCGCATCACGCGTTCGTCGGCGTGGCGGCTGAGGCCGCCCGGTTCTACCCGGGCCGGGGCCCGTTGCTGATCGAGTTGTTCGAGCGGGTGCGCGGCGATCAGCTGCTGCGGAGATTCCTCGGTCCACGGGTCCTCGAGTCCCTGTATCTGCTCGGGGACGACCGGGCTCTTCCGCTGTTCCAGGAGCTGCTGGTCACGGGACACACCGACGCCGATCCCGACCGGTGCGAGGTGACGCGGGCCCTGGTGGCCGTGCGGAAACTGACGGGCCGCCTCGCGCCCTGCTCCAAGTATCCCGACACCGATCACCCCGAGGTGAGCCGCGTCCTCGACGTGGCCGAGCGGCGGTTCGAGGAAGAGCGCGACCGGTTGGAGCCGGTGACGGTCATCTAAGGAGATGCGGGACGAGGGACGTCCGTCCTTTTCAGGAACGCCCACACCGTGTCGCGATACGCCCGACCCCCGACGTCGTAGGTGTCGTTGTGGTCCGCTCCGTCGATCAGGACCAGTTCGGCCGGTCCCGGCGCCGCCGCGGCGATACGACGCCCCATGTCGGGCGGGATGACCTGGTCTGCGGTGCCGTGCACTACGAGCACCGGGCAGTGTACGCGGGTGATCGCGACGAGGTTGTCGAGTCGCAGACGGACCAGAAATCGCGGCAGGAAGGGGTAGGCGCGGGCCGCCACCGCGCGAGCGCTGGTGAGCGGCGATTCGAGAATCAGGCCGGCGACGCGGTGCGTGGCTGCGACGTGGGTCGCTGCGGCGCTGCCGAGGGAGCGTCCGTAGACGAAGATCCTGGCGGGGTCGATGCCGGGGTGCGTCGCGAGCGCGTCATAGGCCAGGTCGGCGGCCTCGTACACCGATGGCTCCCTCGCCCGTCCCCCGCTCGCCCCGTACCCGGGATAGTCCACGACGAGCACACCGGTTCCGGGGGGACGGAATTCTCGAAGCACGGTCGCGACCGTGGCGATGTTTTCCCCATTTCCATAGAACCAGATCAGGCCCGGGCTCGTCGCGCGCACCGGGACGACTCCAGCGGGTGCCGGGGGAAGGAACCACCCGGCCAGCCGGGTGCCGTCCGACATCATCAGCGTGATGGCTTGGGCATCGGGCAATCCTGCCCTCGCCGGGTCGGGAAGGGGGGCTCGCGGGGCGGGGAAGGCGAGCCGGTCCTGGACCATCCATAAGAGACCCGCGATAACGACGTAACCCGCCAGCGCGCCCAGCGCCAGACGGATCAGGAACATGCGGGCGAAAAAAATCCGCCTAGTGCCGACGACGCGGGACGTACCTGGCGATCCGGTTCATCAAGGGCTCGTCCCAGAGGGCGACGTAGACCCAACGCGCCGGACCGCGTCCCCGCCACGTGAGACGCACGACCTCGCGACCGGACCGCCACTCCCACATCCCCGCGCGTGAGGCATGGGGCCTCCCAAAGTGCCCTTCCAGATCCCGCTGCAGGCGCTCCACCAAGGGAGCGCTCCCCGAATCACCGAACGAGAGGAACGCGACCTGCCCCTCCAACACGTAGGCCGCGAGGTAGAAGCGGGCGCTGTCCGCCGGGTCGCGAATCGGGGCGCCGCATTCCATGAGCTGCGCCGTGCGGCGCGACGTGTTGCAGACGAGAGGCGTCGTCTGTGGCTCGGCCAGGAGCCGAGCGCGGGCCGTGAATTCGCCGTACGGCGCGGCCAGGACGAATCCCCGATATGCGAGCGGGAGCGACTGCGAGCGGAGGGCCGGCGCGCCGAACAGCAACGGGAGGGTGAGGATCGTGAAGGTGCGCATCGGCGGAATATAGGCCGCTTGGAGTGGTGGGGCGAAAACACGTGGGCCCGGGGTTTCCCCCGGGCCCACGTTCCTACCGCGACCCGACAGCGGTCACTGGACCTTGCGGACGTTCTGCGCCTGCAGACCCTTCGGACCCTGGGCGACATCGAATTCGACGGCGTCACCCTCGGCGAGGCTACGGAAGCCATCGGCCTGGATCGCCGTGAAGTGGACGAACACGTCCGGACCCGACTCCTGCGCGATAAAGCCGAAGCCCTTCGCATCGTTGAACCACTTCACTTTACCCTTTGCCATACAGATAAACCTCTGCACTAATGGGGCATCGCCCCGGAGTGGTTCGACCCAGGTCACCGCGACCTGGGGCGGGCTCAAACAAAAACCGCGAGACGTTTGGTCCTCGCGGAGCGCAGACATCCGGTGACGGTGCCACGTATTGCTTGAACCGGGGGCAAAGGTAGGGTTCGACCACGTCCACTGTCAATAGAATCGTCACGCCCTCCTGACGCCCTCCTGGCGGGTCGGGAAGGGCTCTGCCACTATAGCGACAGTATGGGGCCACTAGAAGGCGTTTTCCCTGTGGCTCCGGGCACTTCCGCCACTGCGGCCCGAGCCGTAACCTGATGCGTTCGCGGTCGCCTACCCCGAGTCCATTCGTCACATCATATCGCGAGGGTGTTCATGACGTCGTCCCTTCTGCTCGCGTTGTTGGCGGTGCAGCAGCCAGCGCAACCGCCCGCGCCGCTCCCCCAACCGGTGGCGCGCGTCGAGGTGCGGCCGGCAGAGTACGCGCTCAAGGTCGGCGACACCGTGCGCCTCGCGGCGACCGCCTACGACTCGGCGGGCCGCCGGCTCGACAGCGTGAGCGTCCGCTGGTTCATGGGCGGCGGGCGATTCGAGGGGCGGGTGGACTCCACCGGGCTGGTGTCGGCCGGCGCCACGGGCACCCTCAACGTCGCCGCGGCCGTCGTCCTGCAGGGCCCACCGAACCGTCCCGCGCTCGGGTTCGCACGTGTCACCGTGCTCGCCCTCCCGGCCGAACGCGTCGTCGTCACGCCGCAGCCGGCGCGCATGCTGGCCGGCACGTCGCTGGTGCTCGATGCCACGCCGATCTCGGTGAACGGGGACAGGCGGTACGACCCGGTCACCTGGTCGTCCTCCCGACCCGGTGTCGTCGAAGCGAGCGCGACGGGCCGGCTCACCGCCCGCGCGCCCGGTCAGGCGTCAATCACTGCATCGGCGGGCGGGGCGACGTTGACCTGGAGAGTCGTGGTGGGTCCCAACAGCGTCACCCGCATCGGCGTCGCCCCGGGAGATACTACGGCTCGCACCGGTGACGTGCTCCGATTCCGCTTCGCCGCGACCGACGCGGCGCGCCGGGCGGTGGCCGATCCCCGACCGGAGTGGTCGGTGGCGCCAGTGAGCCAGGGAGGCGGCACAGCGACGATCGATGGTGACGGCGTGTTCGTGGCCAATGATGCCGGAACCTACCGCATCGTCGCGGCGCTCGGAGCGAGATCGGCCGAAGCGATCGTGCGCGTCGAGGCGCGGAACGCGACGCGGATGGTGTCCATCGTCGGTCGCCTGCCGCTCAAAAACTTCGAAGCCGCCGAGCTGTGGCTGCACCCCGACGGCAAGCACGCCTACATCTCCACCATCGGCGATCGCATCTACGCGATCGACATCTCGGATCCGGCCAAGCCGTTCCTCACCGATTCGGTCGTCGTGGATGCTCGCGTCGTGAACGACGTCATGACGACGGAGGACGGCAAGTTCGGGGTGATGACGCGTGAAGGAGCCTCCAACCGCAAGAACGGCATCGTGATCCTGTCGTTCGAGGACCCGGCTCACCCCAAGCCGATCGCCGAGTTCACCGAAACGGTCACGGGCGGCGTACACAGTACCTACGTCTATCGCGGCCACATCTACCTGACCGACGACGCCACCGGCTCGATGCGGGTCATCGATATCCGCGACCCCTATCACCCGAAACAAGTGGCCCGTTGGCAGGTCGAGCGCCCCGAAGCCGGCCGGACGTTGCACGACATCGATGTCCGCGATGGGCTGGCCACCTTGTCCTACTGGAACGACGGCCTGGTCATCCTCGACGTCGGCAACGGCATGAAGGGCGGCAGCCCCGAAAACCCGCAGCTGGTGCTCCAGTACAAGTACGACCTGAACGCCCTGTACCGGAACGTCGAGCTCGCAGGGGGACCGGGCTTCATCCGCGGGACCCACACATCGTGGCGCGTCGGCACCCGGTACGTCTTCGTGGGCGATGAAGTCTTCCCCGCGCGCCAGCAGGGCGGCGGCGCCGGCGTCATCGGGTTGGGCCGGGCGTACGGGCGCCTGCACGTGGTCGACATCTCCGATCTGGCGAACCCGAAAGAGGTGGCTTGGTTCGAGCCGGAAGATGGAGGCAGCCACAACGTCTGGGTGGCGGGCGACACGCTGTATCTCGGCGACTATCAGGGCGGGCTGCGAATCATCGACATTTCCGGCGAGCTCAAGGGCGACCTCCTCGCCCAGGGCCGCGAGTATGCGCACGTCCATACCGGCGACCAGGATGGGAACGTTCCCAACACCGCCAACGCCTGGGGCGCGATTTACCGCGACGGCCTCATTTACGTGCCGGACATCAACAGTGGGCTCTGGGTGGTGCGGCTCGAGCCCCGGCAGACGGCGATACCCTAGGGCAGAGACGTCGAGAGGGACGCCGTTCGTCTCGACGCCTCTTCGCCTATCTGTTTGGCAGTCCGATCGCGGTCCGGAACGCGGCGAGCGCCGCTTCGTAGGCGTGCAGGCGCGACAGCAGACCCGCCGCCACGGGCGCGGGCGACTTGCCAGCCGTCAGCTGGCATTCCTTGGCAATGAGCGAGAGCGAATCGAGCTGCAGAACGAGGTCCCGGGCAGGCTTCCGCGTGGGGGGCTCGTAGGCCGCCGGCTCCATGGCCCCCCGGCCGCTGACCAGGAACCCCCGGGCGGCGCTACACAGGCCGCCGAGGCGCCGCGCCGCCGCGTGCACCTGAACGGTGTCGTGACCGGTCTGGGCCCGTACCAGCCGGTCGATCCCGGACTTGATCTGCGCCACGCCCCGGCCCGCCGTCCGGAGGCCCTGCAGGTAGCGGGTTTGGGCAGGGGTCGGGGGTGGCGGGGCGGGAGGGCTGGGCGGCATGGACTCGACCCGCGGTGTGGACTCGGCCGGCGGCGGGGGCGGCTGCTGCCCCATGAGCGGAGCCGAGAGCATCACCCCGATGATCAGGGCGGCTGGAACTCGAAAACGCATGCAAAACCCTCGCATCTTCCGATCACTTCTGGAGTTACCTGTGACACCGGCGCCAATGCGCCGGCCTTGGGTTATAATCTCATCATGACCGTTCCCGCAACTACCCGCATGTCGAAGATGTTCGACGATCGCGCCGAGGCGTTGAGTCACTTCTTTTCTCGCGCGGCCGAAGCGCCCCGGTTCATCGCGTTCGACGACGCCGTCGGGTGTCCCCTCGATCAGGCGCTGGCCGTCGTGGAATGGACCGAGGCCGCCGGGATCCTGCACGACGACGATCTCGTTCACGCGGCCTGGATCCGGACCGACTCCGCGGCCGCGGTCGTCGAGCGACGCGCTGGAGAGCGGCGCTCGTTCGCCTATTTCGGTCCGCGCATGGATCAGCCCTACGCCGACCCCGGGGAGTGCGAGTTGATCTACGACGGCCCGGGGGTCCGGGCCTACGCATTCGCCGAGCGCGGGCATGCCTTGGCGCATTTCCTGCGCGCGACGCAGGGGACGGGTGCCATTCTGGCCCTGCTCGGCCGGCGCGCACCGGAGCTGCGCCACGTGCGACGTTGGCTCAAGGAGCTGTTCAGCGCGCCGCCGGCCGGGGAGCATCGTTCCACCCAGCTCGTCGCCGGCTGGTTCGCCACCTCCGGCGCGGGGTGTCTCTTTCTCCCGGCCCAGGCCGGCGAGCCATACTCCTACTGCGAAGTCGGTATCGACTCCTGAGATGATCACGCTGGTCCTTGCGCTCGCCGTCGCCATCCAAGCGCCGGACAGCGCCCGTGCCGCGCGCTGGGAACGCGCGCTGAATCAAACGACCGATTCCCTCAATCGCATCCGCGGGGCGACCGCGGGCTTCCGGGTCGATCTCGGAAGCGCCTCCCCCGACCTCATCCTGGTTCGGGCCGCGCACGTGAGGGCGGCCTGCGGCGCGGCCGCCGCTCCGCTGAAGGCAGTGGAAGATCTCCTCGATGGCGAAGTGTACAACGTCCACGCACAGCACGAGCAGTCACAGCTGCGCACCGGCGGCGTCGATCTCCACCGGGCGCTCGAGCGATGCGAGCGGGAGTGGAAGGTGTCCGCGGATAGTCTTCGCGCGTGGGGACCCTATCGCAGCGCGCAGCTGGATACCGCACTGGGACGCTACCTGGTGCTGGTTCGCGCGTTCATGAAGCGGGCGGCGTTGGTCAAAAAGCGTCCCGCGCTCTGATGTGGGAACGTGGACGTTGTGGATACACAACTCCACACTGTGTGGACGGACGTCGTAACGACCGCCAAGACCCTCGCTTAGGTTCCACAGTCGGTGCACATCGAAGTTAGCTAACCCGAAGAAACATCGGCACTTGCGCGATTCCTGGGAGCCCCTAGATTGTCTCCCACGTCGGGCGGGGAAGGGTTGGGGCCTGGTGTCCCAGCAACGCCTGCACGACGCAGTCCGAGCGGAAATTCCGGGGAGGGCGCCGACGCAACAAGGGCTCAGGCGCCTGCCGATCCGGGAGGATCTCTCCGGCTCGGATCGTTGGGGCCAGTCGCGTGCCCCAGCCACGTCGAAGTGGTGCCTCGGCGTGCAGTGCGGAAGGTCGGTCCGCGACCCGATCTGACCCGCAGCACTCGCACCGGTGAACCGTGCGGCCCGGCCAGGCCGTGTGGGGATGGAAGCCGGAGCTCCTGATCGCCCTACCGAGCGACGCAACAGTCAACCGGCGGCGGCAGGATGAAGAACGGAGGGAGCAATCCCCCGGCTCCGGGTAACCGATGTGCGGAGCCCCCGGGCGGCCTATCGCGCCGTTCCGGGGGCTTCGATTTTCCCCCCAATTTGACGCTCCGCCCGGTGACAGGGTCACAAGGGACCCATGCACGTGGTCCTCGTCACCGAGTTCTACTACCCCCACCTCGGTGGGGTGACCGAGCACGTCCATCACCTCGCGCGGGAATTGTCAGGCCGGGGGCATCACGTCACGATCCTCACTTCGCACATGAGGGGCGAGGGCGCAGACCCGCCGTTCGTGCGCCGCGTGGGCACGAGTCGCGTGATCTACTCCAACGGCGCCTTCGCCCGCATTACGACCGGCTGGCATCTCACAGGACGGATCGAGGCACTGCTGCGGGAGGTCGGCGCGGAACTCGTCCACGTGCAGGACGGGCTCGCCCCGGTGCTCGGACCGTGGGCGGCCAACGCGGCCGGACGCCTGGGACTCCCGGTCGTCGCCACGTTCCACAGCTGGTTTTCCCGGTCGTTCGGGTACCACGTGTTCCGCCGTCCCTTCCAGCGCCGGCTCGACCGTCTCGCGGCCCGGATCGCGGTGAGCGAGCCGGTCGTGTCGGCGCTGTCCCGCTACTTCACGGGACACTGGGAGGTCATCCCCAACGGTGTCGACGTGAACCTGTTCCATCCCAACGGAAGAGGCCCGACTGACTACCTCGCCCGCGGTCCGCGACTGTTGTTCCTCGGCAGGCTCGATCCGCGCAACGGTCTCGATACGATCCTCGCAGCGATGCCCCGTATTCTCGAGCACTTCCCCAGGACGAAACTCGTCGTGGCGGGCGACGGGCCGCTGCGCAGCATCTACGAGCGGGCGGCCAGACCCCTGGGCGATGCCGTGGAATTCGTCGGACGGGTAAATGGCGAGCGTCCCGAATACTACGGGACGACCGACCTGTATCTCTGCCCCACCACCAAAGCGTCGTTCGGGATCACCCTGCTCGAGGCGATGGCGTGCGCGACGCCGTTCCTCGCCTCGGACATCACCGGGTTTCGCGAGCTCGTGGCAGGGGGCGCAGAGGCGGTCCTCGTGCCGCCCGACGAGCCTGGGGCCTGGGCGGATGCCGTAGTGCATCTGATCGCGGATCCGGTCCGCCGGTCGGCGATGGGGACGGCCGGGCGAGCCAAGGCCCGAGACTTCGCGTGGCCCGGCGTCTCGGACCGGGTGCTCGCGGTCTATCGGCGGGTGCTGGGATGATCCTGCCGTTTGCGGCGGTCGGCGCGGCGACGGGAACGCTCGCCTGGGGGACGTACGGTCCGGCGAGTCCCCTCTTCGGGCGCGTGATCGCGCGTGGATCGCGGCAGGGGCGGGCGCTCTACCTCAGCTTCGACGACGGGCCGAGGCCCGGCGTGACGGAACGCATCCTCGCGACGCTGGCGCGGGAATCCGTCCCCGCCGCGTTCTTTCTCGTCGGTGCTGCGGTCCGCCGGCATCCAGCAACGGCTCGTGGTGTGGCTCTGGCGGGCCACGAGATCGGCAACCACACCCGCTCTCACCGCAAGCTGCACCGGCTCGGCCCGACGAGCATCCGTGACGAGCTCTGGGGAGGGCACCAGGACATCGTCGAAGTCACGGGGGAGATTCCGCGCGCCTTCCGCGCGCCGCACGGGTACCGCAACCCGTTCGTGTCGCGCGTTGCCCGGCGCCTGCGCTACCGGACCTTCGGCTGGACCTTCGGGGTGTGGGACTCCGACCGGCCGCCCGCCGAGGAGATCCGGCGCCGCGTGCGCGCGGAACTCAAGCCCGGCGCCATCATTCTGCTGCACGACGGCGATGGCTACGACCCCGAGGGCGTGAATCCCCGGGGCGACCGTACGCCGACGGCCGAGGCTCTCCCGGGGATCATTGCCGATGCGCGGGCGGCAGGCTACGATTTCCATCCCCTCGCGGAGCTGCTCGGGTGAAACGGTGGATCTGGGGGCTGCTCGTCGTCGCCGGCCTCGGCGCGGCGGCGCGGCTGATGTGGCGGTTCCCGTGGCCCGAGACCGGGGCGGCGATGGCGGCGATGCATCCGCTGCTGTTGCTCGCCGCGCTCGCCGTGAACCTGTTGTCCCCGCTCGCCAAGGGCTGGGCGTGGCATCTGCTGCTCCTCCCCGTGGCACCGCATCGCTGGCGCTCGGCCCAGGAGGCGACACTCGTCGGGTCGGCGATCAACTCGATCAGCATGGGGGTGACCGGAGACGCCGCTCGCGTATCCCTGTTGGTCCGGCGCGAGGCCGTCCCCGTACGGACGACCGTCTTGTCGGTGGCGTGGACTCGGGTGGTCGAAGCGGTGGGACTGGCACTCTTCCTGGTCCTGGCCCCGTTGCTGATCCGCCTTCCCGCGCCGGTGCGCGGGCTGCAGCTCGGGGCCGCGGTGGCGTTGGCGACGCTGTTCGCCCTTTCGCGCTTCGGCCGCTGGGCCCGCTTGATCGTCCGCCTGCCGCGGGTGCTGCGGGACCCCGTCGCGGTGCTGGCCCGGATGAGCGTGGGGACGCGCCTCCTGGCACCGGTGTTGTTCGCCCTGGCGAACTGGGTTGCGCAATGGGCCACCTACGATCTCGTGCTGCGCGCGGCGGGATTGTCCCTGCCGGTCGCCGGATCGCTCACTGCGCTGCTGGCGGTGAACATCGGTGGGGTCGGCCGGCTGACGCCCGGCAACCTCGGGGTGACGCAGGCAGCGGTGGTCGGGGCGCTGCTTCCCTTCGGCGTGGCGCCGGAGCGGGCCGTGGCGGCGGGCCTCGCGCTGCAGGCCATCCAGGTGCTGCCGATCCTGGGCCTCGCAGCCGCCCTCGAGGGATGGTCCGGCCTGCGGCGCCTGACGACCGCTTCCGCGGAGGAGAAGGAAGCGCTGCGGGCGGCCGCCTAGAGCTCGACCTGCGCGCCCACCTCGAACACCTGGGTCGAGGGGATCTGGAAGAACGCCGTCGCGCGCAGCGCATTGCGCGACATGAAGGCGAACAGCCGTTCCCGCCACCGCGCCATGCCGGGGCGGTCCGTCGACACCAGCTCCTCCCGTCCGAGAAAGAACGTCGTCCCCTCGAGCGGGATGATGAGCCGCCGTTCCTTGCACGCCGCGATGATGTCCAGGATGTTGGGGTCCTCCATGAAGCCGTACCGCACCATGACGGCGTGGAATCCCTTGCCCAGATGCTTCACGGTGACGCGCTCGGCCGGCGAGACGTGGGGCACTTCCTCGGTCACGACCGTGAGAAACACGACGCGCTCGTGCAGCACCTTGTTGTGCGCGAGATTGTGGACGAGGGCGGGTGGCGTACCCCCCGGGTTCCCGGACATGAACACCGCTACGCCGGGGACGCGGAGCGGGGGGTCGGCCGCCAGGTCCGCCATCAGGATATTCAGCGGCACCGACTTCTCCTGCAGGCGCTTGGAGAGAATCCGCCGGCCGGTCTTCCAGGTGGACATGAGGGTGTAGATGCCCGCGGCGATCAACAGCGGCAGCCAGCCGCCCTGCGGGATCTTGACGAGGTTCGCGCCGAAGAACGAGAGGTCGATGAGCAGGAACGCACCGGCCAGGACTGTGGCCCGCCACACGCTCCAGCCCCACACTTCGCGGCTCACGACGTGGAGCAGCAGCGTCGTGATCACCATCGTGCTCGTGACGGCGACCCCGTAGGCGCCCGCGAGGCCCGTAGACGACCGGAACCCGAGGACCACCGCGATGGTCGCCAGCATCATCCACCAGTTGACCGACGGGACGAAGATCTGCCCGATCTCCGCCGACGACGTGTGCTCGATCGAGACCCTGGGGCTGTAGCCGAGCTGCACCGCCTGCCGGGTGAGCGAGAACGCTCCGGAAATCACCGCCTGTGATGCGATGACCGCGGCGGCCGTCGCGAGCACCACCATCGGATACAACGCCCACGATGGCGCCAGATGATAGAAGAGGTTCTCGGCCGCGTTCGCGTCCCGCAGCAACAACGCACCCTGTCCGAAGTAGTTCAGCAACAGCGCCGGCAGCACCAGGGCGAACCACACGAGACGGATCGGCCGGGCGCCAAAGTGTCCCATGTCGGCGTACAGCGCTTCGGCGCCGGTGAGGATCAGGAACACGGATCCCAGAATCAGGAATCCGGGGAACCGGTTGCGAATGAAGAAATCGACGCCGTGCCAGGGGTTGATGGCGCCGAGCACCTCAGGGTGGCCCACGATCGCGGCGAGGCCAAGCGCCGCGATCGCGGTGAACCAGAGAACCATGACGGGTCCGAAGATCGCCCCGACGCCGCCGGTGCCGCGCTGCTGCAGCAGGAACAGCCCCACCAGAATGACGACGGCCAGCGGCACGATCCAGCCCGCGAACGCCGGCTGGCGCACCGTCAGTCCTTCCACGGCGCCGAGCACGGAGATCGCCGGGGTGATCACCCCGTCGCCGTAGAGCAGCGCCGCGCCGAACAAGCCGAGCAGCAGGATCACATAGCGGGGCCGGCGTCCATCGCCACCACCGGGATGTGTCAGCGCCATCAGCGCGAGGATGCCGCCCTCGCCGCGGTTGTCGGCGCTCAGCACGAACGCGAGGTACTTGACCGACACGATCAGGATCAGGGACCAGAAGATCAGGGACAGCACCCCGAGGACGTTGTCGGGCGTCGGGGCGATCGTGTGTGGGCCGAAGCAGTCCTTCAGCGCGTACAGGGGGCTGGTGCCGATGTCTCCGTAGACGACGCCCAGCGCCGCGATCGAAAGCTTCCGCAAGTGCGCGCCTTGCGGCTCGGACGGACCGACGCTCGTGGTCACCGGGTGGCTGCGCGCGTGGCGGGCGTGCTACCCGTCGGGGGCCTGGGCCGGCCGGCCCCAGTCGCTCGCGCAGCGGTACGGCCGGCGATTGTCCAGCTGCCAGACCCGCTTCTGTGAGATCGGGCCGTCCGCGAACGCGTCGACATCGTGCAGCGCCTCCGCCATGCTCGCCGTCCGTGCGCTCGCGTTGTCCGCCCAGTGCAGGACTTCGGCTTCGAGCGTGAGCGGCGGCACGGGGCTGCCGTACTCGAGGCGGCCGTGGTGCGACAAGATGAGATGCTGCAGGAGCCGCCGTTCCGCCGGGGTGCACGCGGGCTCCGGCGCCTCGTCGAGCCGTCGCTCGAGCATGGCGGCCCCCAACACCACGTGGCCCACGAGGTAATGGGCGTCGGTATAGTCGAAGACGCCGTCCCAGCTGTATGCCTCGATCTTGCCGATGTCGTGCAACAGCGCACCGGCGAGCACGACCTCGATGTCGGCGCCGGCCGCCCGGGCGATCGTGCGCGCGATGGCGCCGACTTCCACGGTATGCTGCAGCAGCCCGCCCAGCGCGGCGTGGTGCCCGGCGACGCTGGCTGGGCAGCGCTCGTAGCGACCGCGAAAATCCGCGTCCGTATAGAATAGATCGACCACGGCAGCCAGCCGGGGCCCGCGGATCTCGGCCCGCCAGGCGTCCACGGTTTCCCACAGACGGGAGACGTCACCGACGCTCGGCATGAGCCGGCCCAGCTCGACGCCGGCGGGCGGCAGGAGACGCAGGGAGGTGACCCGCAGCTGCCGGCGGCCCCGATAATCGGCGACCTCACCGAGCACCTGCACCACATGCCCGCGCCGCACGCCGTCGACCATGGCCTGCTCGCGGTCCCAGAACGGCGCGCTCGCGAGGCGGCCGCTGGCGTTGCCGAAGGTGAGGACGGTGCAGGCGCCGCCGTCGAAGCTCTTCTGCTCGGCGTCGAGCACCAGGAAGGTGTCCTGCACCCGTTCGCCGGGGCGCAGGGAAGGCAGGTCGAGGACGCGGGACATGGAGGCGGGGGAAATATACGGGGAGTGGGGAGGTAGGGAGTGGTACCGAACGTTGCGCATCGTACCTCATTGCTGCACCGTCACGTGCCACTCCCCGCCCCCCACTCCCCGGTTTTGAGTCTTGGCAGGCCCGTCTCCCGATCGTGCTCCTTGTGGAACGGCAGGCGCGGCGCGCGAATGGGGACCAGATGCGCGATCGAGTTGGCGTAGTACTCGAGCAGCGGCCGGCCGCGCGGCAGGATCACCAGGCTGGTGCCCTCCGCCACCACCAGACGACGCAGCCGCAGCATGCGCCAGGCCCGGTCCCACACCTCCTCGATCCTCGCCCCGCCCCGCACGACTTTGCCGTTCACTTCCAGCAAGCGGTCGCGCAGCGTATCCATACGCTCGAGCAGCGCTTCTCGGCGCACCACCGACTGTTCGAACGACAGCAGGGCGGCCGCGGCGAGCGGCACCGGGGTCACGGGGATGATGGCGCCGATGCGGCGCAGCATCTCGTCGGCCAAATGCTGCAGCTCAGGGAGGCGGCGCTCGCGCGGCCATTCCAGCACGCCGGGCGGGGCGGTGGCGAGCCAGGCACGGAGGCTCTGGGGCGTGCCGAAGTTCACGGCGACGCGGCCATAGCGCTTGAGGCGTCCGGTCGCGAGCCGGACGGTGTTGCCCAGGACATAGCTCGCCACCGTACCGAGCTGGGACACGAGGCCCGGCCGGTCTCTCGGGTCCGTGAGCTCCCGGATCAGCGAACGGTCTTCCAGCACGCGGTCATAGTTGAGCGCCACCGGCACGAACCACACGTCCCGCTCGAAGGCGGGATCGAGCACCGACCGGCAGATGTAGTCGAGCAGGCCCAGCTTGGGTTGACGTAGCCGGCCATCGCGGGTGAGCCCTCCCTCGGGGAAGATGCCCTGAGTCACACCGTTGGTCGTGATGAGCTGGACGTAGCGTTCGAGCACGGCGTGGTACAACGGCTCGCGGAAGCGCCGCCGGATGAAATAGGCGCCGAATGATTTGAAGACGTACTCGAGCGGCCAGGCGCGCGCCCATTCGCCTACGGCGTAACTGACGTGCGTGCCGCGCGCGAGGACGTACGCCACGACGATGTAGTCCGCGTTGGAGCGGTGGTTCATCAGATAAACGACGACGTCCCGTTTGGGTATTCGGGCCAGCGCGTCCTCGTCCTGATAATCCACGCTCACCTTGTACAACAGGTTGACGAGCAGCTTGGCGGCGTTGTACCCGATCTTGTAGTAGGACAGCACGTTGAGGTAGGGAACGATCTCGTCGACGTATCTCCCGACCAGGCGCCAGACCTGCGCCTCCGGCACCTGGTGCTCACGAGCGTGTTCCGCGACCGCCACCCCGACGACGGGGTCATCGAGCAATGCGGCCTTGGCGAGTCTCCGTTGCTGCAGATGGTAGCGGGCGAGGCGTGTGCGAAACCGGAGCACGGCGCGCAGGGCCATGCGGCGGAGGCGCCGGCGGGCGAGATAGAGCAGGGCGCTCCCGAGCGCGAGCGCCAGCATGCCGTCCAGGGCCCACGACCGTGCCGTCACGGTGTGCGCTCCCTCAGGTGGCGGGGAACTGCCCCTCGGCCTTGAGCCGCTGGTACGCCATCCCCTTGAGGCGGGCGATGCGCGCGGCCATCGGCGGGTGGGTCGCGAACAGGTTGGACAGGCCGCCTTCATGGAGGTTCACGCGCCGGCCCAGGGGATCCGCGATGCACAGGTGCGCCGCCCCGCGCTTGATCGAGCTCGTCGGGGCGTCGGCGCTCTCGATCTTCTGGAGCGCCGTGGCGAGGGCCATGGGGTTGCGCGTGAACTGCGCGCCCATGGCGTCGGCGAGGTATTCCCGCTTCCGGCTCACGGCCATCGCCAGGAACTGGGAGATGATCGGTGCCAGGATCCAGGTGATGACCCACAGCACGAGCAGGAGGATGACGAGCTGGCCGAGGCCGCCCTTCTTTCCCCCCCGCGAGCTCCCGCCGCCCCCTCCGCTCCCGCCGAGTCGAAAGCCGCCTTGCATGAGGCGGCCCATGCCGTCATGCATGAGCGCGACGGCGCCCACCAGGGCCGCCAGCGTGGTCATGAGCCGCACGTCGAGGTTCTTCACGTGCCCCAGCTCGTGAGCGATCACGGCCTGGAGCTCGTCGCGGCTGCAGAGGTCGAGCAGACCCTGCGTGACGGCGATGTGGGAATGCCCCTGGTCGAGCCCCGTGGCGAAGGCGTTCGGGTCCGAGTCGGGCACGATCCAGATGCGCGGACGGGGGATCCCGGCGGCGATGGCCATCTCCTCCACGACGTTCACGAGCTGCCGTTCCTGGTCGGTGGCCGGGTCGACCACCTCCCGGGCGCCGGTCGACCAGAGGACCTTGTTCGGACCGGTCGCGAACCCGTAGCGGGCGATCCCGGCGCCGATCGCGGTCATCACCAGCCCGAACCAGGGAAACGTGTGGTGGTAGGTCTGGGGTCCGGCGTCGGACGTGGCGAGATAGTAGATGACGTCACCGCCGAAGCCGAGCCAGGCGAAGAACAGCACGAAGCCAATCACCAGAATGACCGTGCGCCGGCGATTGGCTTCCTGCTGCTGAAACAGGTTGAGCGAAGTGTCGTCCGTCACGCCTTCGGCTTCATCGAGAGATCGACCTGCGGCACGGCACGCTCGCCTTCATCGGTGATCTCCCACAGCTCGGCGGGCGACGCCTTGGCGATCCCGGCGAACAGGTTGGTCGGAAACTGCTGCTGCTTGGTGTTGTACTGGGTCGCCGTGTCGTTGTAGGCCTGGCGGGAGAAGCTGATCCGGTTCTCGGTCGAGGTGAGCTCCTCCTGCAGCTGGCCCACGTTCGCGGTGGCCTTGAGCTGCGGGTATTGCTCCACGACGACATTGAAGCGGGACAGCGCGGCGGTGAGCTGATTCTCCGCCGCGGCGATCTGCTTCACGGCGCCTGGTGCCGCGTTCGCTCCGGCGGCCACCGCCTGATTGCGGGCCTGGATGACGGCCTCGAGCGTCTGGCGCTCGAAGTCCATGGCCCCCTTCACCGCATTCACGAGATTGGGGATTAGGTCGTGCCGGCGCTTCAGCTGCACGTCGATTTGCTTGAACGCATTGAGCGTCTGGTTCTTGAGATTGACCAATCCGTTGTAGGCGCTGACCCCGTACAGCACGACCACCGCCAGGATGACCAGTAAAATCACCGTGCCGCCCATGATTGCTCCTCGAGGAAAAGATTGACTACGCAGGCCACTGCGGCAGGAGTTTCGCGAGCGCCTGCCGCACCACCTCCGCCACGCCAGCCTCTTCGGGGCCGAGACGGGCCAGCGGATGGTCGGCGTCGAGATGCAGCTCTACGCCGCGCGCCACGGGAATCCGTCGCCAGCTGGTCGGGCCGCCGGGCTCGCGTTCCACATCGCGAGCCAGCCAGGCATTGATGGCGCGACCGGATCTCCCACGGGGCAGTCCCTCACCGCCCCGCAGCGACAGCCGGTCGGGCGGTGGGAGCACGGCGCCCAGCGTCTGCGCGGCGCGCCGCTCCAAGACGTCCCCGGTCTGGTCGTGCATGTCGCGCGTGATGGAAGCGAGGGTCGCCCCTTCCATTTGCCGCAGCTTGATGCACAGCAGCTGGAGGAAGTGGCGGTAGGTGTAGGTCGCCGCCGTGCCGCGGCCCTCCGGAGGAGACACGAGCCCTTTGGCCACGTAGAACCGGATGGTGCGCTGGCTGGGCGTGGCGCGCGCGGCGGCGTTGATCGGCGTGATCGCGGATGCCTGCAGGACCGCCCCCACGACCACGGACAGGTCATGGAGGTTCCATGGGGCGAGGTTACGGTACTCGCGCAGGGTATGGAGGGGATCGCGCTGCGGCGCGGCGGTCATCGGCTCCCAATCCGGGCACTTGCTTGAACTGCAAACAATAGCGTGTCCCGGTCCGGGGGGTTAGCCCGCCGCGGGCGCCGCCGCGCGGGGCTTTTCGGGCCAGGACCGCGTGGAATGGATGACGCGCGTCGCCCGCCGCCCGTGTACCATCGGTGCCATGCAACGGGGATTCACCCTGATCGAGATCGTCGTCGTGCTCGTGATCCTGCTGGTCGTGGTCGCGCTGGGGGTGCCGCGTCTGCAACCGGCCTTCGACCGGATCGCCACCGACGGGGCGGCACGCGATCTCACGACCGCGATCGCCGTCGCGCGGGCCGCCGCCGTGCTGCAGGGGACGCGGGCCCGTCTGCGTATCGGCGTCGACTCCCTGCGGGTGGACCGCGAGGGGCCGCGTGGCTGGGAGCCATACGCCCGGTGGCCCGGCCCCGGCGCTGCCGGCGTCGCTCTCGAAGTCAGCAATCCCGAGATCGTCTTCGGACCCATGGGGCTGGGCTGGGGACCGGCCAACACCCGGGTGGAGCTCCGCCGGGGGTCCCAGCTTGAAACGGTCACGACCTCCCGAGTGGGCCGGGTGAAGCGGGGCTGAGGGGCTGCAACGGTTCGGCGGGACGCCGCATCTAAGGGAGTGTATCGGCAGTTGCAACAATTCAAGACGCGCCTGCGTAGGATGGGCGCCTGACATCATAGATCCAAGAGGTCGCGGCCGGAGTGTGACGGCCACTTCGCCCGACCCGCCAGCCCGGGGTGCGCAAGCCCCCGGGTTTGGTCTTTCTAGGCCCCTTCCGCCCCCTCGAGAAAGACCAGCGAGCGCCGCCGGGTGACCACTTCCGCCAGCGCCGCGAAGACCCGGGCATCGAGAACGGTTCCTACCAGCTCCCCCATCCGGCGGATCGCCTGGGCGGAAGGCATCTTGTCCTGGTAGGGCCGGCTGGTGCAGAGCGCGTCGTAGATCTCCGCGGCACCGATGATCCGGGCCGCGATGGGAATTTCCTCGCCCCGGAGCCCATCCGGATATCCGGCCCCGTCCCAGCGCTCGTGGTGACTCCGGACGCCACCCAGCACCGGACCGAGGTGAGCCAGCGGGGACAGGATCTGCGAGCCGATGATCACGTGCTGCTTGACGTGCTCGTACTCATCCGGGGTCAGCGGTCCCTGCTTGTTCATCACCGCCTCGCGCGTGCCGATCTTCCCGATGTCGTGTAACCGGCCGGCGAGACGCACCTGCTCGACGTCATCGTCGGAGAGCCCCATGTGGGCCGCGATGGTGGCGGCGAGGTCGGCGACGCGGGCGGAGTGGCCGCGCAGGTAGGGGTCCCGGGCTTCCATCGCGTTAACCAGGGCCTCGAGGGTCGCCACGGTGACGCGGTGCGCGCTCGCCCGCTCGCGCTCCCATTCGGCGGCGCGCGCGGCGAACTCCTCCTTGAGCTGCACATCGAGCTGCCGGCTCTCCGTCAGCGCCGCGCGGCGGCGCAGGGCCCGCTGGACGGCGCGCGCGAGATCGTCGAGCTCGAGCGGCTTGGTGAGATAGTCCATCGCCCCACGCTGCATGCAGAGCGCCGCGGTCGTCGCGTCGTTGATGGCGGACAGCATCACGACCGCCAGATCCGGCGCGACCTCGAGGGCCTGGGGCACGAGATCGATGCCGCTCATCCCGGGCATCCGGATGTCGGCGAGCATGAGGGCGATCTCCTGCTCGCGGAGCACGGTGAGGGCTTCGCTGCCGGAGCTGACCGCGTATACCGTGAATTGCTGCCCGGTAAGGAACCGCTTGAGGGCGTTGCGAATCGGCTCCTCGTCGTCCACGACCAGCAAGGCGACGGAGCTTGGCTGTTCCACGCGATACCCCTCTGGTGAGGGGTCGAAGTTATCCGGCGATGAAGCGCAGCGCCACGGGCGCCGGCAGCAGTCCCGCGTGGTAGCCGCGATCCAGCAGCACGGCGACGGCCTTCCGCCCCCGTTCGCCGTAGTCGACGGTGAAGTCGTTCACATACATCCCCACGAAGCGATCGGTGCTGGCTGGGTCGAGCCCGCGGCTGAACGACTGCGCGTGCGCCAGCGCGTCGGCGCGGTGGGCGAGCCCGTACTCGATACTGCCTTTCAGGTCCCGGGCGATCGCCGCGAGCAGCGGTTCCCCCAGGTCGCGTCGCGCCACGTTGCCCCCCAGCGGCAGCGGCAAGCCGGTCTCCCCGTGCCACCACTCTCCGAGATCCGTCCAGAGGTGCAATCCGCGATCGGCGAAGGTGAGCTGGCCTTCGTGGATGAGCAGCCCGGCATCCGCCCGCCCCGCGGCGACGTAGTCCTCGATCTGATCGAACGGGACGACGACGTGCCGTACCTCCGGCTGGTACAGCCGCAGCGCGAGGTACGCCGTGGTGAGCTCGCCGGGCACGGCGATGGTCCGTCCCTTGAGGGCCAGGCGCGGATCAGCGGGCGGCGCCTCGCGGGCCACGATGCGCGGGCCATAGCGGTCGCCGATCGAGGCGCCGTGGGCCAGGAGCGCGTAGCGATCGGCGAGATAGGCGTACGCGTGCAGGGAGACCGCGGTGACTTCGAGCTCCCCGGCGAGGGCGCGCCGGTTCAGCGACTCGATGTCCCCGAGCTCGTGGGCGTAGCGGCGGTCGCCGGTGTCGATCTTCCCGGCTGCGAGCGCCCAGAACATGAAGGCATCGTCGGAATCCGGACTGTGGGCGACGTGAATGAGGCGGGTCAAGACGTCCCGGTTTCGATGGCCGAATGCGGCAGGGTGAGGAACCGCCGGACGACGAGCTGCAGCGCGGCGTCCGGCGTGAGCGACAGCCGCATCTCGCCGGCGGTCAGTCCCAGGTACAGGCGGGCGTGCTGCTGCAGCGTGCGCACCTGGGAGTAGCAGAGTCGCTTCGCGACGTCCTCGACCGTGAAGCCCGGGTCCTGGAGCAGCCGGTGGGCGTACAGGACGCGCGCGGCGGCGAGAAAATGGCGCGGGCTGGGCATCGCCGCGCGGAGGAACCAGCGCTCGCAGGTCCGCCGGCCCACACCGGCCGAGGCGGCCAGCTGCTCGACCGTCTGCACGCCCTCGGGCGCGCGCAGCGCCGCCTCGAGCACCCAGCGGATTTCCGAGCGGAGCGGCGCGAATGCGCTCGCGATCTGATCGAGCAGCTGTTGTGAGCACGCCCGTGCCTGCTCCCGTTCCAGGGCGGCGCGCAACCCGTCCGGATGATCGTCGAGCCGGCAGAACACGACCTCCTGCACGCCCTGACGGCCGAGGGCGAGGAGCACCGGCGCGAGCGACGGGGTGAACGTGGTGTAGAGCAGCACCGGCAGGGAGGGGAACAACAACCGCAGCCGCTCGATTTCCTGGCTGCGAGGATCGCCCGAAAGCAGCGGGTCGACGACCGCGAGCTCGATCGGCTGCCCGCAAATCAAGTCGACGATCTCGCCCCACCGGCCGGCCGGCACGAACCGGAACCGACTCCCGGCCGCGCGCCGCAGACGGAGCACCTGAATTTCGGGTACCGCGGCTAGAACGAGCATCGATGTCGCAAGAACGGTCTATCGTGTCGCAATTCAGGCCTCAAAAACGGCGACGGCCCCCATCAATTTGTGGCCCAGTCGCCGCGTCGTCTACACCCACCATTTGGAGGCACATATGTCCCGTCGAACCTACGCCCTGCTGGCACTCGTTTTCGTCGCCTTTACCATGGCGGCAGCGGCCTGCGCTGAATCGACCGCGCCCAGCTCGAACGTCAGCGCCGACGCCACGTGCGACTGGCAGAGCAACAACACCTGTCATCACTAGGCGGTCAGCCGGCGATACCGGCCAGGGCGCTGGAGACTTCGGAGATCGACGTCGCCCAGGCCGGTGTCTCCGGCAATTCTGCCGTCGGGGACCCCGCCGTGCAGTCGTAGATGCCGGACAGGATCCGTTCGATCCTGAATTCGAACTCATGCAGGCGATGCCCCTGGGCAACCCCAAGGGCGTGCCGCAGCTCCACCGCCGCACGGTCGACCTGGCCGAATCGCGCCAATCCGATCCCGACCTTCAAATGGTAGTCGGCGAGGTTGTTTGGTGCCATCTGGTCGACATCGCGGCCGCATTCGGAACGCCACCGCTCGAATCCGATGCGGTCCCGCCGGAACGACGCGCAGTGCATCATCTCGATCTTCGCGTTGATCACGTTGTCGGGCGATACGTCCTTCGCGACCACGATCCGCAGGGCCCGCTCCGCGCCGTCGATCGCCCCGAGTCGCGCCATCGCCAGCCCGAGGTCGTGCAGCGCCCGGAGCGCCTGGTCTTCCTCCTCGTACCGTTCGTATGCGCTCCACAAGTATGGCACGGCATCAGGAACCTGCCCCTGCGCACCGAGGACCGTGCCGAGGCCGTGCTCGGCGCGAGCCTGAACCCCCCGTAACCCCGCCGCTTCCGCCTCGCGCAGGACCTCTCGATTGCGGCGCTCGGCCTCGGCCAGATTGCCGCGGCCCCAGAACACGTTGGCCCGCCCCAACCGGGACAGCAGCACCGACGTCGCGTCCCCGGCGGCGCTCGCCAGGGCGTCAGCCCGTTCGTACGTCGCCTCCGCCTCTTCGAAGCGGGCCAGCTTGCGCTGGACGCGGCCGCTCTGCAGCGCGCCGGCGACGGCATCCGCGGGCGCGATACCGCTCGCCGCGACCCGCTCGAGGGTCGTGAGCACGTCGAGCGCTTCCAGGTAGTGCGCTGAGTTCTCGAGGTGGGCGGCCAGCGACAACATGGCCGGTGCGATAAGCCCGGGCTCGCGGCGGCGGTGCGCATAACTCGCCGTGCGCACCAGCTGCTGCAGACACTCGGCGGCCTTCCCGGGCTCCAGCTGCTCGTTGCAGTAGCGTCCCGTCGCCGCGGCCTGGTACCCGAACAGGTCGTCCTGCGGCCCCGGCTCGTGCGACGTCGCCAGCAGGTCGACCAACCGCAGCACGAGAAACGCGGCCTGACCGAACTTGCCGGGCGAGGAGTCGAACTCGCGAGCGGCACGTTCGAGAAAGACCACGTGTGGCAACCCAATCGGCGTGGGGTTCGCCTCAGACATGCGGCGGCTCCGGAGCATCCAATTCACAGGACGGTGGCGTGCCAACATAATGCCAACGCCCCTTCGACGTGTAGGTCACCAGTCACAGGCCCGTGTAGGGTTTTCCGGACAGGCTTCATGGAGCGTGTTCAACGCCCCACTCCCGCATCTCCTGCGTGCCGTCCGAGTCGATCAGGAACGTGAGCGACCGACGCCGCTTCACCACCTCCGACAGCGCGGCGAAGACCTGTGGATCAAGGACCGTGCCGACCAGCTCCCCCATGCGGCGTAGCGCCTGGTCGTGCGTCAGCTTCTCCTGGTAGGGGCGCGAAGTGCTGAGAGCGTCCCACACCTCCGCCGCGCCGATGATGCGGGCCGGAAGCGGGATCTCCTCGGCCTTTCGGCCGTCCGGGTAGCCGGTCCCGTCCCAGCGCTCGTGGTGGCTGCGCACGACGTCGATGACCCCCCCCAGGTGCTGCAGCGGGGAGAGGATCTGGGACCCGATCACCACGTGCTGCTTGATATGCTCGTATTCTTCGGGCGTCAGCGGGCCGTGCTTATTCATCACGTCCTCGCGCGTGCCGATCTTGCCGATATCGTGGAGCCGGCCGGCCAGCCGGATCTGCTCGATCTCATCGTCGGGGAGTCCCAGCTGCGAGGCGATCGTCGCTCCGAGATCGGCGACGCGGGCCGAATGCCCCCGCAGATAGGGATCCTTGGCCTCCAGGGCGTTGACGAGGACCTCGAGGGTCGCCACCGACACCCGTTCCAGCCGGGCCCGCTCTTGCTGGAACTCCGCCGTACGACGCTCGACCTCTTCCTTGATGTGCTGGTCCAGTTCCCGCTTCCCGATCAGCATGTCGCGCCGCTTGAGGGCCCGCTGGATGGTCCGGCCCAGCTCGAGGAGCTCGACAGGCTTGGTCAGGTAGTCCAGGGCTCCGCGCTGCATGCACAGGGCCGCCGTCGTCGCGTCGTTCACCGCCGTGAGCATCAGAATGGCGAGATCGGGCGACAGTTCCAACGCCTGCGGCACGATGTCCACCCCGCTCATCCCGGACATCCGGATGTCGCACAACATGAGCGCGATATCCTCGTGCGCGCGGAGCGCTTCCAGCGCCGCCTCTCCAGAGGCTGCGGTATGGACGTGAAAATCCTGTTTGGTGAGGTAACGCGAGAGGGCGTTCCGGATCGGTTCTTCGTCGTCGACGACCAAAACGGACACCGGCGGATTGGTCATACGGGCCCTCCTTCACCAGCACGGGGCGGAGATGTGACTATTCTACGCCATCGGCACGGTGAAGGTTAGGTCCGGACGACTAGTAATAGAAGACGGTGAGCGTCACTGCGCCCCGGTAGTCGCCTGCGGCCGTGTCAGCCGAAGGCTGAACGCTGCCGCCGAGCCACACATACAGGGCGGGATCGCGCCCGGGCCCGAATTGGCCGGACACCCCCTGTTGCGGGTCGAACGTCGCCGCGCCCGCCGCATCCTCCACATCCCGGCGCCAGCGGCCGGCCGTCGGGGAGAATTCGATCGCGAGCGGGGCCGCGCTGGAGTCCCGTGAATTGACCAGATCGGACGGCACCCCCACCTTCATTTGTATCATGGCGTTCGGTGTACCGACCAGCCGCCACTCACCCGCTGCTCCGTCCGTCGGTTGCACCGTGGTCGAGGTGGCGTGCCGGTGAACGGCAAACGCGACTGGACGAAGCGCCGCGACGCTCAGTCGATCGGTGACGACGGTCGCGCTCACCAGAACCGTGCTCGAGAGTCCGGAGGACCGCTGGGCAGCCGCCGGCGCGCTGGGGGCCAGAAGCCCCAGCACCACCAGCCAGCGGCATCCGGACAAGACGCGAGGTACCTTCATGTTTTCACCCGTTGGAGTGGCGGTTGTCGGGGCCGGCACGGTGTGCCATACCGGGCGGCCATCTGCGACCAGTCTATGGATTCGGCCGACCTTGGGGTATCGGGGCGCACTGACGCGGCCTGTCCGGCTATCCGCACACGCGTTCGGGTGAACGCCTGGGGGAGGGGCACCACGTGATTCGGGTCGTGATGGCGGATGACCATCCCGTCGTTCGAGAAGGACTGCGACGGATTCTCGACCGCCAGGTGGGAATCGAGGTCGTGGGCGAAGCCGATCGCGGGGACGCGGTGGCGGCACTGGTGCAGCGCACGAGCCCGGACATCGTGGTGCTGGATATCGAGATGCCCGGGACCGATTTCCTCCAGCTGATCCCGGCCATCACGGCGGATCGGTCGGGCCCCAAGGTGCTGGTGCTGAGCGGCCACCCCGAGGAAACCTATGCCCTGCATGCCTTGCGGGCCGGCGCATCCGGCTACCTCGAAAAGGCGAACGCCGCAGAGCGGCTGGTGGAAGCAGTGCGGCGCGTGCACGCCGGCGGGCGCTACATCTCGGCGACGCTGGCGGAGCACCTGGCCGGTCAGGCCGCAGGGGCCGGCCGGGCGCCGAGCCATGCCAAACTATCCGCCCGGGAGCTCGAAGTGCTCCGCCTCATGGGAGCGGGAGTGAGTCTCAAGGAAATCGCGTCGAGACTCAGAGTGAACGCCAAGACCATCAGCACCTACCGCGCCCGCATCCTGTCGAAACTCGGCCTGCGCTCCAACGCCGATCTCGTGCGCTACGCACTGGAGCACAAGCTCGTGAGCGGATTGCGGGAGGGGGGATAGGCGGCGATTGTCGCGATCGCGCCCCTGACTGGCGCAAAAACGCCCTAGGACTCTCGATCTCTTTGCCATTATTGGAGATCGGCCCGGAGGCGATTGCCCGAAGGAGGCGCATGACCACATCGCTGCGCCGGCCGGTGAACGCGGGGCTGGGGTCGGCCTTCGTGATTCTCCTCATCATCGGCGGCGTTTCGTACTGGAGCGTGTCGGGGTTTCTGGCGGCCTCGCAGGCCCGGCGGCAGAGCTACGAGCTGCGCGACGGGCTGTCGGACGTCCTACGGTATCTCCAGGACGCCGAGACGGGGGAGCGCGGATACCTCCTCACCGGCGCGGAACCCTATCTGGCGCCTTACGTGCGCGGCGTCGGGGGCTTCGCGCGGGGGATGGGCTCGTTGCGCCGACTGGCCGGCAGCGACACGCTGCTGGCCCGCTCGCTGGGGATGCTCGAGCCGGTCGCCCTGGCGAAGCTGGCCGACCTGAACCGGATGATCGACGTGCGGCGCGATAGCGGACTGGCCGCGGTGCTGCCCCTGCTCGCCGGCGACCGAGGCCGCATGCTGATGGACAGCGTGCGGGGGGTGGTCCGGGCCCTCGATTCGTCGATCACCGAGCGCTCCGCCGAGTCGGACGCCCGGGTGCAATCCGCGGCGGCGCTGGCGCAAATCACCATTGTGGCGGGGACCCTCCTGGCGCTGGTGCTCGTGCTCGCCTCCGGGATGCTGTTCAGCCGCAACGTCGCCGAGCGCGATCGAGCGGAGGGTGAGGTGCGGACCTCCCGCAGCTTCCTCGATTCGGTCATCGAGCAGATCCCACACATGGTGTTCATCAAGGACGCGCAGGAGCTGCGGTTCGTGGGCTTCAACCGGGCCGGCGAGGAGCTCCTGGGCTACACGCGCGCGGACCTGATCGGGAAGAACGACTTCGACTTCTTCCCGGAAGCGGAAGCCCGGTTCTTCGTCGAGAAGGATCGCGAGGTGCTCGCGCGCGGAACGGTGCTGGACATTCCCGAGGAGCGGATCCACACCCGGCACAAAGGCACCCGCATCCTGCACACCAAGAAGGTCCCGGTCCTGGGTCCCTCGGGGCAACCGCAGTTTCTGCTCGGCGTGTCCGAGGACATTACCGAACAGCGCCACGCCGCGGACGCGCTGCGGGCGACCCAGGAGCGCCTGCAGCAGGTCTATGCGTTCAGCACGACCGTCATGTACGCCCTCGAGGTGAAAGGGGACGCGACCACGCCCACCTGGGTCAGCGACAACTTCACCCGGATGACCGGCTACGACACCGCCCAGTTCGCCGACCCGGCGTGGGGCATGAGCCAGTTGCATCCCGACGAGCGGGATCGCCTGCTGGCGGAGCTGCCGGCGTTGCTGCGCCAGGAGCGGTTCACCCGGGAATACCGTTTCCGGTTCCGGGACGGGACGTACCACTGGATTCGCGACGAGGCGCGCGTGATGCGGGACGAGCAGGGCAACCCCGTGCGGGTCTTCGGCGCCTGGCTCGACATCACCGAGCGGGTGCACGCCGAAGAGGAGCTGCGCCGCGCGCGCGCGGCGGCCGAAGGGGCGAATCGCGCCAAGTCGGACTTTCTGGCGAAGATGAGTCACGAGCTGCGGACGCCGCTGAACTCGATCATCGGCTTTTCGGAAATGCTCGAGGACGAGACCTTCGGATCCCTGAACGACAAGCAGCGCCGGTCGGTGGACAACGTGCTGACGAGCGGGCGGCAGTTGTTGCAGGTGATCAACGACATCCTGGATCTCTCCAAAGTGGAGGCGGGCCGCATGCAGCTCGCTCCCACGGAGCTCGATGCCGGGTTCGCGCTGGGAGAGGTCCGCGGGGTCATCGAGTCGCTCGCGCGCACCAAGGGGCACACCCTCGAGATCGAGGTCGAGCCGGGCCTGCCGCCGTTGCTGGCGGATCCGGGTCGGTTCCGCCAGATCATGTACAACCTCCTCAGCAACGCCATCAAGTTCACCCCCGACGGCGGCCGGATCCGCATGACCGCCCGCCGCGCGGCCGGTGAAGGGGCGGTCGAGATCGCCGTGGCCGACACCGGCATCGGCATCGCTCCGATCGATCAGGAGCGGATCTTCCGGGAGTTCGAGCAGCTGGATTCCGCCTACGTGCGCCAGCAGCAGGGCACCGGGCTTGGTCTGGCCCTCACGCGGAAGCTGATCGACCTGCACGGCGGCCGCATCTGGGTCGAGAGCGAAGTCGGGCGCGGCAGCACCTTCCGGTTCGTGCTGCCGAACCGGGCCCGGCAGCGCCCGTCGCCGGCTCCCTTCGCCATTCCCCGCGAGGCGGTCGTGAGCGTCGAGTCGGGACCGCTCGTTCTCGTGGTGGAGGACGATCCCCGCGCCGGCGACCTGCTCGGGCATTACCTCAAGGAAGCCGGATACCGGGTGGCCCACGCGTCGAGCGGCGCACAGGCGATCGCCCTCGCCAAGAGCCTGAAGCCGGACGCGATCACGCTCGACATCCTGTTGCCCGGGGAGGACGGCATGGCCATCCTCGGCCAACTGAAGGGGGCGACCGAGACCAAGGCGATTCCCGTGGTGGTCGTCTCGATCACTGACCATCGCGAGCTGGGGTACAGCCTGGGGGCGGTCGAGTGGTTGGTGAAGCCGGTGCAGCGGGACAGTTTCGTGACGGCGGTGCGGCGGACCATCGGTACGCTCCCCGCCGGCGCCCCGCCGCGCGTGCTGATCGTGGACGACGAACCCGCCACCGTGGAGCTGCTCACCGACTTGCTCGCGGCACAGGGATTCCGCGCCATGACGGCGCACAACGGCCGCGAGGGGATCGAGATGGCGTTGGCGCAGCGCCCCGATGTCATTGTCCTCGACCTCATCATGCCCGGGGAATCCGGATTCGACGTCGTGCGGCGGCTGCGGGATCATCCATGGGGACGGAACGTCCCGATCCTGGTCTTCACCGGGAAGGACCTCTCGGCGGAGGACCGGGGCCGGCTGTTCGACGGTGTGCAAGCCATCGTGCCCAAGGATGGGCCGGCCGAGCTGCTGAGCGAGCTCGCACGGGTGTGCCCCCTGACGGCGAGGCCGGTGTGACGCCGCCCCCGAAACCGGAGATGGTGGTCCTCGATCGGGCCGGGGTGATCCTGCACGCCAACGAAGCGTGGGCGCTCGGAACCGGCTCCGGTGCGCACGCCTTTGGCCGCGGCAGCAGCTACTTCATTGTCACCGGAACGGCCGGGGAAATGGAAGCGGGAATCCGCGCCGTGCTCGAAGGCCGGCGCAGCGAGTTCCGGAGTGACTATGGGCCGGTGTCGGGACGCCGGGTGCTCGTGGCCGCGACGGCCTTGGCGACGGACGGGGGCGGCGCCATCGTCACCCACACCGATGTCACGGCGGAGCGCTCGGCCGAGGAGGAGCTGCAGCGGGCCCAGCAGACCGCCGAAGCCGCTGATCACGCCCGATCGGCATTCCTGGCGTCCATGAGTCACGAGCTGCGCACCCCGCTGAATTCCATCATCGGCTTCTCACAGCTCCTCGAGGATGGCACGGGCGGGGCCCTCACCGATCGCCAGCACAAATACGCAGTCAACATCCTCACGAGTGGCCGGCAGCTGCTCGAATTGATCGACAACGTGCTCGAGCTCACGAAAGTCGAGGCGGGACACCTGTCGCTGCAGCTCAGCCTGTTCGAGGTCGAAGCGGTGCTCCGTGATTTGCACACATTGGTGCTGCGGCTCGCCGAGCGGAAGCGGATCGCCCTGACGATGAATGCCGCGGAGGACCTGCTCCCAGTCACGGCGGACCGACCCAAGATGAAACAGATTCTCTTCAACCTCCTGAGCAATGCCCTCAAGTTCACTCCGGAGGGGGGAGCGGTGAGCGTGCACGCCGGCCGGGTCCCCTCCCCGCCGGACGCGGCGCCGGGTGACTGGTTCGAAGTCGTGGTGTCCGACTCGGGGGTGGGCATTCCCGCGGAACGGTTGGACCACCTGTTTGATGCGTTCATGCGACCGGGGGAAGACACCGGTGAGAGGGGGCGACCCGGCGTGGGCCTCGCCCTGGCCCGGCGCCTCGTCGAGCTGCACGGCGGCCGCATTCGGGTCGAGAGCGCGGTCGGGTCCGGAACGACGGTGACGGTCCAGTTTCCCGTGGCGGCCCGCTCGACGGAGAGTCCGGTCGCGGTGGTCGATCCGTCGCGCGCGGAGGCGGAACGCCCGGGCCCGCTGGTCCTCGTCGTGGAGGACGATCGGCAGGCGGGCGAGCTGCTGTCCGACTACCTGACGGGTGGCGGGTACGCGGTCGTCCGTGCCCATACAGGGGAGCAGGCGCTCCGCCTGGTGCGCGACGTACAGCCCGTTGCGATCACTCTGGACCTGCTGCTCCCCGACCGCGACGGGCTCGAGCTGCTGGCGCTCTTGAAGTCCCTCCCGGCCACGCACGACATTCCTGTGGTCGTCGTCTCAGTGACCGCTCCTCGCGACGTGGCGATGCAGCTCGGTGCGTTCGCGTGGCTGACGAAGCCGGTGCAGCGCAGCGCCCTGCTGGAAACACTGGACCGGGCCCTGCAGGCCGCCGGCGCGGTGCCCCTGGGAGCGGGAGGCGAAGCCGGATGAGCGAGGGAGCCACGAAGATTCTGGTCGTCGAGGACAATGCGCTCAACCTGGAGCTGGCCACCGAGCTGCTCAGCGCCCACGGATACGCCGTCGTAGGTGCGCGGACGGCGGAAGAGGGGCTGCGGCTCGCGCGGGCGGAGCGGCCGGACCTCATATTGCTGGATGTTCGCCTCCCCGGGATGGACGGTCTGGCCGCGGTGCGCGCCTTGAAGCGGGATCCCGAGACACACGGGATCCTGACGGTGGCCATGACGGCCCAGGCGATGGCCGGCGACGAAGAGGCGGCGCTCGCCGCCGGGTTCGACGCGTACGTCACGAAGCCCATCGATACGCGGACATTCCCGGGTCTCGTGGCGCGCCTGTTGTCGGCGGGAGCAGGTGAGGGAGGATCGTGAGCGAACCAGCCGTGCGACGGCGAGAGGCGGTGACCGGCCGTGTCCTGGTGGTGGACGACCAGGAGAACAACCGGCTGTTGCTCAAGGACCTGCTCGAGGCCCAGGGGCACCAGGTCATCGAGGCGGTGGACGGCGCCGATGCGCTGCGGCACGTCGTCGACTCGATCCCGGACGTCGTGCTGCTCGATGTCGGGATGCCGGGGATGGACGGGTTCGAAGTGTGCCGCCGTCTGAAGGCGGACCCCACCACTGCCGCGATCCCCGTCCTGCTGGTGACGGCCCTGAGCCAGCGAGATCAACGCCTGCTGGGGATCGGCGCCGGCGCGAACGACTACATCACCAAGCCGATCGACAAGAGCGACCTGAGCCTGCGCGTGCGCAACGCCATCCGGATGCGTCAGCTCTACGTGGAGGTCGAAGAGCAGTACCGCCGTCTCGAGCGTCTGGAGCTGCTGCGCGACAGCCTCGTCCATATGATCGTCCACGATCTCCGCTCTCCGCTGGCGGGCATCCGCGCGTACCTGGACCTGATCAAGCTCGATGGCGCGGGGAAACTCGACGTGGCGATGACCCAGTCGATCGACGAGGCGCGGAAGGTGGCCGTCGAGATGACCGACATGGTGAGCGACCTGCTCGACGTGAGCCGCCTCGAGGCCGGCCAGATGCCGCTGGAGCTCGCGTCCGCCGATCTGGGGGTCGTGGTCGCCGAGGGCGTCGCCGGGGTGGCGGGCGCGAGCCCGCGCGTGTCGATCCGGCTCGAGTCGACGCCCGAGCAGCTGCGGGTCGTGTGCGATGCCGGCGTGGTGCGCCGCATCGTCGCGAATCTGGTCGGCAACTCGATCAAGTTCACGCCGGCCTCGGGCAAGATCCGGGTGGTCGTCCGGGGGGACGGCAACGAGGTCAAGGTGTCCGTGCGCGACACGGGTCCCGGCATCCCAGCCGAATACCACGAGAAGATTTTCGAGAAGTTCGGCCAGGTCGATGCCGCCCGTCACGGCGCCCGGCCGTCGAGCGGGCTGGGGCTCACGTTCTGCAAGTTCGCCGTGGAGGTGCACGGCGGTCGGATCGGGGTGGAGAGCAAGGTGGGCGAAGGCAGCACGTTCTGGTTCGTCCTGCCCGCCGCCGGCCCCCCCCCGCGGTGAACATCCTCATCGCCGAGGACGAGCCCGTCTCCCGTCAGGTGCTGCAGGCGATTCTGACCGCTGCCGGGCACACCGTGTCGGCCGCCAAGGACGGGGCGGATGCCCTCGATGCGTGGCGACTCAACCAAGCCCGGATCGTCATTTCCGACTGGGCGATGCCCGAGATGGACGGGCTCGAGTTGTGCCGCCGCATCCGAGCCGAAGTGCGGGATCGCTACACCTACTACATCCTCCTCACCGGCCGCAGCGGGCGGGAGAGCTACCTCACGGCGATGGACGCCGGGATCGATGACTTCATCACCAAACCGGTGGACGGGGACGAGCTGAACGCGCGCCTGCGGGTGGCCGAGCGTATTCTCGGCCTCCGCAAGCGGATGGACGATCTCGAGGGGTTACTGCCGATCTGCAGCTACTGCAAGCGCATCCGCAGCGACGACCAGCAGTGGAGCGGGCTGGAGGGGTACATCGAGCAGCGCTCCGGGGCGGAGTTCACCCACGGCGTGTGCCCGGATTGCTTCAAGAAACACCTCGAGCCGAAGCTCGGGCGCTAGCCTCCCACGCCGGTGCGGTTGGTCGCCTGCGTGTGGAACGCATCCAGGATGCGAGAATGCTCGCTGTACTCGGGACGGTTGCGGGCGCGCTCGGCCGATTCGTTCTTCAGGAAGTC
>Ga0326730_1000018_pt1 | contig 48165 bp, 36 predicted proteins | sample MHFSIPfraction_3_FD_207740 | JGI IMG/M metagenome (GOLD analysis project Ga0326730, IMG submission 207740) | Lab enriched peat soil microbial communities from Michigan Hollow, Ithaca, NY, United States - MHF7AN SIP fraction | ecosystem: Environmental > Terrestrial > Soil > Wetlands > Peat...
AAACAAAAGTCGCGTCTCAGTGGTCTCTCGCAGCGAGCCTAGGCTCTGCTGCTCCGGCTTCGGCTCGGTGCGTGCGGCACCGGCCTCGAACCGTAGACCTTCTAGGGACGCGACTCCCGTCAAGCGGCACACAGTCTAGCAAATGCCCCTTGAACGCGCAAGAGCCTTCTCGCAAAACCTGCGTCCGAGCTCGGCACCCAGGGATCGAGGACCGGCGGGTGAGGAGAGTGACGCGAGCAGCGTGAAGCGATGAGGAAGTTGTGACCCGGGCCACAGTTTCCAGCCGCGTTGTCCCGTGGTGATGCAGGTGACCTGCTTCGCGTACCGTCCGGTCCGTCGCGCATCCTGCCCGCGTCCACCCGGTGGCGTAAACTGGCCGCAGCCGACGAAGCCCTTCACGAGCAACTGTTTAGCGATCCGGGTCCAGGAGTTGCAAAACCTCCTGCTGTCCGAACCACAGGGTGGCCTCAGTGTCCGAGATCAAGGTCCGCAACGCGGCCCACAGCGAGTTCAGCTTCAGCTCGGCCGAGGAGTTCGCCGAGGTAATTCAGACTGGCGGAATCACCTCCGACTGGGAGGTCTATCACACGACCGCTCGGCGCTGGCTACCGATCACGCGTCACCCGGTATTTGCGGCCCAGGGCCGCCAGGGCCATGGCAGTAAGAAGTAAGAACTAAGGAGTGAGGAGTGAGCCTCCTCACTCCTCACTGCCGACCCTCCCACAGGCTCCTGCTCTCGCCGGGGCAGTACCGGTAGGCCGGATACGTGAACAAGCTCCCAGCGACCACTCCGGAGCGTCCCCATCATGGTGCCTTCGTCCGGGGAGTCGCCCTAGAGCACCAGCCCGGGGTCCCGCACCGGGAGCGAGCGGGACAGGACGGGATTGGACAACCCGCGCCCCTTCGGCCGAGCAGCCTCAAGTGACTGTGCCAGCTGTGGTTAGCTGTTTCGAGCGGACCCGGCCCACCGGCTCAACCTCCGGTCTTGGGACCCAGGTTTCGGGGGGGACGTGGGGTGTGGTCCTGAGCTGCCTGTCCCTACTGACCAGTCAATGCCCGTGCCGCTTCGATCCCGACCGCCGCGGACGCCGCGCCGAGGACGGTGCCCGCCAGCAGTTCGCCGGAGGTATGGGCCCCTGCCGCCCATCGCGCCCACCAGGCCAGCGGGACCAGCAGGGCGAACGGCGACGCGCCGTAGCCGAACAGCACCAGCGCGAGCACCGCGAGGCCGGCGAGGGTCGTCGCGTGGATGCTCACCTTCCACCGGAGGTTGAGCAGGGTGAGCGCAAGAGCGCCCGGCAGCAGAAGAGCCATGAGCGCGGTGAGCGGCCATGCGGCATTGATTGCCAGGAGCAGCGCCAGGCCCGCCAGGTAGCTCGCGCTACACCAGAGGTAGACCCCGGTTCGCTCCGAGCGGATCCTCATCTCGATGTCGGATAGCCGACCGGTGGCCCGGAGCACGAAGAGCACACCGAGGGGGAGCAGCGTGGCAAAGACCACAGCGGTGCCGCCGACCAGCCACCGGTGCGGTCCGCCGGGCTCGAATCGCCGGGCGAGTACCAGGAAGAACCCCCCGGTAATCGCCGTCGGGTTGAGCAACAGTGAGAGGACGTCCGCGACCCGCGCGGGCTGGCGGTTCACCCGGTTCTCTCCTCGTTGATCGACTTCCGATACCACTCCGCACTCGCCTCGAACTGCACGCTCATCGGCGCCGGCTGGGGGAGCCCGGTGGCCGCACGGAGCCGGGACGAGTCGTAGAAGTGATCGTGCGAAACCAGGAACAGCCGATGGGCATCGGACGCGGTCCAGCGCCGGCCCAGACGGGCGAGCCGCAGCAGGGGCCGTCCCACGAGGTAGGGCAGGCTCACTCGCGGCACGATCAGCCCCGCACAATTCGCTACCAGGCGCACGATCTCGAGGAAGGTGACCGGATGACCATCGGTCGCGTGAAAGACCGCGGGTTCCGCGCCAACATTCTCGGCTATCGCCAGAGCGGCGATGCACCGGGCAAGGTCGCCTACCGCGATCACCGACAGGCTCGCCCGCCCCTGGTTGATGAGAAACGGTAGGGTTCTCAGGGCCCGAGCGATGGCGGGAACGAACCTCGAGTCTCCCTCCCCATACACGAAGAGGGGCCGGAGGACGCTTCCCCGGGCGGCGAGGACCGCGTGCTCCGCCGCGACTCGCGAGCGGCTGATGGGTGTCGCCGGTGCCACGACGGCGTCGGCCTCGCCCACCCCCCGGTGAACCGCATAACCATAGACCGCTGCATTGCTCAAGTAGATGACCCGTTCCACCCCCGCCTCCCGCGCAGCGGTGACGAGCAGTCTCGTGCCGTGGGCGTTCACCTGCTCGCACTTCCTCGGATCCTCCCCGATGTAGCCCGCCAGGTGGACAATCGAGCGGATGCCCCGGCAGATCCGCGCCAGGCTGGCCGGATCCCCGAGGTCGCCCGCGACCACCTCACTACCGTCGGGAAGGCTGGAGTCCAGCGGCCGCTGGTGGACCAGAAGGCGGAGCGACGTCCTGCCGCGGAGTGCCTGCAGAGCGTGCCGGCCGACGAATCCGCTGGCGCCCGTCAGCAGCACCGGTCCCCCGCTCACGCGTTGACCCGGGACTGCTCCCGCCGCCGATAGCGCTTCCACAGCGCAGGGGGCAGCATCGCCCAGTTTCCGCCCATGGTGCCGAGCCGCTGGTCCCGCTGGGAGAAGTAGCCGTCGAGCCGGAGCTGGAAGAGATGGCCGTGCCGATAGCGTTTGTCGGTCACCCGGGCGGCGATCGTCACCGGCGAGTCGAGCTCCGCGAAGTCGGTGAACTCGATGTCGAACGATCGCGTGGCGAAGAGAAAGGTCATCGGCACACCGAGGAACAGGTGCGAGATAGCGATTCCCAGCTGCCGGCCGGCCTCTACCAGCATCATTGCAGGAACATGATCGAGCTGGTGCTCGAAGAAGAAGGGATGCGAGGTATCGTGCACCATCTCGGCGTCGTACCACTCTTCGGCCCCGGGCCGGCGCACCACCCTTCCGAGCAGGATGTTCCGCTCGACGATCTTGTGCACGTATCGTCCGTCGATCCGTTCGCTCATCGCATGGCTCCTTCAGGCTGGCCGATTGTCCTTGCCAGATCGGCCCGCCCGGCGGTGGACAGAGCCTGGATCGCGTCCCAGGCCAGCTGGCGGCGCGCCGGCCCGATGACCGGGTCACACTCGGCGCGGAACTTCTCCCGGACCACCGCGGCGCGATCGGGGTCGCCCGCCATTCCGCTCGGGATCACCCGCTCGGCCTCCAGGCGACGGCCGTCTCGCAGGACCACCGTCACCCGCGCGCCCATGCGGAACGAGAGCTGACGGAGGTCGCCGAGTGGCCGGGGGTCCGCCTCATCCCGGCCGAGTATCCGCTGCAAGTGCGAGCCGGCGCTCCTGGCCCAGCGCCGCGCGAAGAACCGGCGGTCTTCCGGTGGCAGCCGCAGCAGCCGGAGCAGGTCCCGCGCACCGATGGCCCGGGCGCTGCCGAACATCTGACGGAACTCCCCCGAGGTGCGGTAGAACTGGATCATGTCGGCCGAGCGGCGACCGCCTCCGTGCCGGAGCCCCGCGTCCAGTCCCTTGAGCTGGTGCAGAGTGAAGGACCAGTCGTGGCTCAGCGTGCCCCGGCTGGAGAGCGCTCGCACCGGCTCGACGGCGCGGGCGAACGCGTCGGGGGTGAAGTCGGGGCCGCGGATGTCGCCCCGCCAGAGCGCCAGCGCCACCGACCGAAGAATCGAGAACTGGACGTTGACCGGAGTCAGGCGATCCGGCTCATGCGGGCGCGCGAGTCGTTCCATGATGAGCGCCGGGAGGGAGGATGCCACCTCGAACCGCTCGACTTGCAGCGGGTCCCATGCCGGCTCGGCGGCAATAGCTCGGGCGGCGTCCACCGCCCCCGAAGCGTAGGCGCAGGCGGCGTATCGCTTGAAACACAGCGCATGGGTGCTCCACGCCTCCCCCAACTGGAGGAACGGACTCGGCGCCTCGCGCTGGAGGGTAAACTGGCGGTAGAACCCGGCCGGGTGCTCCAGGATGTCGCGCGCCGCGGTGAAGTCGTGCGCGGCGAGCAGCGCGGCCCGAACCCCCTCAACCACCGACGGGGCGGCGGACAGGGCCTTGGTGTCGGGCGAGAACATGCCGGGGTGGAGCGGGTTCTCCGGCTGAGTCATCGCGATCGCCAAGGCAGTGGCGAGACGGGGCGCGTCGAGTCCGATCAGCACGCCCGCGGCGGCCGCGGCTGCGAACCGGAGCAGATAGGAACGCTGATGTCCGTGCCGGATCTCGGCATTCACCGCCCACCCCAGCCGGCCGGCCAACTCGTTGGCCACGACCTGGGCCCGGAGCACGCTGGCTCCGTCCAGCGGGTACATCTCAGCGAGCGAAAGGGGGACGACCACGACCGAAGGCCCCAGATGTCCGCGGTAGTGGAAGTCATCCAGCTCGAGAGCATTGGCGTAGACAGCGTGCAGCCACAGCGCATCCCACAGCGAGACCCCTTCCCCATCCGGCAGCAGTGTGCAGGCCCCCGGACTCAGGGTCGGCTCCAGGGCGGCGCGGGCCTTCCGGCCGGCCTCCGAACGCGACCCGGCGAGAATCGCCGCGATGATGTTGGCGATCTGGAGCTGCGACAGCTCGATGACGTCCGTCGGCGCGCTCTCCAGGCGAAAGCCCGCAGCCCACTCCGCCGCTTGCTCGAGCTGGGTTGGAATCCCCGTCCGCCGGTTCATACGAGCCAAGCCGACTCGAAGTGAGAGTAGATAAAGCCGCGATCCGCCTGCCGCAGGTGTTCGCCCGCCACCGGGTCGACCACAAAGCGCGAATCGCCCGCGAGGCGGCGGGGGGCCAGCAGGTTGCGAAGCGTGATCCGGGCGCCGGGCCGGCCCACGCGGACCAGCTCCACCCGGGCGCGATCGAACACTGCGGCGGGGCTGTACTCGAAGACGTTGGACAGCGCGAAGCCGTCCACCGAGTGGGGTGGCAGGGTGGCCATCGCCTCGGCCACGTCCGCGGTGATCGGATCCAGCCGGTCGAGCCGGGCACGGATGCTGTCGAAGTGCTCAGCCTTCAGATAGTCCGGCACCTGCTCCTCGGACAAGTAGCGGCCGAGGAGGATCTGCGCCAGGAAGTAGTTGGTGCGGGCTGGCAACTCCGCGATGACATGGGTCGCAAGCCGGTTGAAATGGGCGCCAAAGCTCGCCACCCCCTCCGCCTGCTCGAACCAGCTCGGGTCGAGCCGGTTGCCAAGCATCCAGCGGCTGCACCCGATCCGGAGCAGAGCGCGCCACCTCAGGGTGTTCCATTCCTTCTGGTAGAAGGCAGGCTGCTCCTCGGGCGAGAGGGTGAAGAGCCGCTCCATCCGTCGCCGTCCGACGACGTACCGAAGCGCTCCACGGAGCATGGCGAAGTAGCGTTCGAACCCCCCGGCCAGCAGCACGCCGCTGGCGAGCCACTCCCCGTGCCCGTCCCAGAAGCGGCGGGCCGGCTCGCTGAGGTCCGAGCGGAGCAGACTATACAGCTGCACCGCCCGGTGCGGTGGCCGCACCCCGAGGAGCTGGAGCAGCTCAGCGTGCTCCAGCCGCCGGAAGCCGGCGACCTTGAGCTCGAGCAGCCAGTTCTGCGTCGGGTTGAGGTCCACAGCGATGATGCGTCCAGGGTTGGCGAGCAGAAAGCCGAGCACGTTGTCGCCTCCGGACGTGATCGTGAAGAGCGTCGCGCCATCCTGCGGAGCCAGCGCGGCGAGATCACAGGCGGGGTCCTCCCAGGACTGGGTGAACATCAGCCGCCCTCCGTACGGGATGGGCACGTCGTGAGTCGGAGGCGCAAGCTGGGGAATCGTGGTCATGACGTGTCTCCTCACGCCAGGGCGACATCGGTATGGCAGATGGCGGCGTCCGTCACCCCGGTCCCGGGCTCGCGAAGGGGCCGGCCGTAGAGCGTGGACCAGTAACACGATCGGGGCAGCGCCGGGAGCAGCCCGAACAGCGGATCCCGCTCTTCCAGATTGAGCTGCAGCACATGTTGTCCCTCCTCCGCCGCGGCCCGGATCGCGGTGCGGGCGAGCAGCGAGGTGACTTCGCGGGCGCTACTCCGTGCCCCGAGCCAGCGCGAGGCCCAGAGGCGCAGGGGCTCGCCCACCTTGGGCAGCGCGGTAGCCGCGCCAACCATCGCGGCGAGCGCCATGAGCCCCCGCAGCACTTGGTCGGCTGACGAGTAGCGCCGCACCCGGATCCGGCGGACCGCCATCGGGTCCCACACCACCAGCCCGCCGATCGGCTGGCCGGTGGGGGCTTCGGCGATCCAGCCGCGGTGAGTCCCGGAGGGATCCGGCCAGGGAAACAATGTGGTGGGAGCGAACCGCCTCCCCGTCGAGGTCTCCCGGGCAAGCTCGGCAAGAACGCGGGCGTCCCCGGCGTCGGCCCGGCGCACCGAGATGCCCCCAGGCGCCGCCCACCGGGGGATGCGCCAGGCGGGATAGTGCACACTGGCATACCGGCCGAGGGCGGCGAGCGGCGGGATTCCCGCTCCACCCGACACCAGGCGTCTCGCCTCGCGATTGCGATCGCCGATGAGACAGAGCACCCAGTCCGCCCCGGTTTCCTCCAGCGCTTCGCGCGCGCGACCGAGGAGCCGCGCCGCGGCGGGACCTCCCCGTGCTTCCGGCGCCACTCGCAGATCCACGATCTCCCCCACCACGAGCACCTTGTCGCCGTCCAGCCCTTCGTGCCACAGCGCAGTCACGCTCCCTCGGACCCGTTCGCCCTCCAGTGCGACGAACGTGCGCCAGTGGCCCCGGATGCGAAGCAGCGCATCGAAGTCAGGTCCGCGGTCCAGCACGAACTCGGTACTAGCCCGCAGCGCTGTCTCGCGGAAGAATGCCACGAGTCGGGAGCCGTCGGCCGGGGAGGCTTCACGGATCAGCGTCATGGCGCGGCCAGCTCGGCGCTCGCCGGTGAGCGTCCTCCGGTCAAGGCCATGGGTGGCTGTTTGGGCCAAAGTCCCCGGTGATCGAAAAACGGAGCCGGGACCAATCCATGCCGGCCGGCGATGGCGTAGATCTCTTCCATTCGAGCCGGCGTGATGTTGCCGCGGCCCTGGGAGAACGGTTCGAAGCGCCGCTCCATCGCGAGTACCATGCCCTCCAGCAGACAGCCATGACCGACGAAGGGTGCCGGGAAGGTGTAGAAGCGATCGAGCAGTGGGGAATCGCAGGTCCAGCCTCCGAGGGAGCAGCCCATCCCGCCGTGAAAGACCAGCGGCCCCGCGACCTGCGGCGGGTGCAGGTTCTTGGGGTACCCCGCATCGCAGACCAGGGCATCGGACCGGCAGGTGCTCAAGTCGATCGCCGCCTGACCCAGGCTGGCCACGGCGATCACCACATCGGCCTCGGGGATCACCGCCCGAATGTCGGTGGTCCAGCGCGTCTCGGAGCCCGCAGTCGCCAGTGCGTTCGCGAGCGATTCCAGCCGGTCCTGGCGACGGGCGGCCAGCAACAGGCGTCGCACGCGGGGGGCGAAGTACCTGGAGCAGGCTGATCCGACATCGCCGGTCGCGCCGATCACGAGCAGCGTAGCATCCTCCAGCGGCACCCGCAGCATTGCCATCGCGCGTTCGACCCCTTTGGCGATGAATGCCGCGGTCAGCGTGTTTCCGGTGGTCAGCGCCATGCCCGGCGGGTGCGGCATCCGCTCGGCTCTCCCCTCGAGCAGGATCGAGGTGAACCCGCCCAGCGCGGCGATTCGGGCCCCCTCACGGACCGCGACGCCAATGGCCTCCTCCACCCGCTGGATACCGCGCCGGAGCGCGCCCTGCGCGAGCTCATCGGGTGTCAGGAAGGTTTCGATATAGACACCGTCCACCGGGTCACTTGCCAAGGAGAAGTTGCGAGAATGCACGATGGCGCGGGGGGGGATCCACGGCACGGTCTCCCGCAGCGTCTGCAGCCCCAGAGCCGGCTTGTCGGGGGCGCGGAGTCCGTGAACCAGGTGGGAGATCTGCTCCCACGACTCCTGGTGGCCGATCAGCGCGTAGTCGGGTGTCGGGGTGCGGGCGCGCATGGCGTCTGTCTGGCGGCCTACGGCTGGTCGGCCCATGCCGGCCGGGGCGCTGTCGCGCGGTCCGGCGGCCGGCGCGGACCTGCCAGCAGCTCCCCCAGCTCCCTGCCGCTGATGAGATCCCGGAAGGGACCCAGGCGCTCGATGGCGGCTTCCCGGAATGGGTCGGGTAGGCGGCGACTCTCCCCCTCGAAGAACCCCTGCACCTCGCGGTCGGACTCGAGCCAGGCTCGCATCTTTCGGTACCAGTGCAGGCGCCGCCGCTGGTCGCTGCCGCGGGCGCGCAGGAGGTTGATTAGCCGAACCTGCCAGCCTCGCCCCGCCCGGACTCGACGCAGCGACAGCGAGGGGCCGAAGGAGAACTCCGCGAGCCGGATCAGGCGATCGAACAGCACCCGCAGCGAACGCGCTGGCATTCGCAGGTTGGGGCAAGTCTTCTGGTCCAGCAGCGGGAAGGGGACCGGCAGGATGCGGTCCTCCCGCTGCAGGCTCACGCCAAAGGGCGACGCTTCGCCATAGGCGGTGATGAGATTGTAGTTAGGCCACACCCCCGGAAGGCGATCCACGAATTCGCGGGTGAGCTCGAACGACTCGCCGGTCTCATCATCGAGCCCGGCGATGAGATTTACCTGGATGTAGGGAATCAGTCGGGCGAGTTGCGCGACCTGCCCGATAGTGGCCTCCAGCCGGTCCCGCCCCGTGGCACTCCCCAATCCCAGCTTGGGATTGGCTCCCAGCCAGCCCTCGATGCCGGGCAGCAGGGCGACGAAACCCGCGCGTGCCAGACGCTCCGCGCGCTCCGGCGCCAGCAACGCCAGCGGCGTCTGGGCGCCGAAGCGGAGCGGCCGACCCTCGAGCCCACGCTCGATGGCGCGCATAGTCGCGTTGAAGCGGACGCCAAAACTGGGATCATGCCAGAACAACAAGGCTCCGGGGAACGCCTCGCGCGCAAAGCGCACGTCGTCCTCGATGGCGTCGTCGGTTACCGGCTGGAAAGCAGTCTCGGCGTCGCTGCAGAAGGCACAGCTGTAGGGACAGCCCTGGCTGCCGAGCAGCGGCACGCTGGCGACGACCCGGGCCTTGCGGAGGGCGGATCGAAGGAACGGCGCGCGGCGGCGCAGTCCCGGCAGCGACCGGGGTGCCGCCGACGCATCGATCAGTTCCCCCTCGCCGCCCACCGCCGACCTGCGCTCCTCCAGCAACCGGGCCACGACTTCCTGGTCGGTGGTGCGAACGACGTAGTCGAAGAACCGGCGCGCGTCGTCCGGCCAGGCGTGGGCGTGCGGACCGCCCAGTACGGTCACGGCCCCTCGGCGGGCACAGTAGCGTCCGATCGCGTAGGCGGCCCAGGCCGTACGGGTATAGGACGAGATGAACACGATGTCCCACGACCCCGAAAGGAGCGACGGCAGCCGTTCGTTGCCCGTGAAGGTCCGATAGCTGACCGAGGCACCCAGCTCCCCACACCAGACTGCGACCACCTGCGCCATCACACCCGAGAAGTTCGGCAGCTTCACGTTGCGGTCGTACCACCCGACTCCGCGCCGGCTGGTGAGCAGTTCGAGAACCAGGACCTCAGGCGGCCGCATGCGACCCTGCCCGCCCGATGGCTTGCCGCCACACCTGAAAGGAGCTCATCTTGTCCTCCATCGCCGGGACCCCGGGATGGGAGGCGCTCGCCTGATCCCGACCGGATCACGCCGGCAACCTCGAACGAAGGGTACCCGTCCGCCCTACGCCGGAAGATTCGCCACCCAGGCGAGACTCACATCGCCGCGGATTCCCAGCCGATCCAGCACCCGCAGGTAGTAGTTGAGCGCGCGGCCACGGAGCTCGGCCGCCGTCAGCCCCACGTGATGCAGGGATCCCTTCACGCACTCGCCACGGCAGAGTCCACAAGCACCGGCAGGGTCTCGAGCCGCAACCATCTCGGCGAGAATGACCATTACCTCGTCGTGCAGCCGGCCAACCTTCCGCTCGAAGGCGTCCGGGTCGGCCGTGAATTCGGGCGCAAGCTCGTCCAGCGCGTGCTGAAGGTGCCCCTCTTCCTCCCCCGCGATGGCCCTGAACACTTCGCTCATTCTGCCCTCGACCGCGTCTGCGACGGCCTCATACATCGAGACGGCGAACGACTCAAGCATCAGCTCCTGCACGATGAGGCAGGCGGAGAGGTCCCTGGCGCGCACCTGGCGCAGGAAGGCCTCGCGAATCCGCCGCCAGTAGGGAGCCGAAGGATCGATGATGACCGGAACGTCAAGCTCGCGGGCAACCTGCTCGAAGGCGGCCGCGTGCCCCCGCTCGTTGTAGGCGTGCTCGACCGAGTCTACCTGGCTCTCGGCGTCGGGGCACAGCTCCGTCATCGCGGCGTAGTTCGCCATCCCGATGAGCTCCCCGGTAATGGCCTGCGACAGGATGTCGGCGTACACGCTGCGGCGAGCCTGTGTTTCCAGCGACGATGTGGCGGGAGTAAGAGGCATGATACCCTCCGGTGGGGAGCGGACTGCGGCGACGGCAAGGGAGGTTGCGACGGCAGAGGGCTCCCTCGCGCGGTGATACCCGGCTGCTCCAGGACCTCGGGGCGACCGGGTTATCTGCCTTACACAGAGGTTCGTATATCGGCAAAACAGGCTGGCGTCAAGTCGGGAAGGCGGCCGAAAGCAGAGTGCGGGACTGGAGATTCATTCTCGGCTGCCTCGCGTTTGCCTCCCTTGTGCCTCGGCGGTAGGTTGGGCTGCCAGCCGTCGGCTCTCCCCCGTCGACGGGTCGTCAGCCCGCTACCCACCTGAGGAATCCCGGTCCTTGGTGGGGAGGTTGGAACCCATCCCTGCCTCGAGCTACCCGACGTGTTCCCCGGCTTGCTGCGCGCATGGCTGACCCGTGGGTTCTGGTGCTGGATCCCCCTTCAGCGAACGGCCGGTGGCCGGTCGGCGGATTGCCGCTCGCCCTGAGACTGGCTCTCGACGCCCAAGCTGCGGGGGCAGCCGCCATCGTCCTGGCTCCGGGCACAGGGCAAGTGCGGAGCAGCCTCGGCGATGCCCGGCTCATCATTCCGGTCGTCGAGCAGGTTCCCCTGGGATCCCGGTCCATCCGCGTGCCCGCCGACTACCTGGTCCATCCGCGGCTGTTCGCGGCCCTGGCCGAGAGCCCCGAGTTCCACGGAGGAGGTCCCGACAGCCAGCCAGGGTGGGATCTGCCCCGCCGCCGGTTTCCGCTCTCATCACCACATGGGTTCGATCCAATCAGGGTTGCCGATGCGGCCTCGGCCAAGCAGGCGGAGGTCGCGTTGTTCTCTACGTTGCGGAAGGCCACGGATGGCTGGACTTCGCGCTGGCTCAATCGGCGAATCTCACTGCGGGTTTCTCGACTCCTGGTACGGACCCCGCTCTCTCCCAATGCGATCTCGGTGGGCATTCTCGCAGTCGGCCTGGCAGGGGCGTGGCTGGCGGCGCGGGGAACCTACGCCGCGACACTGGCGGGGGCGGGGCTGCTTCAGCTGCAGAGCATCCTCGATGGCTGTGACGGTGAGATCAGCCGGGTCACCTATCGGCACTCGCTGGTGGGAGAGTGGCTCGACACCATCAGCGACGATGTCACCAGCTACGCTTTTTTCGGAGCGGCCGCCTGGGGCCTCTACGCTACTCGTGGCGTCGTCGCCTATTTGCTGGCCGGAGCGGTCGTAGTGATCGGTGGACTGCTCACGAGCGGAATCCAGTATCGCTACCTGATCCGGGCCGGTACCGGAGATCTTCTCCGGCATCCCGTGGCGGGGACCCCGGGGGAGCCGGCACTGGTCACCCGCATCCGGCCACTGTTCAAGCGCGACACCTTCATCTTCCTGACTTTCGTCGGGGCCGGGCTAGGACTGATCGGCCCGCTCATACTCCTGATGGCGATGGCCACCATCGGCCTGACCGCGAACGTGATTCGGGTGGAGCTGGCGGACCGCAGGACCACCGTCGAACGAACGGGCCTCCCCGCGGACAGGATGGACTGAAATGGCGCCACGACAGCCGACGGAGACCCGGGCGGTGGACTACGGTATCCTCTTCCGGGTCTACGAGCGCACGGTGTTTGCCTGGGCCGTCCACCTGCTGCCGATCCGGCTTCGACCAAACGTCATCACCATCGTAGGGCAATGCTGCGCGGTGCTTGGCGCGCTCGCGGCAGCGGCCGCGGTCGCCGGGCGACCGTACCTGTATCCGGTCAGCGCGCTTCTGCTCATCGGATTCCTGTTCGCCGACAATCTCGATGGTATGCATGCCCGTCGGACCGGTCAGGTCTCACGGGCGGGCGAACTGCTGGACCATGGGCTCGACGGTATAGCCAGTATCTCGTCGCTGCTGACTGTGGGCCTCATCATGCGGGTGCATGGGAGCTTCCTTGTGGTTCTCGCGTGCCTGGGGACGCTCGCCTTCGTTGCGGCCTACTGGGAGCAGTACCGGACCGGACTGCTGGTCTGTCCCCGCATCGGCCAGTCGGAAGGATTCACCGCGCTCGCAGTCATGGAGCTCTGCCTGCTTGGGTTCCGCGAGCCAACCTGGCTCAGATTCTCCACTACCTCGCTTACCGCCGGGACGTTTCTAGTCGCCGGCGCACTGCTTGGCTACGTCGGGTCGGTCCTGGCAACCGTGCGGCGCGCCGTCGGAGGCGGCGCCCCGCCCGGTGAGCTTGCCCTCGTGGCTCTGGCGAGCGTCGCCTGCTTCGGCTATGCGCTCGCCGGAGCCGAGCCTTGGATCGTCGCCTTGCTCGTTGGGCTCTTCGGTGCGGATGTGGTGGTACGCTCACTTCGCCTGCGGCGGCAGGGACTGCTGGGCCGACTGGTCGACTGGCCGCATGCGAGTTTGGTCCTGCCCCTGGCGGGGAGGCTTCTGCCTGGCCAGCCACTGGGCCCGAGCACTCTCGCCGGGCTCGGCGCGACGGCGGCGGCGGCGGTTTACGCGGGCAGCATCCTACGTGGACTCAGAGAGTCTAGGTTCCCGCCCGTCGCCGAAGTCGGCTAAGCCCGTCCTGCCGCGAGTTGCCTCGCGCTTGCGCTGGCCGGAGGCGACCTGGGGTCGCGCCGTCCGGTGCCGGGAGCGGTGGCACCGGAAATGAAGGCCGCGCTGCGCGCCACGACTTCCGGGTCGAACAGGATCCGATGATGCCCCAGCCCCTTGGTCACCAACCGCTCGGCCCCTGGCCAGGCGGCAGCGATGCGGTCCGACTCCTCGACCGGTACGGCCGCGTCGCCGGCATCATGCACCACCAGGAGCGGCACACCCCCATCGGGCACCGCAGGAGTAATGGCCAGATCGCGCCAAGCCATGCCAAAGCGGCGCTCGATGTTCTGCTGCATTCTGGCGCCGACCTCGGCACTCAGGCCGAGTCGGGCCATGAATTCATGCGAGGGGGCCTCCAGCCCGGAGGGCGATCCGACGAACACCACCCGCCGGAAGCGGGTTCCCTGCCGGCCCGCGAGGGCGATCGCGACACCGCCGATCGAGTGGCCGATGGCACCGGTGTGCCCCCGCGCCGAGTCGGCAGCCGCGGTCCACTCCGTCACGGCCCTGAGGGCCGCCGCCAGCTGAATCACCGATGAGGTCCGGCCGTCTGACTCGCCGTGGCCCGGCCCATCGAATGCCACCACCGAGAAGCCCGCCCGTAGCAACGGATCGACGAACGCGGTCATCCGCGCCGCGGAGCCGCCCCAGCCGTGGAGCAGGAAAACCGTCGGGCCATCCCCCCAGGACCAGGCGGCCAGTCTTCCTCCTTCGAACGGCACCCGGAACTGGTACCCCTGCGACAGCACTCGCCGCTCGGCGGGGCGCGGCTCGCGGCGGCCGGGCGTGAGGAATAGCCGCTCGGCGAGCCGGGCGGTGAGTGCGGGCGCCACGGCGGAGGCCAGCCCGGCGACGGCCGGAAGTATCCGACCGTTCGTGCTATTATGCCAAGACGACTCGGCCGCGCTCGGGGACATGGGGCAACTCCGCTGAAGGTGAAGGGATGTTCGGGGCTCAGGCCGTGGCCGCGGCGCGCACCAGCGCGTCGAAGGCCCGCCGGGCCCGCCGTTCGGCCTCGGGGTCCTGCAGCAGCCGGGCGGCGTGATGGTAACTCAGCATGATGCCGTACAGGTCGTGGGCCATCTGCTCCGGGTCGGTACGGGGCCGGAACTCCCGCGTTGCGATCGCGGTGCGGACCACCCGGGCGATGCAGTCGAGCCAGCTCTTCTGCAGGGCCACCAGGTGGTCCCGCACCGGACCCGGGCGATCATCCAGCTCTACCGCCGCCGCCACGAAGATGCAGCCGCCGGGAGTAGTCTCGTCCCGGGCCCATGCCAGCCAGCGTTCGAACAGAGTCCGGAGCCGCGCTCTGCCCCGAGGCTGAGCCAGCGCCGGCCGCACCACCACCACGGTGAAGTGCTCCGCCGCCGCCTCCAGCACCCCCTGCTGCAGCGCCTCCTTGGACCGGAAATGCGCGAACAGCCCGCTCTTGGAGAGATGCAGGTCGTCTGCCAGCCGGCCGATGGTAATGCCCTCCAGGCCAGCAGCGCTGGCCACGCCGGCGGCGTGGTCGAGAATGGTCTGACGGGTAACGGCGCCTTTCCCCATGGAGCTAGAATAGCACGATCGTTCTATTTGGTCAAGCCGGAAGGCGCGGGGGTCCAACCCGGTGGAGCACCCACGATCGCGTCGAACGCCCCAGTCTCGACCCTCCCGGCCCGCCTCACCTGAACCCAGATGCGGTACCGCCCCGGTTGGGGGAAGGCGTAGGGGAACGACAGGCGACCGCTGGAGGATCCTTGTGCCATGCCGGGCATCGCTCCCTGAGCCGCCGGGTCCGCCGCAGTGGCGGGCATCGCGGCATTGCTCTGCCCTCCCTGCGCGAACGCGGCCTGTGCCGCGGCCGGGACCGTCCCCATGGGGTGCAGATGGATGAACACCTGGCCATCATCCCGCGCCACAACCGCGTGCGCCATCATGCCCAGGTAGGGTTCCAGCACAGCGGGCCGCCCATCCTGCTCGCGCACGCTGAAGCGGAGCGGCGCCGGCGCACCCGACACCAACGAGTCAGTCCCCCGCTCCCAGGTCATCGTCGCGCCGCCCGAGAGCGAGGCGGAGAGCCCCGCACCTGGCCCGATGTAGTACGAATCGTCCCCGTCGGGCCACCCGGGGCCTGCAGTCCCCGCCGGAACCTCGACCGTTGTCGCCAGGGTCTGCGCGAAGCCGCTGGCATGAACCAGGTCGGCGAATATCCGGTATCGCCCGGCGGGCAACGGAGGTACCCGGGCGACAAAATGCACCGAGTCCGATGTCGTGGGGTGCAGATGGGCAAACGCCAGCATGTCCGTCTCGCGCACCAGGAAGAGGTGCATCAGCTTGCCGTGATCGGTCAGCAGCGGCGTCCAGACCCCCTCGCCATGACTCCGCAGCCACTCCGCGTCTCCCCGCCTCATCCAGGCGGAGTCGGCAATCGTGAAGTGCAGCAGCGCGCCACCGGTCTCGGTGATGGAGGCGACCGCCGGGAACGGCCGGTACAGCGAATGCTGAAAAGCCACGTCTTCGCGGTCCCACCAGACCTTGCCGCCGGCCAGCAGGAGTCCAAGCCCGAGCGCGCTCGCGGTCATCGTCGCCCGCGCGGCCCACACCCGCCGCCGGGTGAGCCGGTCGCCCGGCGGGACCACGCTCTCCCGTACCGCCGCGCCGGCAATAGTCACGAGACCGGCGAAGAGGAACACTCCGAGCCCTCCGAGGATCATGCCCAGCGGACGGGACAGGGCCAGCCGCCGGCGGGCAACCGCGACGACGGGGACGATCGCCGATCCGTTGCCGAGGTTCCCCCGTACCGCGATGGTCACGCTATTGGAGCCTGGTGCCATGATCCACAGCCTGGTGTGATACCAGCCGGCGCGGCCCTCTACCGGCTCCGCGATGTCGGGCGCGGGAGTGCCGGCGTTGGCATTGAAGAGGTTGACCATGGCGGTGACCTGTGCCGGCACCGCATCGATCACCTGCACCTGAATGTCCGCGATGCCGGGAATGACCCCGGGCACCTGCACGTACACCACCACGTGATAGGGCCCGGCGCTGCCTTCGTACCACACGTCGGGGCTGCCGATGTGGGCCGAGCACAGCGCCACCAGGGCGACAAGCCCGGCCCCGCGGGAGAGACCTGCTCTCATCGCAGCACCCGCGCCATTCCGTTTCCCCACCACAGCCCTATCCGTGCCGAGCCACAGGCGATCAGCGTCGCGATGGCCAGTCCGCGGGCGAGCCGCGGCAGACTCAGGTTTCCCGCGGCGTCCTTCGGGACCCGCCAGAAGCGGTATTGCCAGTCCCCCGGCTTGATGAAGTAGGGCCACTGGTCCACTCCGAAGAACCAGTTCCGCGCATGGGGCGAGAGCAGGAACAGGCCGAAGAACCACTGCACCACGGCGAACAGCGCGACGAACAGGATTCCCAGCGCTACCATGAGCAGCCAGTCATGCCTCCGGCCGGCCCTGTGCAGCAACAGATCGATCGCCAGGGCGGGAACGGCCAGCAGCAGGGGGAACTCGGGCGCCAGCATGTGGGTGACGGGATTGTAGATCGGGGCGAGCTGGGGCCGGGCCGGGAACAGCTGGAGAATCCAGATCATCAGCAGCACGATGCCGAAGTACAGCGCCGCCGCGCTGGTGGCGGGGAAGCGAAGCCGCCCCGACCGGGCGAAGGCGACCAGGAAGAGGGGAAACACCCCCGCCGCGACCTGGTAGAACAGCGTGTTGTGCATGTCGTTGGGCCGGGCGGCGTACTCCGAGACAAGCGTTGCCATCATGGTCAACAGCACGCCGCCGGCGAATGCGTAGCCCCACCCGAGCAGCCGCACCTCGGCCGGGCGGCTGGCGCGGTTCTGCGCGGCCAGGAGCATCAGCATCGCCCCGAGCTGAATCGCGATCATGCCCAGGGCCAGCACCATGTGCGGCGGGCTCACGATCTTCACATCGAGGCCGTAGGCGTTGTGCCACCAGTCATCGAACGGGGCGGAGGTGATCATGGTGAATGTGCCCCAGATCGTCACCCACGCGCCGAGCGGCCCCGAGAAGCCCCAGAACCGGACCGATCCGGCGCGCCCCTCCGGACCGCCGCCGAAGGTGGTGCGAAGCACCAGCCAGCCGCAGCTCACCCCGGCGAGCACGGCGCCGAGCTGCTCGAGCAGGTGCGGCGCGGTCCAGAAGGTGTCTCGTCCGATGGTCTTGTGCCACGAGATATCCCACAGGAGTCCCACGACGATGCAGGCGGAGGCAAACAGCACGGCGTGAAGGGCCCAGGCCTCCGCCGGTGTTGCCCTCGCGCTGCTGAGCGCGGGTTGAGAACGGGAAGGAATGGCAGAGGAAATGGTCATACGGGGCCAGGATACGGGTCACGGTCAACTTCTCACCGACCCAGCGCCGATGCAATGGGCGTGGGAATTTCCCCGCGGCTCGAGCGTCGCGCGCTTAAGATCAATGGGAATTCTCCCGCGGTTCGAACGTCGCGGCCTTCTGACGGAGAGAGAGTGCGCGTGAGAGTCGCTCGGGTGGGATCGCGTTCCTCAGGCGAGGTCAATGGAGTTCAACTTCACCTGAGTATGAGGAGGCCGTATGCAAACCCGTCTGCTCACCCCGGTCCTTTCCACTCTTGTCCTGGCGCTCGGCGGGCTCGCCGCCTGTGAGCACGGCTCCACCGATCCCGATAGAACGGAGGAGGCCTCTGTTCACGCGGACGTGCTTCAGCCGCTGCCGCTGCCGCAGCCCATTCCTCTCAATCACCCGTGGATCGGCCGCCAGGTACGGATCCGGGACTTCACCGGCGACCACTACGATCGCTGCCTGGGAGCGGATGCGCTGCCGGCCGCGAATGTCCACCTCAGCGCGCAGCTGTGTCTCCCCACTGGGCTGGATACGTTGCAGTGGTTCACGGTGATCGGCGTGGTCAACACCGGCTTTCCGATCCCCCGCGACGCGATGGCCGTGGGCCTTCAGTCGATCTACAACCCCGGCTTCTGCGCGGATGTGGAGTGGGGGACTGCCAACGGCGGGGAGCTCATCCAGCTGTACCCGTGCCACGGCGGGACCAATCAGCGGTTTCACCTGCCGTTGCCGGCCACGACCGCCGCGACCAGCGCGACCGGTTCAATCCTGACCAAGAACAGCAACTACACCATGGCGTTCGAGGCGGGAGCACCCGATAGCAGGGGATCGGTAAAGCCCGTCTGGCAGCGGCTGTTCTCCTCGACCGCGAGCTTCCAGCAGTGGACGGTGCAGGTCAGGTAGGGGCCAGGCGGACAAGGCGGGCGAGGCGGGCGAGGCGGGCGAGGCGGGCGAGGCGGGCGAGGCGGGCGAGGCGGGCGAGGCGGGCGAGGCGGGAGGACCTTCCCCCCCCCCGCCCTGTCCGCCCTGTCCGCTATGCAGCTACCGCCTGGGCGGCGACCACCTGCACCTCGAAGGTGAACTTCACTTCGTCACTCACCGCTACGCCGCCCAGCTCCAGGAGCTGGTTCCAGATAAGCCCCCATTCCTTGCGGCTCAGCTTGCCGGTCGCGGTGGAGGCGATGCGCTGGTTGCCCCAGGGATCCTTGATGGCGCCCCCCTGCTCCAGTGTGAAGTTCACCGGGCGGGTTACGCCGCGCAGGGTGAGATCGCCGGTGATCAGCGATTCGCCCGCGCCCTTCGGCTCGATCCGGGTCGACAGGAACCGGATCTGGGGGAACTTCGCCACGTCGAAGAAGTCGGCCGAGCGGAGGTGGTCGTCACGCTGGTCCACGCCGGTATCGACACTCGCGGCTTCGATAGTGGCTTCCACCCGCTTGAGCTGCCCGTCCGGACCGGCTTCGGCGACGGCGTCGAACTTCCGGAAGCGGCCCCGCACCGTGGCGATGCCGAGGTGCTTGACGCTGAATTCAATACTGGTATGGGTAGGATCGATGTTCCACCGCATTGCCTGCTCCTTGTAAGTGATCACGCTGACGTTGCTTCGGTAATTGCCAACGCCCGTTCACGAGCTCGCTCCAGCCCGCGGATCAGGGTCGACAGACTCGCTTCATCCATGTGCCCCAATTGGTCCTGATGCATCTGGCGCACGACCGGGTCCAGCTGCTCGAGCAGTTGCCTGCCCTTCTCCGTCAGGGTCACGGTCACCACCCGCCGGTCCTGCTCCAGCCGGCCCCGCACCACCAGGTGCATTGCTCCCAGCCGGTCGAGCAGCCGGGTGATGTCGGAATCCCGGGTGATCATCCGCTCGGCGATGGCACCGCAGGGGAGCCCCGCGGCCCCCGCCCCCCGCAGAATCCGGAGGACGTTGTATTGCGTGGTTGTGAGCCCGTGGGGCCTGAGCACCTCCGTAGCCGCGTAGGTCAGGAGGCCCGCGGTGCGCACGATGTTCAGCAGCGTCTCTTCCAGCGGGCTGGAGAAGGGCCTGGTTTGTTTGATCTCGTCACGAAGCGACATGGTTCCTGCTCTTCACTGTGTTGACGTTATAACGATAGTCGTTATAACGATAATTGTCAACCCCCCATACCTGCCGCGCCTGGCTTCATACGCGTAAGGCCTTCTAATTCAGTGTGTTACCAGGCATACCCTGGCCAGGCGATTCCCCGCGTGGCAACCCGCCCTACTATCTATGTGTCAGCCCCGCGAACCAGAACCGCCCCGAACCGGCCCTCAACGCCCCGCGATCCGGACACCTCCGGCCCGCTCGCGCACCGGCGAGCCCAGCGCGCGAGACTGATGGCTCCGGCTCGGACAGGCGACGCTCACAGGGAGGATTCCATGACGCTGGCCCGCTTGATCGCCCTGGCGATGCTGAGCCCGGCGCTGCTTCAGGCGCAGGAAGAACGCGCAGGAAACGCGCTCTTCCGGATGCCTCCAGGCTGGCATCGACAGGACGTCGACGGAGGCACCTTCCTCGCGCCGGAGGGAGTGCCGCAGGGGATGCTGGTGATCTTTCTCGGCGGGCGGCCGCTCAACACCAGTTTCCGCGTTGGCTTTGATGCCGATCTCAAGGGGCTGAGTCAGGGACAGCGCGTGGTGTCCGCCGGTCCGGTGCAGAGCAGCCGGACCAGCGAAGGGGTGGATCTGCTCGCCGAGACGGTCGAGCTGCAGGCGCCGAACGGCGCCCGATCGAGCCGGTACTATCTCGCGGCCAACCCACCGGGCCGCCTGGAAATGGTGGTGTACATGGCCGGTACCAGGCAGCTCTACGCCGCGCACTGGAACGAGATGCTGCGGTTCGTTTCCAGCTGGCACTTCGCCGGCCAGTCGGCGAGCGCGGGCACCGTGGCACCCCAGAGCCCCGGGCCACCTGGGGCCTCGCCAGGCGGACCGGTCGCTGGTCCACCCGCCGCGGCAGATCCAGTCGTGGTCCCGCCTGGCCGGCTGGACGGGATCTACGCGGGCTATAAGTACATCTATGTCACCGTAGTCGGCGTAGTGCAGAAGCAGGCGGCGTTCGACTACTACACCTTCTTCGCCGATGGGACGGTGTACTGGGGGATCGTGCCGATGCTCGGCTTCGACATGGGCCGCGCCCGCCAGAAGGACCCGGAGTACAGCGGCAGCTACGGCGTCGCCGGCAATCGGGTGACGGTCTCGCTCGGCGGTGGCAACCGGTTCGTCGCGGTACTGAGCGGCAACGTGCTGCAGATCGAGGACCGGCAATACACCCTGCTCGGCGACCCCGCAAAGACCCCGTCGAAATCGCTGGAAGGGGTGTTCATGCGCGAAGACGCGCAGCCGGGCGAGGACCTTGCTCGCCGCTCCATCCGATTCACCCGCGACGGCCAGTTCGAGGACCAGGGGATCATCGAGTCGGTGCTGCCGAGCGAAATCGTGAACGGCGAGCCGATCCGCGAACGACCGAGCGGCCGGGGATTCTACCAGCTGGCCCGAAATACCCTCCTGCTCCGCTACTCCGATGGCTACGAGAAGCGGATTCCGATCTCGATCGAAATGGCCCAGCAGCAGAGCTCCAGGTTGAACAAGCTGTCGGTGAACACCTACAGCCTGGTGTTGCGACCCTGAACCCCGTGGCGGGTTGATGGCACCGCAGAGCACCAGCGGTTTCCGTGACCGCTCTCTGGCCGCGGGATCGACCGGACCCTAAGTTTCCGCTCCATGACTGATCCACTCGATGGACTGTGGCACGCTCTCCGGGACCGCTATCGCTGTGAGCGGGAGATCGGGCGCGGTGGCATGTCCACCGTGTTTCTTGCCCAGGACCTGACCAACCGCCGCCGGGTCGCCATCAAGGTGCTGGACCCCGAGCTCGCGACCATCGGTGCCGAGCGGTTCCGGCTGGAGGTCGAGACGGCGGCGGGCCTGGCGCATCCGAACATCCTGCCGCTGTTCGACTCCGGTGAGATCGAAGGCCGGCACTTCTATGTGATGCCATACGTGGAGGGAGAGAACCTCCGCGACCGGCTGGACCGGGAAGGCTCGTTGCCCATCGACGAGGCGGTCCGCATCGCCTGCGACGTCGCTCAGGCATTGGCGTATGCCCACAGCCTCGGCGTGGTGCACCGCGACATCAAGCCCGAGAACATCATGTTCATGTCGGGCAACGCGGTGGTGGCCGACTTCGGGGTCGCCACGGCGCTTACCGCCGGGGCGGGGTCGCGGATCACTCCCACGGGGGTGGCGGTGGGGACCCCGTGCTACATGAGCCCGGAGCAGGCGACCGGAAGCGCCCCGGTCGACGGGCGGACCGACGTGTACGGGCTGGGCTGCGTGCTCTACGAGATGCTCGCCGGCAGCGTCCCCTTCAACGGACCGACTCCGCAGGTGGTTCTGGCCCGCCAGACAATCGACGCCGTCCCGCCGATCCGGACCATCCGCCCCACCGTTCCCGACGCACTTGAGCAGGTGGTCCTCAAGGCCCTGGCCAAGACTCCGGCGGACCGATTCGCCACCGCCGGCCAGCTGGCGGAAGCGCTGAGGGCCCGTACCGCGACTCCCCAGGACGACATCCACGACGAATCGATCGCGGTGCTGCCGTTCACCAATCTGAGCTCCGATCCGGACACCGAGTATTTCAGCGATGGCATCAGCGAGGAGATCATCAACACCCTGGCGCAGCTTCCGGGGCTCCGGGTCGCGGCGCGCACCTCTTCGTTCGTGTTCCGGAGCCGTGGGCTGGATCTCGCCGAGGTCGGTTCCAAGCTCAAGGTCGCCACGATCCTGGAGGGCACTGTCCGGAAGAGCGGGTCCCACCTGCGCATCACCGCCCGGCTCATCAAGGCCTCGGACGGCTACAACCTCTGGTCCGAGCGGTACGACCGGGAGCTGACGGACGTCTTCACCATCCAGGACGAGATCGCCCGGGCCATCGCCGGCCGGCTGCAGGTGACCTTCGGCGACCACGGCCACGGGCTGCCGACGACACCCCCAACTCGGAACCTCGACGCCTATCACCTGCATCTGAAGGGACGCTACTACCTGACGCAGCGCGGCCTCGGGCTCCGGAAGGCGCTGGAGTACTTCGGCCAGGCCCTGGCCCTGGATCCGGACTACGCCGCGGCCCACGCCGGACTGGCCGACGCCTGGACTCTGCTGGGGATTCACAGCCTGGTCGCTCCCAGGGATCTCCTGCCCCGCGCCCGGGCCGCGATCCAGCGGGCGCTCGCGCTCGCCCCCGACCTGGCCGAGGCGCACTGCGCCGCGGGCACCCTGAAGCTGGTATTCGATTGGGACTGGCCCGGGGCGGCCCGTGATCTGCGCCGTTCGATCGAGCTCAACCCGCGTCTGGTGGCCGGGCAATACTGGCTGGGCATCTATCTCGCCCTGGTCGAGCGGCGATTCGAGGACTCGCTGATGCACGTACGCCGCGCCATCGAGCTCGATCCCCTCGCGGCGCTGCCGCTCGCCCATCTCGGCATGGTACTGATGGCGGCGGGCCGTCATGCGGAGGCGATCGAGCCACTGCAGAAGGCCACCGCGCTCACCCCGACGATGTACGTACCGTTCCTCTATCTGGGTGGGGCGCTCAACTATCTGGGTCGCCCGGGCGATGCCGTGCCGATGCTCGAGACCGCGGCCGCGATGTCCGGCCGGCAGCCGATTACGCTCGCCTCGCTGGCGGTCTCGTTCGCCTACCTGGGGCGCAGCGGATACGCCGAAGCGATTCACGAGGAGCTGGTCGCCCGGGCGCGCCGGGAGTACGTGCAGAGCTCGGTGCTCTCGATCACGGCGGCGGCCATCGGCCGAATGGACGAGGCATTCGCGCTGCTTGACAAAGGGTGCGAGGAACGTGACGGTGTGCTGGTGTACGGCAGGGCGTACCCCTCATTCGCAGGACTGCAGAACGATCCCCGCATGCTCGAGGTCTATCGCAAGGTCGGGTTGACGCAGTAGAAGGCGGGAAGGCGGGAGGGCCTCCCGCCCTTCACGCTACCGTGGTGATTCCGCGGCCCCGGCCCCCAGCCGATCGAGCAGTTCCCCCAGTCGACGCATCTCCTCGCCATAGCGAGCCCAATCGAGCTCGCGTTGCGCCTGCAGCGCGGCCTGGTATCGGCGCCGGGCCTCGGCGGCCAGCGCCCGGAACGCCGCATCACCCGTCACAGCCTCGGCGGCCGGCTCCGCCGCGCCGGACGGCACGGGCCGACGCTGCTGGCCGGCGCCGCCGCCGAAGAGCTCGGTCAGAGCGCCATCCAGGGTCTCCTGCATCACCACCCGGTTCTGGTAGGCGACGACCACTCGCTTGAGCTCCGGAATCCGTCCGCCTTCCGCCCGCAGGTACAGTGGCTGGACGTAAAGCAGCGATTTCTCGATCGGGATCACCAGCAGGTCGCCCCGGATCACCTGGGAGCCCCGCTGGTCCCACAGGGAGACCTGGCGGGAGATCTCGGTATCCTGGTTGATCCGGTTTTCGATCTGCTCTGGACCGTACACCAGACTCTGCCGGGAGAGCCGGTACACCCGGAGCTTGCCGTAGGCCTCACCGTCGTTCCGCGCCACCATCCAGGCCGCCAGGTTGTCCTTGCCCCGGGGCGTGAAGGGCACCATGTAGATGAACTCCGCCTTTGCCTCCTCCGGCAGCCGCATGACGATGTGGCGCATGAAGGGGACCGCCTGGCTGGACTCGGTCACGACCGGGATCTGCCACTGGTCCTCCCGGTGGTAGAAATCCTCCGGCGCATCCATGTGGTAGGTGGTATAGAGGGTCGCCTGGATCCGGTAGAGCTCGTCCGGATACCGGAGGTGGGCCCGCAGGTCGGCCGGCATGCTGTCCAGGGGAACGAAGATGCCCGGGAAGATGCGCGCCCAGGTCCGGATCAGCGGGTCCTCGGGGGCGCTCACGTAGGCGGTCAGCGAACCATCGTACGCGTCGATAACCAGCTTCACGCTGTTGCGCATGTAGCTGGTGCCGTCGGGGAGCCGCTGGGCGTAGGGATACCCGTCCGAGGTGGTATAGCCGTCGAGCAGCCAGCGGAGCGCACCATCGGCAGTGACCACCAGATAGGGGTCGTGGTCGAAGCCGAGGAAAGGCAGCGCCTTCGCGGCCCGGATCGCGATGTCGCGGTAGTAAAGAACCCGGCTGTCGCTGGTAATGTCCTGGGAGAAGAGGATCTTGCTGGAGCCGAACCGGACGGCGAGCAGGAAGCGACGTATCAGGTTGCGCACCGGAACACCACCGGTGCCCTCGTACTCCGTGTACACGTTCTCCTCGCCGGAAGGATGGTCGAACTCGCGCTGCTTGGTGTGCACGAAGACATATTCGTTGGCGAGCTCGCCGTAGTAGATCTGCGGACGGGTGACCTGGAGTGACACATTCGAGGCTGGCGGGAGGTCCTTGATGAACAGGACGGGCAGGCCTTCGCTGGTCACCTGGTTGACGGGGCCGAGCGTGAGTCCCATCCCGTGGGTGAAGGTCAGGTGCTCGTTGATGAAGGTCCGTGTCGGCAGCGACGCGGCGTTCAGCTCCCGCGGAGAGAGCAGGACCTGGCGGTACTTCCCGTCGATCCAGTACCGGTCATCGTCCACCGAAATGAAGTCGTAGTAGGTGCGGATCTCCTGCAGCTGCCCGAAAGTCTGCAGCAGCGGCTCCCGGTCCCACAACCGCACGTTCTCGATGGTCGGGGCGTTGGCCCGGATGTCGGCCAGCGTGAGGCCGGCCTCGCCGTCGAGCTCGCGGGTTTCCACGCTGTCCAGCCCCCAGGCGCGGCGCGTCGCGGCGATGTGATGCCGGAGGTAGGGCATCTCCCGGGTCAGCTCGGTGGGGGCCACCACGAACTTCTGCATCGCCAGCGGGACCAGGCCGCGGCCGATCAGGACCGCGGCCAGGTAGCCCCCGACCGCCCAGAACGCATAACGGGGCAGCTGTCGCATCACCCCGCCCGCCAGGACGGCGCCGGCGGCCACGACCGCCAGCGCCGCCGTGATTCGCAGGGCCGGCAGCCGGGCGTGGAGGTCGGTGTAGCTGGCGCCGACCAGCGGGCCTGTGGTCGAATACAGCAGACCGGGGATATCCACCAGCCACAACCGCAGAGCCGTCAGGAGCAGCAGCACCGCCAGGAGGATGGCGAGGTGCAGCCCTGCCGTCGGCTCGAGGCCGACCCGCCGGGGACGCACGATGAGATCGCCCCGCAACCAGTACACTGGCGTCAGGATCAGCAGGCAGAAACCCGTGAGGGTCGAGAGGAATTGGAGCAGAAGCGAGAGGCCCGGCAGGGTGAACACGTAGAAGCCGACGTCCCGTGAGAATACCGGATCGGCAATCCCGAACGGCGTGCGGTAGATCGCCCGAAGGACCAGGCTCCAGGCCGGGGCGGCGGCGAGGCCGGCCAGCAGGCCGAAAACCAGGGAGGCCGATGCGCTCACCCGGCGGAGGGCTGCCGTGACGTCCAGCCGCGGCGCCGACTCTCCCAGCCGGAGCACGACCGGATGGGGGACCAGCCCCCGCTGTGCGACCCGCAGATTCAGGTAGAGCACCCCGGCGGTGATCCCGCCCACGGCCAGGAAGAGGAGGAGCCGGGTGGTCAGCTCCCGGACGAAGACGATCCGGTAACCGATCTCTCGAAACCACCACCAGTCGGTGAGGAATCCGGTGAAGGCCGGGAAGAGAAAGAGCAGGAGCGCCGCCAGGGCTGCGATGATGAAAAGCGGCGCGAGTGGACGTCGAAGCACGATGGTACCCCGGATGAGAGGGAGGCCGCGTCTCAGGCATGAGGCCGGGCCGGCCCTCCACGCAGCATCGCGGAACCGGGCGGGAACTGCAAGGTCCGCGTCGAGGCTCCTCCTCGCGGCAGAGAGCCCGGGGTTGCCGCCTCGGGATCCGGGCCCATCTTGGTAAGTGGCAGGACGCGAGACGCCGGGTTAACCGGCAGTGACGGCGCGCCCATGACGCCCGCAGGCCGGAAGTCCCGGTCGCGAAAAGCGACCCGTCAAGACAGGAGCCATGCCGTGACCACCACCCACTCCACCGAGAAGCGCTTGCCGCAGGGCGCGAGGGCCTACCTGGCCGATCGCCTCGACGGCGCGCGAGACCTCTATCTGCTGGCCCTGGCGCTGGGAGCGCGCGGGGACGGGGCGGTCCTGTTCGGCCGCATGATCCTGGAGTCCCGAATCCACTTCACCGCCGTCATCGAAGAGTGCCGCATCGCCGGCCTGGAGACCAGCGCGCTCGCCCTGATCCTGGGAAAGGAGAACAAGGAGCTGGTGGACAGCATCCGGCCCGAGATGTGGAAGCATCTGGAGCATGTCATAGCCGCCCATCGGGAGCGGGCTCAATAGAGGCCCGTGGAGGTCCGCGCAGGAAGCCTGTCGTTGTAGAGCCCTCAGAGCTGATGAGCCGAGGTGGGGCTTCAGCCGCAGCCTCGGTGCGTTGCTGCTTGACGCCCCGTCCAACGGCCCGCAGCTTTGGCGCCAAAGGAGCCCGCCATGGCCAACATCCCGTTCACCAACAATTACCAGGACCTGTCCTCGCAGCGCGGCTTCCAGTTCAAGTTCATGTGCGAGAAGTGTGGCAACGGCTACATGTCCACCTTCCAGTCGAACAAGCTGGGCGCCGCCGCCGCTGCCGCCGAAGTCGCAGCCTCCCTGTTCGGCGGGATCTTCGGCCGCGCCGCGCAGACGGCTGAGTCACTCCAGTCGATGGCGGCCGGCCCCCAGCACGACGCCGCGCTCGACGCCGCGGTACGGGAGATCAGCCCGCTCTTCAAGCAATGCACCCGCTGCGGCAACTGGGTCTGCGAGCCGGTCTGCTGGAACAAGAAGGCGGGGCTCTGCGAGGCTTGCGCCCCGGACCTGGACGAGGAGATCGCCTCGGCCCAGGCCCAGGCGGCACGCAACCAGGCGATGGAGAAGGCCCGCAGCGTGGACTACCTCGGCCAGCGGGACCTTGCCCAGGTCTCCGCGGCCGTGTGCCCCAAGTGCGGGGTCAAGACCCAGGGCGGGAAGTTCTGCCCCGAGTGTGGCGCGCCCATCGCGGCCAAGCGCAAGTGCGCGAACTGCGGCACCGAGGCGGACGGCACACCCAAGTTCTGCCCGGAGTGCGGCAAGTCGTACGGAGAGTGAGGTGAGCGAAGAGACCCGGCGGGCCCCGGCGGCGTTCGCGGTTCGCGACGCCGGCGGTGCCGTCACCTCGCAGGGCCAGGCGGAGGCGGTGATCGATGACGACGGCATCGCCGTCGGATCGATCACCGTCCCGTTTCTGGACGCCGACACCCTGCGGGCGGCGGATTACCGCATCGAGATCGGGTGCTGGCCCGCCGGCACCTTCGTGCTCAGCCAGCTGGGCCGTCGGTTCGATACCTTCGCAGCCGAGCTGCGCCGGACGCGGAACCAGGCCCGGGTAGCCGGAGTACTGGCCCACGGGGTAGCGATGCCGACCGTGTTCCCCGCCGCCGTCCTTGGTGACAGCACCACCCGCCCAGTCGATTGCCAGCTGTACGACACCCACATCACCCTGGTCCCCGAGGACGGCAACCCCTGGCAGGTCCCCATCGGCGCGCTGACGGGAGTGGAGAGTGCGGACGACCCGCCTGCCGTCGACCTGGCCACGGCGGACGGCCGGACAGTGATCGGTCAACTCGCCCGTCGGCGGGATGAGTTCCACCGTGACGTGATGGAGCGGCGTCAAGCGCAGGCGAGGCTGCTGGAGTCCCTTACTGAGGCGACGGTCCTTGCCGATGGGCTCGGCATCGAGCGCCCGCGCGTGCCGCGGTTCGAGGCGCTGGTCGAGCGATGGACTGTCCCTGACCGGGCCGCGTGCGCCGCCGCTCTGCTCCGCGCGGCACGGGATGGGGAGCCCCGGTTCGGTTTTGTGCAGCTGCTCGATCCCGACGCTGAGGCGAAGCTGCAGCTCCCGGCGCTGCCCGAGCACTGGGCGTCCTTCCTGCTTGTGCCAGTCGGTCGGCTCTGCGTGCTCGAGATCCTCGCCGGCCCGGGGGCCGCAACCTATGTCTTCGAGGAGGCCATTCAGGCAGTGAACCGGGACCTGCAGCTGCTGCACTTTCGCAGGGCCGCCCTGGCCCTGCGCGGGAAAGACGCCGAGATCGTGGCGGGGAACCCCTACCGCCTGGCGCTCCGGACGCTCGAGCCGCTCAAGCGCCTGCGGGCCGCCACCCGGGCCCGGCTGGTCCACGGCGAGGGCTGGGCCGACGCCCTGGCAACCGCGCTGGATGGCAACTGAAGGGCTCAAAGGGCGGACAAGGTGGACAAGACGGACAAGGCGGGCGGGACGGGCGGGCGGAAAGGGCGGGAGCGCGAGAAGACGGGACTGTGGGAAGGCGGACGGCGGGAGGGCGGGAAGACCTCAACTCGGAACTCGGAACCCGGAACTCCAAACCAGACCGGCCCGGCCGGCATCTCAGCTGCATACCTCAACCGGAGGGACGCTATGCTGGGGATGCACAGGCTGGCGCTGGCCGCGTCGGTGGGACTGGGATTCCACTCCGCGGTCGGTGGATGGGCTGTCATTACCATCGACAATCCGCCGGACTACCTGGAGGCCGGCTCATCCTACCGGCTGGAGTACATGGTCCGCCAGCATGGGCTGACCCCGCTCCCCGGGCTGCAGGGCTCGGTGCTGGTCCAGCCGGCCGGCTCGGTGAATGCCGACCGGGTGTCGGTCCAGACCACGCCGGCATCCCGCACGGGCAGCTACACCGCGACGATGCGGGTGCCGGACGCCGACCAGGTGACGCTCACGGTGAGGAGCGGGTTCAGCGGCGGCGGCTGGGGAGATCTGACCCTGATTTCGATTCCGGTTGTGCGGCAGGGCAAGACCAGGCCTGCGCTCACGCTGGAGGAGAGAGGTCACCGGCTGTTCGTCGCCAAGGGCTGTGGCATGTGCCACGTGAACGGCGATGTGCCCGAGTTCGCCCAGATGAACCGGGTGCTGGAAGGGGTCGCCCCGGTGCTCACCGGGCGCCGGCTGGAGGCTGCCTATGTCCGCCAGCGGCTCACCAATCCGTCGAGTCTCCCCAAGATCGGTGACGGCCCGGTGCGGATGCCCGAGCTTGGCCTCGCCCCGGCGGAGGTGGATGCCCTGGTCGCGCTGCTGAGCGGGCCGGTGCAGAGCGCGGGGCAATAAGGCGGGAAGGCGGGAGGGCGGGAGGGCGGGAATGGCGGAAACCCATTCCCGCCTTCCCGCCTTTCCGTCTGTCCGCCGGTTACAGCACCCGCTCCAGTAAGTCGCAGGCCATCCGAATCCCGCTGACGGGCCGCAGTCTGTCGCGGTGTTCCGTGGCCGCGCGAGCCACGGCGGGATCGTCGAGCAGGTCCTCCAGCGCAGCAGTTACCCGCTCGGGGGTGAAGCGCTTCGGGGTAAGCCACCGGGCCGTGCCGAGCCGGGTGGCGCGGAGGGCATTGTCGGGCTGGTCGAACGCCATCGGCATGATGAGATGAGGGACGCCGGCCGCAAACCCCTGGGCCATGGTGCCCACCCCGCCGTGGTGTACCAGTGCCGCCGAGCGGGGGAGCACGGCGGAGAACGGCGCGTAGGCCCGGTGGAGGATCGAGTCGGGCAGCCCAGGCGGGAGTTGCTCGGGATACCCGGTCAGGAAGAGCCCCCGCCGTTTCAATCGCTGTAATGCGATCGCCGCTGCCGCGAAGAACCGGGCTGCATGGCGGTTGGCGCTGCCGGGAAAGACCACCACCGGTGGGCTGCCTGCTTCCAGGAAGGCCGCCAGCTCCGCGTCGAGCGGTGCGATACCCGGGTCATCCCACAGCGGAAAGGAGGCGTACTGAAACTGCCCGGGCCAGTCCGGCTGGCGGGCGCCGAACCATTCCGGGAAGAGGCCGATCACCAGCCGGGGAGAATTGACCCAGTCCTTGAATACCCGGTGAACCGGCTGCAGGCCGAGCGTTCCGCGCCACCGGTTGAGCGCCGGAGTGATCTGCGGGTCGATTCCGGCCCGGTCGATGAGCGCCCAGAGCGTTCGCTTGACCCAGAGCGGGAGACCGGAGATGTCCACTCCCGGGGGAAGGGCCGGGACCTTGTAGGCGGAGCGCAGGCTGGAGGGCGCGAGGTGAATCGACGCGGCCGGGGCGCCGGTCTGCTCCTCGAACACGCGAGTCGCGAAACCGAGCGGGTGCCCCACGAGAATCGTCCGCCCAGCCTGGTAGTGCGCCTCGAGGCCCAGTCGGGTCGGCTCGAGCATCGGGATAACCAGCTCGAGGACCGTCTTGAAGCCGCGGGACGGATGCCACAGGTCGGGATTCAGAGTGGCCGCCTGGTACTGCTCGATCGATGCGGTCGCAGCGAACTCGATCCCGCTCTGCTCCACCACCTGCCGGTGCGGCTCGGCGGAGAAGAGGATCACCTCATGGCCGCGAGCGAGGAGCTCGCGACCGATGCCGATGAACGGGTGGACGTCCCCGCTGGATCCGACGGGGGTGAGGAGAAAGCGCATACTGGGCAGCGAAGGTAACGCTGGCTCGAGCGGAAGCCCAGCGACCCCGGGCAGTCCGCACTTCAGTCCGAGCGCAACGAAGGCGGGCCGTAGCCGCCGCACAGCAGTGCGGCGGCTACGGCCCGCCTTCGCTACCTCCCGCTAATCAGCTGGAGGTCTTGGCCAGCTCCCCGACCGTCCCGGCCAGCAGATGCACCTTGGCCTGGTCGGACGCGGTGGTCGCATCCTTATGCAATTCCGTCGACAGCGCAGACAAGGCACTCTGCCGCGCCGCCCCCGAGACCTTCTCAGCCGCGGCTAGGCTCTTTCTCACCGCAGCGATGCGCGCAGAGGCGAGCCCGTTGGTGCGCTCCAACTGATCCAGATATGCCCGCGCCACCGCGAAGCTCGCCGGCCAGACCAGCTTTGGCTGGTCCTGGACGTTCAGGTAGTCGAAATGAACCAGCTTCGCGGCGTCGATCTCGTTCTGCGTGAGCAGCGGATTGGGCGTCAGCTCCAGGATGTCGAGACCCCGGGCGATCTCGGAGCTCACGATGCTGCCGTTGTACCAGTAGACCGACCACGACCCGGCGCCGACCATCTTGGTCGAGTCCATCGGCCCGCGGTCGAAGAAGGCGATCTCCTTCGGATGGGAGGCGTCGGTCCAGTCGAAGACCGAGATGCCGCCCTGGTACCAGGCCTGGACCATCACGTCGCGCCCGGGAATCGGGATCAGCGACCCGTTGTGGGCCACACAGTTCTCGAAGGGCGTCTGCGCCGCCGGGAGCTTGTAGTAGCTCTTGAAGGTCATGGTGTTGTTGCTGAGCGTGAAGATCGCGTCGGCGCCCCACTCCGGCTTGTCGGTGGCGCGGCAGCGCGGCTGCCCGCCCCCGCCCCACTCGTCGGTGAAGAGGATCTTGGTGCCGTCGTTGTTGAACGTGGCCGAGTGCCAGAAGGAGAAGTTGGAGTCGGAGACAGCACCGATCCGCCGCGGGTTGGCGGCGTCCTTGATGTCGAGCAGCAGGCCGTAGCCGCCGCACGCGCCGCCGGCCAGCCCGATCGCGGGATAGACGGTGATGTCGTGGCACTGGGTGGGACCGGTCTTGGGACCACCGCTGCCGGTCATCCGCGCGATCATGTCCGGAATGGCCGCCCTGAGCGCAGCGCTGTCGGCGCCGGTCGGCGCGCCGGTTGCCCCGCGGGCCTTGACGATGCTGTCGAGCATCGGGTCCACGAAGTTCGACGGCAGCACGAACTCCATCGCGCCGAACTTGGCGGTGAATGCGCCTTTGGCGCGCGCGTCGGCCGCGATCTTGGCCGCCCGGGTGGAATCCTCGGGGGTCTCACCGTGACTCGGCGGGGCCGCCAGATCGTTGAAGATCCGGGGCGAGCTCACGATCGCGGCCTGTTCGGGATGGGCGAGCGGCACCTTGATGACCTCGATCCGGAACAGCGCGGAATTCGGATCCTGGTCCGGGGTGGCCTTGGAGCATCCCGGCAGTTCGCTGGGCGAGCGGACCGGGGCGGAGCCGGAGACGTAGACGTAGACGTTCTCCGAGTCCTTCGGGTCGGTCACCACGGTGTGGGTGTGCGACCCGCGGCAGGTCTGCACGTTGGCCAGGTACTTCGGGTTGGCGATGTCGCTGATATCGAAGATGCGGATGCCGCGCAGCCGGTCCTTGCTCACGCTGTCGGGCACGCCGCCGGTCCCGCAGTCGGTCCGGCCGCCGAAGCCCTCGCCGGAGACGAACAACAGGTTCTTGTAGACCGACACGTCGCTCTGCGAGGCCGGGCAGAGGTAGGCCGTCTTGAGCTTGGGGGCACTCGGGGTCGAGATGTCCCACACCTGGAAACCGTTGTAGTTCCCCTGGATGGCGTAGGGGCCGGAGAAGGAGAGGTCCGAGTTGGTGACGCCGGCGAACTTCTCCGACGGCTGGGTGTTGGAGACCATCCGCATGTTCCACAGGGCCGTGCCCGCGTCCGCCACCCCGGCCTTGAGGCCGACCCGGGGATCCCGCTTGGGCGCCGCGATGGCGGCGGAACTGGACGAGGAGGACGACGAGGCGCAGCCTCCGACGGCCAGCAGCCCGAACATGAGCGTCAGCGCCTGGAGGGCCGCGGCGTTCCGCCGCGGCCGGTGAGTCGTGAGTAAGGATGCCATTGAAAGTTCCAGTAAGGAGACGGAGTGGTGCGTACGGGGAAGCGGGAGCGGGGACTTCACGGGTGGCTCGCCTGGGGAGGCACGGCGGCGAGCATGCCGGTCATGCGTTCGATCTCTATGGACTGATCCGCGTTCATGTCGGAGACGAACTTGAAGACGTTGTCGTCCCGGGCGCCGCCGGTGGTCCCGAGCAGGTCCTTGATCATGGTGAGCGCGCCCTGGTGATGCCGGATCATGAACGTCAGGAACAGCCGGTCGAAGTCGGCGCCGGTCGCCTGGTTCAGCTGCACCAGCTGGTCGGCTGTCAGCATGCCCGGCATCAGCATGTGCTCCATGCCGGGCATCATGTCGTGCGACGCGTCCGCCGCCGGTACCGGCTCGTGCCACTCACCCAGCCAGCGCTGCATCAGCGCGATTTCGTCCCGCTGGCCCACCAGGATCCGTTCGCACAGCGCCTGCAGGCCGGGGCTCGCCCCGTGGCTGGGTGCCCATCCGGCCATCAGCACCGCCTGGGCGTGGTGGCCGATCATGCCGGTCATGAATTTCGCATCGGCGGCAGTGTGGGAGGGAACATCGTGTGCGGTGGTGCTGGCGGGGGAAACAGCGGCGGGCTGCCCGGTGTCGGCGGGTTCGACGCCGGTCCGGGCGGTACTCCCCCGGCCAGCGCACCCGGTAATGACGGCGATGAGCAGCGCCGATCCTGTCAGTCGCCCTCTCGTCCTTGTCATGCGGTCAGATCTCCTGGTGGGCCAAGCGGTGCGGTCCGCGTCTACAATCGTAGGACCCGGGACGCGGCGGACATGATAGTACGGGGGGTGCAGGAAAATGGAAAGTCTCCGGGGTGCTGGACGACAGGCGCCGAGGACCGGTATATCCCCGGGGCCGATGCCCGCGGCTCCCGGGCCTCGGGTCGAGGGTGACCGAGACATGGACAGGGGCGGCGGGAAGAACGTTGCACACCGTACGGAGGCGGCGGCATGCAGGTTACGGCAGGACAGCGGGAGCCGGTATCTTGGTCCGCGCCGATCACCGCCATCGCCCTCCCGGAGCTCCTGATGGAATGGCCGCGCCACGCTGTCCTGCTACTGCTCGCAGTTGTCATCACCGGCAACGGTTGCGGGAGCCCCGCAGCCGCCCCCGTCCCCGCCCCTGCCCCCAGAGCGGCCACGGGCGCCGCGGCGCTCCCCGCCGACCCGATTCCGCCGCACGACACGTTCACGCTCGATTCGAAGGCGGTCGGCGAGACCCGCCGAATCAACGTTCATACCCCGCCGGGCTACGACGGTTCGACGGACCGATTCCCGGTGCTGTACATGCCCGACGGCGGGATCGAGGAGGACTTCCCCCATGTCGTGAACAGCCTGGACTCCATGGTCGCGGCGAAGCTGGTTCGGCCGTTCATTGTGGTGGGAATCGAAAACACGGAGCGCCGGCGGGACATGACCGGACCGACGACGGTCGCCTCGGACAGCGCGATCGCGCCACACGTGGGCGGCTCGGCGGCCTTTCGCGGGTTCATCCGGGACGAGCTGATGCCGGAGATCCGCCGCCGGTACCGCACCACCGGCGAGACCGCGATCGCCGGGGAGTCGCTGGCAGGGCTGTTCATCGTGGAGACATTCCTGCGCGAACCGGCGCTGTTCGAGCGGTATATCGCGATCAGCCCGAGCCTCTGGTGGAACAAAGACGAGCTGGTCCGAACCGCGCCCGATTGGCTGCCCGACCTGGCGGGCCTCAAGCGCACGCTCTTTCTCACGGCGGCGAACGAACCGGGCATCGCGCCGCAGGCGGATACCCTGGCGCGCCTGCTGCGCGGGAGCGCGCCGCCTGACCTGACCTTCTACTACCAGCCGAGGCCGGACCTGGAGCATTCGACCATTTACCGGGCGATGGGTCCGGTCGCGCTCAGACGGCTGCTGGCCCGGTGATGACTCCGAATTCGGCATTTTCAACGCTGAGGCGCAGAGGGCCCGCAGGTGAGGCTGTTCAGTCCCTTGCTGAGATCCAAAGTAAGCCGCAGGTGCGGGAATGTATTTCAACGCGGAGGCGCAGAGAACGCAGAGGGCCGCAGAGGGAGTCCAAGGAGAAACGTGATCCCGCTCCGCCACTCGAGTCCGTGAGCCGTTTGTTGTGGGTGAGTCGTTGAGGTCCTCGCCGGGATCCAACCGACACCCACAAGAACAGTGATGCGGACGTCGTCCTGAACCAGGCTGCGGTTTCGCGCGCAGGTCTCTGTGACCCTCTGCGTCCTCCGTGCCTCTGCGTTTAGTGCGGGCTTGAGGTGGCGTATGACCCTAGTTCGAACGCCTAGCGGAACATGGTCGGACTGATCTCCAGACTCACCTCCGCGATGCGGTCGATCGGGAGGCCGGCGCGCCGGGCATGCTCGCGGATCGCCTCCGGGTCGGGGGCGTCATACTCGCAGTAGATCTTCCCATCCGTGTCGGAGACGTAGCTGCGGATCCAGACCACCCCGGGCAGCTCGGCGATCACCGCGTTGGACCGGCGCCCGGCGGCGTCGAGTTCCTCCCGGGTGAGACGTCCCACGGTTCGTTCGATGATGTAGCGCGGCATTCCACTCCTCCTCTATGGCTCAGCGCCCCCGGTCGAGGGCATGGGGAACGTCTCCACAGGCACCAGCGAGCGCAGCGTCTCCGGTTTCCTCCGCGATGGCGGCCGCTTCCCGGGCGCATGCGCGCGCCCGGTCGCCCGACCCATCGGCCAGGTGGGCCAGGGCGAGTCGATGGAGCATCCACCCTTCGCCGGCCCGGTCACCTCGCTCGCGGCGCAGCCGCAGGGAGGCCTCGCCGCATTCGATGGCGCGTTCCGCCTCACCCAGGCGGCGAAGCACATCGGTCAGCGCGCCCAGCGTGCGTGCCTCGCCTGCCGCGTCGTCCGCCTCCCGATGCAGCACACAGGCCTCCTCGAGACAGCGGCGCGCCTCCACCCGGCGGCCCATCGCGTCCAGGGTGACCCCGAGGCTGGCGAGCAAGTGCCCAGCCCGGCCCGGGTCGCCGAGGTCGCGGAAGATGCGTAACCCCTCTTCGTAGTGCTCTCGCGCTGCGTCGAAGCGGCCCTGCTCCCACTCGATGATGCCCATCGCGTTGTGAATGTGGCCGGCCCGGGCCCGTTCGCCGAGCCGTCCGGCGAGCGCCAGCGCCTCGGCATGATAGCCGAGGGCGAGCGACGGCTCGGGGAAATAGCGCCGCGCCACGCGCGCGAGGCCTTCCCGGACTTCGAGTTCGCGCTCCTGATCGTCAAACTGGTCGTGCAGCCCGCGGGCCTTCCCCCAGGCCGCGAACGCGTCCTTGAGCTCGCCCCGGCGCTCGCGCAGACCCGCCACGTCGGTCCAGATCAGGGCCTCGGTCAGCGGATCCCGCAGCTGTGCGAACAGACCCGCCGCTTCCATCAGCGGAGCCAAGGCTTCCTCGTCGCGCCCTAGCCCGAGCAGCACCTGGCCCAGAAAATGGAGCGCCTGGGCCAGCCCGGGCGCGTACTTGGCCTTCCGGGTGAGCTCGACCGCCTCGCGGTACAGTGCGAGGCTTTCTTCCACCCGGCCACGGCGGAGGTAGATGTGAGCGGTGGACGTGAAGTGAAAGGAGAGCTGGATGGGCAGTCGTTTCTCGGTGGTCAGGGCGCGGGCCTGCATCAGGTATTCCAGCGCTCGGGTCTCGTCGCCCAGCTCGCGCTGGAAGTTGGCCAGGTTATGGAGGATGTAGGCCCGCTTGTACGACAGGTCGGTCACCACCGAGCCCGACCCCGACTCGAGCGCCTCGCTCAGCCGCAGAGCCTCCTCCAGCGCCACCCGGGCCCGTTCCAGTTCGCCCATCCCCTTCAGCACATTGCCGAGATTGGCGAGCTCACCCACCTCGCCTTCGCGATCCTGCCGATCGCGATCGATGGCGAGCGCCGCCTCGACGCAGCGCAGCGCGTCGTCGTCGCGTCCCTGATGCCAGCGGAGCAGTCCCAGGCTGCGGAGCAGGTTGCGCTCCCCAATGACGTCGCTCAGGCGATGCCGCAGCCGGAGCGCCCGGCCCAGCGCCGCTTCGGCGTCGTCGAACCGGCGAAGCAGGGTGCTCAGGTCTCCCTGGCGCTGGTAGGCCTCCGCCAGCCGCGCGAGCTGATTCGAGGGTTCCAGCAACGCCACCAGCTCGTCGATGATCCGCTGCTGCCGGCCGCGGAGCCCGAGGGTCTCGCACAGCCGCTCCTGCCGGAAGAGGATGTCCACCAGCGCCCCGCGCCGTTCCGGGTCCTCGGGCAGACGCAGCAGCCAGCTCTGGGCCCGCTCCAGAATCTCCAGCGACTCGGCAAACTGGCTCAGCGCACTGTAGCGCTCCGCCGCCCGCAGGGCGTAGTGCACCGCCTTGGGCCACTGCTCGGCGCGGCTGAAATGATCGACGAGCCGGGAGTACTGCTCCTCCAGCGCGCCGCCGTACACGGCCTCGATCGCCTCGCCCACCCGGCGATGCAGCTCCTTCCGCTGATGCTCGAGCAGGCTGCCGGCCGCGGCTTCGCGGGTCAGGACGTGCTTGAACCGGTAGGCGGGCTCCGGCACCACCCGGATCTGCTGAATCACCCCGGCGGCCTTGAGTACCTGCAGCGCGTGAGGCAGACGGGAGCCTTCCATGGCGTGCTCCAGGATGCCGCGGGTGAACTCCCGGCCCACCACGGAGGCCAGCCGCAGTACCTCGCGGGTGCCGCGGTCGAGCCGATCCAGTCTGGCCCGCAGCACCCCCTGCACGGTGTCCGGCAGCTGCAGCCGGTCCAGCGGTCCGGTGAGCACCGCCTCCGCGCCCCGAATCTCAAGTGCGCCCTCCTCGAGCAGGGTCTGGGTGATCTCCTCGAGGAAGAACGGATTCCCCCCGGCGCGTTCGTGGACCAGCTCGATCAGCTGGCCGGGGACGCTGGCGACCCGCAGGATCGACTGGAGCATGACACCCGATGACCCGGCATCGAGCGGGGCGAGCAAGACGGTCATGTGACTGCCCGGGTCGGTCCAGGTGCGGAGCGACGGCGAGCGGCCGCGGGTGCGACAGGTGACCACCACGAGCAGCGGGAAGCCCGCTACCAGCTCGGCGGCCTGCTGCAGCACGCCATCCGACGATTCGTCGGCCCAGTGCCAGTCCTCGAGCAGCACCGCGGTCGGCTGGCGCCGCGCGGCCAGGGTCACGAATGCCGCGAGCGCTTCCTGCATGGCCAGCCGATAGTGCTCGCCGTGCAGGTGATGGGGCACCGGGTACTCCGGGTCGGGGAGCGCCAGGAGATGCAGGTACAGCGGCAGGAACTCCTCGAGCTCGGTCCCCAGCTCGCGCAGTCGGCTGACTACCAGGGCGGCATCGATCGGGCCCGGCTCGGCTCGGCCGGCCTGCAGCCATCCGCGCAGCGCCTCCACAAAGGGCAGATAGGGCGTGCCGCCCTCGGAGGAATCGCACCGGCCTTGCAGCAGGACCAGCTGCCGAGCTTCAAGCTCGCGCCGGAACTCGAGCAGCAGCCGGCTCTTGCCCAGGCCCGCTTCGCCCACCACCGTCACCAGGCACCCTTGTCCGGCCAGGGCGGCCGTCAGGCCCTGGCGCAGCGCCTTCATCTCCGCCTCCCGCCCGGTGAAGGCGGTGAGCTGGCCCCGCGGCATTCCCTCGAGCCGGCTGCCCCCCTCGGAGGCACCGAGCACCTGGAAGGGAATGATGGGTGGCAGGTCGCGCGTCAGGGTCACTGGTGCCAGGGACCTGGTCTCGAACAGCCCGGCGATGACCCGGCGACAGTCGGGACTGGCCCAGATCTCGTCCGTACCGGCATGTCCCGAAAGCCGGGTAGCGAGCTGTACCGCCGCCCCCGAAATGCGATACGTCAATCCAGGTTCGGTGGCGAGCTGCACCGCGACGGAGCCCGCATGCACGGCGGAGCGGAGCCGTGGTCTCGGCGCGTCCGTCTCCGCTTCAATCCCAGCGGTGGCCCGATGCAACTCCAGCGCCGCGCGGACAGCGCGCGCCGGATCGTCTTCGTGGGTGGCGGGCACTCCGAACACCGCCACCAGGCTCTCCCCGGTGAACTGATTCAGCACCCCGCCATGCCGGCGCACCACGTCCTCCGCCGTCGTCCGGAGCCGCTCCATCACGCCTTCCAGCTCGGCCTTGCCGAGTGCCTCGACCAGCTGCTCGTGGTCTACCACGGCGCTACACAGGAGCGTGACCTGACGGCGCTCGCCGTCGGGCAGGACTTCGGGCGCCTCACCGCGGTCGCCGAGCGGCGCTGGCGGTGTGGTCCACTGCTGGCGCAACTGCTCCAGCTCGCCCACCAGCTCGGCCGCCTGGAATCGCTCGCCGACCGGCTTGGCCAGCATCCGGGCGAGCACCAGGTCCACCGCGTCAGGGATGCCGGGGCGGGTGGCGGCCACCGGGGCGACCTGCTTCTCGAGGATCGCATGCATCAGCGCGAAGTGGTGCCGGCCCTTGAACGGCCGCTCCCCGGCGAGCATCTCGTAGAGCACCACCCCGAGCGACCACACGTCGGTGCGGCCATCCAGCGCATCGCCCTCGATCTGCTCCGGGCTCATGTATTCGACCGTACCCGGCCGCTCTCCCGGGAGCGTGAGCTCCGTGCCCGACAGCTTGGCGATACCGAAATCCAGGATCTTCAGGATGCCGTCCGGGGTGATCATCAGGTTGGCCGGCTTGATGTCGCGGTGTACCACGCCCCGGTCGTGTGCCCTGGCCAGCCCCTGCGCCGCCTGGATGGCGAGGGCGAGCGCCTGGTCCGGCGGCAAGGCTCCCCGGGTGAGCCTGGCCTTGAGGGTTTCGCCCTCGTAGTACGGCATGGCAATGAACAGCTGGCCGTCGGGGGCTTCCCCGATCTCGTGGATGGTGCAGATGTTCAGGTGGTCGAGCGCGGCCGCGGCCTGGGCTTCTACCCGCAGGCGCTCCTTGGCGGCGGCGTCCGAGCTCAGGTGGGCGGGCAGAAACTTGAGCGCCACGGTGCGTTCCAGCCGGAGGTCGCGAGCCCGGTAGACCACGCCCATGCCCCCCTCGCCCAGCGCCTCCAGGATCTGGTAATGGAGGACGGTGCCAGTCACCGGCGCCGCGGGTACGTGCACGGACGTCGGAAGGAAGATGGCCGACGGAGCGTCGAGCAGGCTGTCGTGGCCGTGCGCCGCCGCGAGCTCCGCCAATTCCCTGCGGAGCCCCGGGTTGCCGGCGCAGGCCTGGTCAAGAAAGGCCGGGCGCCCGGCCGGCGGCAGCTCGAGCATGGCGGCCAGCAGCTCTCTGAGCTCGCCCCAACTCGCAGCGGTCACTGGTCCAGCTCCCGGTTGAGCCACGCCCGGGCGAGGGTCCACTCCCGCTTCACCGTGGCCGGAGAGATCTCCAGCACCTCCGCCGTCTCCTCGATGGACATCCCGGCGAAGAATCGCCATTCAACGATCTGCGCCGCCCTCCCGCTCTCTAGCGCCAGCCGCTCGAGGGCCTCGTCCAGCGCGAACAGCTCCTCGGCCCGCTCATCGGCGAGTATGTCGACCTGGTCGAGGGGGACCTGGCGCCGCTCACCGCCCCGTTTGCGCGCCTTTCGCGCCACCGCATAGTCCACCAGGATCCGGCGCATGGCGCCGGCGGCCACGGCCATGAAATGGGCCCGGCCGCGCCATTCGATACGATCCAGCTGGGAGAGTTTGAGGTAGGCTTCGTGCACCAGCGCGGTGGTATCCAGCGTATGGCCGGTGCGCTCACCGCCGAGCTGCCGGTGGGCAATCCGGCACAGCTCGTGGTACACCAACGGCATCAATCGGTCGAGGTCTCCGGCGTTGTCCCGCAGCAATCGACTGATCTCGGACTGGTCTGGCATCGAGCGCTCCATAGGCGCCCTACACTACCGAGGTGCGGCGAAGGGGGCAACCGGGTCCGTGCAGCCCGGCGGGATGAGCCGTTTCGACCGGGTTTTCGGCCTTCCTGTCTGATGAGGGGCGTGGCCGAACGGCCCGCCCATGGATTGGTCGTACCCCGAACTGGAGGAGGATCAGCATGACGACCCGGACTCAGGCGCAGCCGGCGCAGGCGCCCCAGGCCAGGACAGCCGCGGCTTCGCCGCAGGAAGCGCAGCAGGCGACCGCGCTCACCGAGGACATGCTGCTGCGCTTCCAGCAGCGCGCGCCGGGCTACGACCGGGAGAATCGTTTCTTCACCGAGGACTTCGAGGAGTTGAAGCGGGCCGGCTACCTCCTGCTCGCCGTGCCGAAGGAGCTTGGCGGTCCCGGAATGACGCTCGCCGAAGTGTGCCGGGAGCAGCGGCGCCTCGGGTACTACGCCCCCGCCGACGCGCTGGCCGTGAACATGCACCTGTATTGGACCGGTCTCGTCGCCGACCTGTGGCGCGCCGGAGACCACTCGCTGGAGTGGCTGCTGCGGGCCGCCGCGGGGGGAGCGGTGTTCGCTGCCGGCCACGCCGAATCCGGCAACGATATCCCGGTGCTCCTCTCCACCACCCGGGCGGAGCGGGTCGAGGGTGGCTACCGCTTCTACGGCCGGAAGCACTTCGGCAGCCTGACCCCGGTGTGGACCTACCTTGGAATCCACGGCATGGATGCCAGTGACCCGGCCCACCCGATGATCATTCATGGATTCATGCCCCGCGATTCCGACGGGTTCCGAGTGGCGGAGACCTGGGACGTGCTCGGCATGCGCGCCACCCGCAGCGACGACACCATCCTCGACGGCGCGTTTGTCCCGGACCGGTACATCAGTCGCCGGGTCCCTGCCGGCGCGGCCGGCCTGGATCCGTTCGTGCTCGGCGTCTTCGCCTGGGCGCTGCTCGGCTTCGGCAACATCTACTATGGCCTGGCCCGGCGGGCGCTGGACCTGACGGTCGACAGCGTCAAGAAGAAGAGCTCGATCGGGTTGTCCCGCCCGATGGCGTATCACGCCGAGGTGCAGCATGCGGTGGCGGAGATGGTGCTGGAGCTGGAGGCGATCGAGCCCCACCTCGACCGGGTGGCGGAAGACTGGTCCAGAGGGGTGGACCACGGGCCGGGCTGGGTGATCAAGATCGTAAGCGCCAAACACCATGCGGTGGAAGGTGCGTGGCGGGTGGTGGACCGGGCGCTCGACCTCGCGGGCGGGTTCGGCATTTTCCGCGACGGCCCCTTCGAGCGGCTGTTCCGCGACGCCCGGCTGGGCAGGTTTCATCCGGCCAACGGCTTCCTGACCCACGAGCTGGCGGCCAAGCTCACCCTCGGGATCAATCCCGACGAACAGCCGCGATGGGGGTAGCTGCGGCGGACGCAGCGTGGCTGGTCAAGGCGCCGCGAGCGTGAAGCTCGCGGCGCCTTGTTCTCGAGCCTCCATGGACGAGCCGGGTCCCGCGACGAGCCAGTTCGGCTCCGTTTCCGGCCTCTAGCAGTGAGACAGATGAGTTCCGCCTCGCTAACTCAGTCCTGGAGCGTTCATGTCACGTATCACCATCATTCCGATAGTTCTGGCAACAGTCGCCGCGGCGGTCGTCGCTTCCTGCAGCGATTCCTCCGAGCCCAGCCACGACCCGCAGGTCAATTTCCAGCCTGGCCCGGCCACCTTCCCCGCGGGCTCGGAGATCGCCGTGATGCAGGGAGACCCCAGTCAGACGGGAGTCTACACGGTCCGGCTCCGATTTCCGGCCGGCTACCGGTTGCCGCCGCACTTCCACCCCACGGACGAGAACGTCACCGTGCTCGACGGCACCTTCCTGGTCGGCATGGGGGATTCGATCGACCTGAGCTCCGTGGTGACGCTGCATGCCGATGGGTTCATTACCGCACCGGCCCAGGCCCATCATTTCGCGGTGGCGCAGGGCCCGACGATCGTGCAGGTACACGGCGAAGGGCCGTTCGCGATCACCTACGTGAACCCGGCGGACGATCCGGCCAACCAGTAGCGTCGCGCAGGTGGGCCGGGCAGCACCGGGAGCCGCGCCTGGGAGCCGGCCGATGACGCTGCCCGGTATCCCGCCGCCGGGAGCGGCGCGCGCCTCCAGCCTCGCCGGGACGGGTCCGGCTTAGCCGGCCTGGGCGGCCAGCACACCGAACCCCGCGTCCCCGGGCGATGGGTCCGGTGGCACTCAGACGGCTGCTGGCCCGGTGATGACTCCGGATTCGGCATTTTCAACGCAGAGGCGCAGAGGACGCAGAGAACGCAGAGGGCCGCAGAGGGAGTCCAAGGAGAAACGTGATCCCGCTCCGCCACTCGAGTCCGTGAGGCGTTTGTTGTGGGTGAATCGTTGAGGCCGTCCCGGGGATCCAACCGACACCCACAGGAACAGTGATAGACGTCGTCCTGAACCAGGCTGCGGTTTCGCGCGCAGGTCTCTGCGGCCCTCTGCGTTCTCTGCGCCTCCGCGTTGAAATGCATTCCCGAACCTTTTGATCTCTCCGGTCAGTGCCGGCCCAGCGCCTCCCGTGCCCGCCGGGTGAAGAGCGCGATGGGGACGCCGATCAACAGCATGTGTACCAGGATGCTGAGGGAGATCCACAGCACGTTCCTCCCTGACCCTCCCGAGCCCGCCGCCGACAGCGGCAATACGATGTAGTTCATGATGCCGTACAGCAGCAGTCCGTAGGCCGCGCCCATCGGCACGGGCCGTCGCCAGAGGAGCGCCCAGCGGCCCGCGACCAGGTAGTAGGTGAACGACATCGACAGGGCGATGAAGAAGTGGAGTCCGAGCCCGAGGGCAGCGGTGGCCGCGCCGCCTTCGAAGCTCGCCTTGCCGAGCAGGCCCGCGGCAACCGACTGGAAGATCCGGGTGGCCGGGACTCTGGCCCTCACTCCCCAGAAGACACAGGCGTAGGTGATGTCCAGGGCTCCGGCGACCAGTCCGCCGGCAATGACGAGCCTCAGGGGATGAGATCGGGACGGTATCGACGCTGTGGTCACTGCCTCGGTCCTCCGTGGAAGGAGTACATCACGCGCCACCCGCGCGATCCCGGCTGCCCGTCACCAGCGCCACCTGCCCGTCGGGCGCGCGGCCGTTCGCGTCACGGCCCCGCCCCACAATCTCATAGCATATGACGGGCTGGGGTCCGGAGTAGAGCCAATTCTGCCGGGAAGGGGCAGGCCACTTGGGGGGCGCGCCGGCGGGAGGAGGCCTGAGTTGCGAGTCGCCGCGGGGGCTGCAGGCGCAATGATGGCCGCCTTCACGAGGGTCGCCGGCATCGCAAGCGACATGGACAATTCCTCCAGGCTGGCGAGCCGGCCAAGCTCCCCGGCGGACGGGGCTGCTTGACAAGTCCGCGTTCGACCTGCCAATTGACCCCAGGACCCCCTCCCCCCTGGGTTCAATGGCGTCAGCGCGGATCACACAACACCGGACCACCCGGGCGGTCTTTCGACTGCTCCGCGTCACGCTTGTCGTACTATCCACCGAACTGCTCTCCACCTGTGCCGAGGCGCCCACCGACGCCCCGCACCCCGGATTCGGGATGCTGGCGGTCGCCCCGATCTTTCCGTCCGGACAGTTGCTGGCAGGGGTCGCGCTCGATCGGGTGAGGTTGGTGATCGTGCGCCCGCAGGGCGGCACCCTGCTCGACCGGACCTACGACTTCTCAGCGACCCAGCGCCAGCTCACCCTCAGTGAATCGCTCCTGCTCCAGGCCTCATCGGAGCAGCTGCAGGTCACCCTCTCCTTTCTGAGTGGGGCGACTCAGCTCTTCACCGGCTCGGCCGATGTGGTGGTCCGCCAGGGACCGGCTGGACCGCCGGTGGAGATCTCGCTCAGGTACGTCGGACCCGGAACGCAAATCGCCAGGCTCACCCTCGAGCCGCGCGACACGGTGCTCACGTTCGGTGCCTCTCTTCCCTTCCGGGTGACCGCGGTGGACTCAGAGGGGCTGGATGTCTCCCAGTTCTACGTATCGTGGACCAGCAGCGACCCGTCTCAGGCTCCTGACGGGGCAGGTGTGCTCAAGGCCGGAAATGCCCGCAAGGTCCTGCGGATCACGGCCGCCATACCCACCCCCACCGGGGCTCGGGACTCGACTACAGTCATCGTTGTTCCTCCTCCCGCACGGATCGGCAAGACGGCCGGAGACGCCCAGACCGGCCAGGTCGGAACGCGGCTGCCGCAGGTCCTCGAGGTCGAGGTACTCGGCGGAGACGACTTGCCGGTACCCGGTGTGGCGGTCGCCTTTGCTACGACGGGCGGCGGTGCCGTCGACAGCCTGGTCGCCACCACCGACTCTACCGGCCGCGCTCGGACTGGCGCCACCCTGGGTCCGACCCCCGGCAGCCAGGACTTCACCGCCAGTGTGGCCGGCGCGGGTTCGGTCAGCTTCAGGGCGACTGCAACCCAAGTCACTACTCCCAGCCTGAGCTTCACGGCCGCGGCCCAGACGGTGAGCGAAGGGGTGGGCACGGCGACGATCACCGCCCAACTCTCCAGCACCTCGAGTCAGGCAGTGACCGTGCCGTTCACCGTGAGCGGCACAGCCACCGCCCCGGCCGACTACAGCATCAGCGCCAGCCCACTCACGATCCCGGCGGGGAGCACGACCGCGACAGTCACGGTGACGGTGGTGGCCGACGGGGTGGCGGAGCCGGATGAGACGGTAATCCTGACCCTGGGGACGCCCACCAACGCGACCCTGGGCGCGACCACGGTCCACACCGTGACGATCACCGGCCAAGTCCCGACGGTGAGCTTCACCGCCGCCACCCAGACGGTGACCGAAGGGGTGGGCACGGCGACGATCACCGCCCAGCTCTCCAGCCCGTCGAGCCAGGCAGTGACCGTGCCGTTCACGGTGGGCGGCACCGCCACCACCCCGGCCGACTACACCATCAGCGCCAGCCCGCTCACGATTCCGGCGGGGAGCACCACCGGGACCATCACGGTGACGGTGGTGGCCGACGGCGTGTCGGAGCCGGATGAGACGGTGATCGTGACCCTGGGGACGCCCACCAATGCCGCCCTGGGGGCGACCCCGGTCCACACCATGACAATCACCGGTCAGGTGCCGACAGTGAGCTTCACCGCCGCCGCGCAGACGGTGAGCGAGGGGGTGGGCACGGCGACGATCACCGCCCAGCTGTCGAGCAGCTCGAGCCAGCCGGTGACCGTGCCGTTCACGGTGAGCGGCACCGCCATCAGCCCGGCCGACTATTCCATCAGCGCGAGCCCGCTCACGATCCCGGCGGGAAGCACCAGCGGAACCATCACGGTGACGGTGGTGGCCGATGCCGTGGCCGAGCCTAATGAGACGGTAGTGGTCACGATGGGGACTCCCATCAACGCCGCTCCGGGGGCGACGACGGGCCACACCCTGACCATCGCGGCCCAGGTGCCGACGGTCAGCTTCACCGCCGCCACCCAGACGGTGAGCGAGGGAACGGTCGCGACCATCACCGCTCAGCTCTCCGAGCCCTCGACCCAGCCGGTGACCGTGCCGTTCACGGTGGGCGGCACCGCCACCACGCCGGCCGACTACACCATCAGCGCCAGCCCGCTCACGATCCCGGCGGGAAGCACGACCGCGACGGTCACGGTGACGGCGGCGACCGACGGAGTGGCCGAGCCGGATGAAAGCGTGATTGTGACCCTGGGAACGCCCACCAATGCGACCCTGGGGGCCACGACGGTCCACACCGTGAACATCGCCGGGATAGCGCCCGCGGTGAGCTTCACCGCCGCTGCCCAAACGGTGAGCGAAGGCGTGGGGACGGCAACGATCACCGCCCAGCTCTCCAGCCCCTCGACCCTGCCGGTGACCGTGCCGTTCACGCTGAGCGGTACCGCGGCCAGCCCGGCGGACTATACCATCAGCGCCAGCCCGCTCACGATTCCGGCGGGGAGCACAACCGGCAGCGTGACGGTGACGGTGGTGGCCGACGGGGTGGCCGAACCGGATGAGACCGTGATCGTGACCCTGGGGACGCCCACCAATGCCGTCCTGGGGGCCACCCCGGTCCACACTCTTACCATCGCGGCCCAGACGCCGGCGGTGAGCTTCACCGCCGCGGCCCAGTCCGTGAGTGAAGGGGTGGGCACCGCGACGATCACCGCCCAGCTCTCCAGCCCGTCGAGCCAGGCGGTGACCGTGCCGTTCACCGTGGGCGGGACCGCCACCAGCCCGGCGGACTACACCATCAGCGCCAGCCCGCTGACGATCCCGGCGGGGAGCACAACCGGCAGCGTGACGGTGACGGTGGTGGCCGACGCGGTGGCCGAGCCGGATGAGACGGTGATCGTGACCCTGGGAACGCCCACCAATGCGACCCTGGGAGCGACCCCGGTCCATACCCTGACCATCACCGGCCAGACGCCGACGGTGAGCCTCACCGCCGCGGCCCAGACGGTCGGCGAAGGGGTGGGGACCGCAACGATCACCGCGCAGCTCTCCAGCCCGTCGAGCCAGGCGGTAACCGTGCCGTTCACCGTGGGCGGGACGGCCACAGACCCGGCCGACTACACCATCAGCGCCAGCCCGATCACGATCCCGGCGGGCAGCACGACCGGGACCATCACGGTCACCGTGGTGGCCGACGGGGTGGCCGAGCCGGATGAGACGGTGATCGTGACCCTGGGGACCCCCACCAATGCCGCCCTGGGGGCGACCCCGGTCCACACCCTGACCATCGCGGCCCAGACGCCGACGGTGAGCTTCACCGCCGCGGCCCAGTCCGTGAGCGAAGGCGTGGGCACCGCGACGATCACCGCCCAACTGTCCAGTCCGTCGAGCCAGGCGGTGACGGTGCCGTTCACCGTGGGCGGCACCGCCATCAATCCGGACGACTACAGCATCAGCGCGAGCCCGCTGACGATCCCGGCGGGGAGCACGACCGCGACGGTCACGGTGACGGTGGTGGCCGACGCGGTGGCCGAACCGGATGAGACGGTGATCGTCACGCTCGGGACGCCTACCAACGCCACGCTGGGGACACCCACGGTCCACACCCTGACCATCGCGGCCCAGACGCCGACGGTGAGCTTCACCGCCGCCAGCCAAACCGTGAGCGAGGGGACGGTTGCGACGATCACCGCCCAGCTCTCCAGCCCCTCGACCCAGGCGGTGACCGTGCCGTTCACCGTGGGCGGCACCGCCATCAATCCGGATGACTACAGCATCAGCGCGAGCCCGATCACGATCCCGGCGGGGA
>Ga0326730_1000019_pt1 | contig 48080 bp, 43 predicted proteins | sample MHFSIPfraction_3_FD_207740 | JGI IMG/M metagenome (GOLD analysis project Ga0326730, IMG submission 207740) | Lab enriched peat soil microbial communities from Michigan Hollow, Ithaca, NY, United States - MHF7AN SIP fraction | ecosystem: Environmental > Terrestrial > Soil > Wetlands > Peat...
TGTCGCCGCCACCGATGTGGTCCTTGCCACACCGGGAGCGGACGCCGCGTCCGTGCGGCGCCTCGCCGATTCGCTCGGCGGCGTACCGGTCCTCGACGAGGCGCGGGCGGTCCGCCGGCTCCCATCGCTCGGACGGGTCCACGTCGTGGGATGGGGACTCGATCCGGAAACGTGGCACGAGATGGATTCCCTCCCGGTGACGTTTCACCCGGCCGCGGTCGCGCCCGGGATCTCGCGGATCTCCTGGCCGGCGAAGATCCCGCTCGGCGACGATGTCGTCGTGGAGGGCTCGGTGCGCCACGTTCCGGACGGCGCTGTCATCACGCTCAGCGACCCGGGCGGCAGCGTCGACTCGGCCACACTGGACGGCGCCGGAACGTTCCAGCTCACCGCCCACCCCCGCGCGCTCGGGCCCATGCTCGGGGTACTGCGCGTGTCGATTCACGATCGTGCGGTCGCGCAAGAGACCATCGGAGTCTCGGTCGTCACGCCCCGGGTGCCCCGGCTGTTGTTCCTCGAGGCGTCACCGCGGTTCGAGACCCGTGCGCTGCGTGATTGGCTGGCGCGCCACCACGGTGCCGTCGCGATCCGGGCCGCCACCAGCCGCGATCGCTTCCGAACCGAATTCGTCAATCGGAGCCGCATCGGCCTGGACGCGTTGACCCCCCGCCTGCTCTCCCAGTTCGACGTCGTGGTGATCGATGGTCGCACGTTGGCCGGCCTGGCCGCGGTCGAGCGCGCCGAGCTGCGACGGGCGGTGACCGACGCCGGCCTCGGCGTCCTGATCGAGCTGGACACCGTGGCCTTCGATCCCTCGATCCGGTTCAGCGATCGCGATTTCTTCTTCGGGTTCGGCTTCGTGGCCGTCCACGGCGTGGACGAGCGGTCGGTGCGGCCCGTCTGGCCGGGAGGGGGCGCGCGCCGGTCGGCGACCGCCCCGCTCCCGGCAGTGCCCTACACGCTCGCCGAGCGGTTCGGCATCGAGCCCCTCATGGAAGACGGCATGGGCGGTATCGTGGCGCAGGTCGTGCCGCGAGGAGCCGGTCGAATCGGTATCAGTGTGGTGCGGGAGTCCGCTCGCTGGGTGCGGATGGGGCAAGTGGAAGCGTTTGCGGCGTACTGGTCGCGGCTGCTCACGGCGCTCGACGGTCGTGGCATCGCCGAGGATTGGGAGATCGCGTCTCCAGGGCCGTGGCTCGTCAACCGGCCGATCGCCCTGTCGGTCGACGGCGCAGGCGACCATCCGGTGGCGGTTCTCGTCGGCCCTGCGGGAGCGCGCGACTCGGTCTTCCTGGCCCGCGATCCGTTGGTGTCCACCCGCTGGCGGGGCCGATTCTGGCCCCGGGAAGCGGGGTGGCATCGTGTGGAAGCGGCGAGTGGCCCGAGCTTCTATGTCCAGACCGACGGTGCCTGGCGGAGCCGCCAGAGTGCCGAGCTGCTGGATGGCACCGCCCGATATCTCGTCCGGGCCGGGCCCCTTGAGCCGCGACCAAACGGCACACGGACGCGCCGCTCCCGCCCTATCCCAGCCGGCTGGTTCTTCGGGTTATTCCTGTTGAGTGCCGTGGTGCTCTGGTCGCGACGGCGACCCGGGTGAGCGGACGGGCGAGGACACCCTCGCCAAGACGGAACTGCAACGCACTCAGTGAGTTGAGCGGCAACGCCGCGGCGCGGGGCGAATTGACACCGAAGGCCCCGGGCCCTAAGCTTGCCCCATCCCAAAACGTTCCCCTGAGGGGAGTTCGCGCGTGTCGGTTGAAGCGACCCTGCAGAAGGTCCCGCTGTTCAGCCAGCTTGGCCCCGCCGATTTGCAGCGGGTGCTCGAGGTGGCGCGGGAGCGCGCGTATCCCAAGAACTCGGTCATCCTGTTCGAGGACGATCCGGGGGACGCCCTGTATGTCGTCAAGCAGGGCCAGGTGAAGGTGGTCCTGATCGGCGAGGACGGCCGCGAGGTGATCCTCTCCGTGCTGGGCGAGGGCGACTTCTTCGGCGAGATGGCGCTGATCGACGACGAGCCCCGGTCGGCGCACGTCATCGCGATGGGCGACTCGACGCTGCTGGTCCTGCGCCGCGAAGATTTCCAGGGACTGCTGATGCAGACGCCCGCCATCGCGCTCGCGATGCTGCGCGAGCTGACGCGCCGGCTGCGCCGGGTGGACGAGAAGGTCGGCAGTCTGGTGCTGCTGGACGTCAACGGCCGCGTCGCGCGGCTGCTGCTGGATCTGGCCGATGAAGCGGGCGGCGAGCGCATCACGCGGCGACTCACCCACCACACCATCGCTCAGATGATCGGCTCGTCGCGCGAAACCGTGAGCCGAACGATGCGAGAGCTCGTGGACAAGGGCCTCATCGAGGTATCCCGGCGTGACATTGTGATCCGTGACCGCTCGGCGCTGGAAGCTGCGGCCGGCCGGTCCTAGGCCGGGTGAGCCTGGTCACTGCCCCCCGGTGAGGGCCCGACTTGTTCTACCTTCCCGATTTACCGTAACTTAGCACCGCTTTGGGCGTGCCCGAACGGATGGCCTACACGGTGACTTTCTGGGGGGCACGGGGCTCGATCCCGACTCCCGGGGCACACACCGCGCGCTACGGCGGCAACACGTCCTGCGTGGCCGTGGAGGCCGATGGGCGGCTCGTGATCCTCGATGCCGGTACGGGGATCCGTGGCCTGGGGCTGACGCTGGTGGAGCGACAGAACGGATCGATCCAGGCGGAGATTCTGCTGTCGCACACGCATTGGGATCACATCCAGGGGCTGCCGTACTTCAAGCCGTTCTTCGCCCCCGGGAATGCCGTGCGGATCTGGGGGTCAAAGCAAGGGTCGAAGTCGCTGGACGAGATCCTGCACTTGCAGATGGACCCGGCGGTGTTCCCGATTCCGCTGACGGCGGTGTCGGCGGCGCTGACGGTGAAAGAGGTGCGACCGGGGGGCGAATTCACGGTCGGACCGTTTCGGGCGCACACGATGCGGCTGCGCCACCCTGGCACGACCCTCGCATATCGGCTCGTGCCGGTCGCGGGTGGACGGAGCATGGCGTATGTGACGGACAACGAGCTCGGGCCGGGCGGGAGCTACGACACGCCACCGAGCTGGCGGCGCGAGCTGGTGAAGTTCTTGAGTGGGGTGGATCTCCTGATCCACGATGCGATGTATACGCCGGTGGAGCTGGACTCGCATCGCGGATGGGGGCACTCGTCGTACGAGGAAGCGGTGGAGCTGGCCGCCGACGCGGGGGCGAAGCGGTTGGTGCTGTTCCACCACGAGCCCGAACACGACGACGACGCGCTGGACGCGCTGCAAGCGGCCGCGCAACGGTCGGCCAAGCGCCGTGGGGCGCCGGTCGAGGTGATTGCGGCACAGGAAGGCATGCAACTGTCTCTCTAGATCGAGGTGCAAGGCGTATGCGGATGCGTTCACTCGTCGCCCTGATGGGGCTGGTCTTCACCGCCGCTGTCCCGGCGCTGGCCGCGCAGGCTGGCGACCAGGACACGCGGCCGGGAATCGCGGTGTTCGCGTTCACGAACGGCGGGTCGTACGGCGCCCAGAAGGAAGACTACGACGCGCTGGAGCGGGGGATGGCCGGCATGCTCATCTCCGAGCTCGGGGCGAACCCCGCGCTGCGGGTCGTGGAGCGCGAGAACATCCAGCACCTGGTGGACGAGCAGAACCTGGGCGCGTCCGGCCGGGTCGACGACCAGACCGCGGCCCGGATCGGCAAGCTCGTGGGCGCGCGCTACGCCGTGATGGGGAGCTTCATCGACCTCTATGGCGACTTCCGCGTCGACGTGCGCGTCGTCAACGTGGAGACCTCCGAGATCATCAAGACCGAGAAGGTCTCGATGCAGCGGGAGCACCTGTTCGACCTGGTGCGCAACCTCGCGGGCGCGCTGAACAAGGACCTGAATCTGCCGCCCCTGTCCCGGCAGGTGTCCGACCAGCGGATGAGCCGGCAGGTCCCGACCGAGGCGCTGACCTTCTACAGCCGCGCCCTGCTCTATCACGACCGCGGTCAGAAGGACAAGGCGATCGAGATGTACCAGCGCGCCATCAGCGTCTTCCCACAATACACGGAAGCGCAGGAAGGCCTGCGCCGGGAGCAGAACTCCTGACCTCCCGGTGAGCAGCGGTCCGCTCACCCGGATCGGCAGCTGGGCGGCGCGCTGGCTCTCCCAATTGGGAGCGCTGGCGCGCTTCGGCTTTGGTGGTGCCCGCGCCGCCGCCCTCCTCCCACGCGCCGGACGCGCGGTGGTGCTGCGCGTCACGCTGAACCAGATCCGGTTCACGGCGGTCCACGCCATGGGGCTCGTGATCCTGCTATCGGGGATTCTGTCGTTCCTCGTCATTTCACAGGCGGTGCGTGAGCTCGGGCAGATCGGGGCCACCGGCCTGATCGGCACCTTGATGGTGGTCGCGATCGTGCGCGAGCTGGGGCCGCTGATCACCGCGCTCGCCATCGTCGGGCGCTCCGGGACCGCCATCGCTGCCGAGCTCGCGACCAACACCGTGATGGGCGAGGCCCGCGCGCTCGAGGGAATGGGGATCGATCCGCGCCAGTACCTCGTCCTGCCCCGGTTCATCGGGGCCGTGGCCAGCGTGTTCGCCCTGCTCGTGCTGTTCGACGTCGTGGCGATCCTGGCCGGCTTTGCGGCCGCCGGCATCAACGGGATGACGGGAGCGCGCTACGCCGAGATCGTGCTGCAATCGCTGTCGGCGCACGACGTCTGGCTCACCGTGGGCAAGGCGCTGGCCTTCGGCCTGATCCTCGGCATCGTCCCGAGCTACTTCGGCCTCTCGGTGCGGCGGGCCGCCACCGAGGTACCGATCGCCGTGAGCCGCGCCACGGTCCTGTCCATCGTGGGCGTGTTCTTGTGCTCCGCCCTGTTCGTCCTGCTGGGTTGACCCGGTGACCGCGCCGCTCGTCTTCGAGGCGCTGCCGCTCCCCGGGCGCAGCCGGGCCCCCTTTGCGCTCACAGTCGCGGCCCACCAGACGGTGGCCGTGCTGGGAGATGAAGAGAGTGGCGTCGACCAGCTGGGGGGGTACGCCCTGGGGCTGGAGGCCCCGCCCGCGGGGCGTGTCCTGGTGTTCGATACGGCGATCGCCGGCCTGCCGCTGCCGGAGCGCTTGGCCTTCCGGCGCCGCGTCGGATACCTTCCGGCGGGCGACGGCCTGCTGCAGAATCTCTCCCTGCGCGACAACATCGCGCTGCCGCTGCGATTCGGCAGCGACGCGAGTCCCCGCGAGATCGACGGCCGCGTCGCCGTGATCGTCGCGGCCCTGCGCCTGGGTACCGCGGCCGATCGCCGTCCAGCGCGGACGAACGAAGAGGAGCGCCGCCGCGCCGCGCTGGCGCGCGCCGTCGCCTTCGACCCGACGCTGCTCGTGCTCGAGCAGCCGTTCGACGGTATCACCGCCCGGGCCTCGGCGGAGCTGCTCGAGGTCGCGCGTGGCGGAGAAACGGCGGAGGGGGCGCGTCGCACCATCCTGATCACCGGCCAGGAGATGCCGACGGTGGTGCAACGTCGCTGCGACCGCGTCTACCGTCTGACGCGCGCGGGCACGCTGGAACTGGAAACCGTCTGACGCGAGGGTTCGTGGACAGCACCCGGCAGGACTTCATCGTAGGGCTCGTGATCGTCGGCGCGATCGCCGTCGTGGTCGGCGCGCTGCTGGCGACCAGCGGGTGGGGAGAGCGGCGCTACGACCTCTATCTCCGGGCCGCGAGCGCCGACGGACTGACCGCCGACAGCAAGGTGTTGCTGCAGGGGCTGGAAGTGGGCCGCGTGAACCGCGTCGTGCCCCGCGTCGATTCCGCCACACGGACCGTTTCCTTCATCGCGCGCCTGTCGATGATCGAGCGATTCTCCGGCGGCGTCGACCTGCGCCTGCCCGCCGGGACGCGCGGCGAGCTCGAGCCGGCAAACCAATTCTCGCCTGCCGTCCTGATCCGCCTCGTCCTCCCCGATTCGAGCCGCCGGACCGGCCGGCTGTTGACCGAAGGGGATACCATCGAGACCACCCGGAAGGTGCCGGTCCTCGACCAGGTCGCCGAAGTCGCCCAGCACCTCTCCACCGAGGTCGAAGAGGTGCTGCACCGCACGCACCAGACGATGGAACACGTGGACGTCATCCTCGCCCAGGCGAACAGCGTACTGAAGGACGTCCGCCCGAGCATCGAGACGACCCTGGCCGACCTGTCGACCACGATGGGACGGGTGAACAAGCTGGTCCAGCGACTCGACCCGGGTCTGGCGGACTCGGTCTCCAGCGCGCTCGCGGTCTCCAACCGCGTGCTGCTGCGGGTGGATTCGCTCGCCGCACAGGCGAGCCAGATGACGTCTGAGAACCGGGAAGACGTGCGCACCGCCGTGGCGAACCTCACGCAGCTCACGCGGCAGCTCAATCACCTCGCCGAGGAGGTGTCGCGCCGGCCCTACCGCCTGCTCACCGGCGTGAAGCCCCTGGCCGCCGATTCGGGGCGCGCCGCCGATCCCAAGGACTCGGTCCACCCGTGAGCTACCTGCTGCTGCACGCCGACACCTGGTCCCCGGCAGACCTAGCACCGGCGCTGGAGGCCGCCCGCGTCGAGCCGCGCGTCATCCGGTCGGCGAAGGAGCTGGTTCCGGGCGGGTCGCCCACCGTCCTTCTGCTCGACACCGACAGCCGCGGCGCCTTCCCGCTGGACGCCCTGCGGGGATTCGTGGACGCGGGCGGTGCGATCGTGGCGCTGGGCGCCGCGGGCGAGACGGACGTGCCGGAGCGATTCCCCACGGAGCTGCTCAGCGGCTTCGTGTCGCACCCGGCCGGCGCCCGCCATGTGCTCGTGGCGATCCGGGCCGCTTATCGGGAGGCGGCCGCGCGCGCCGAAACCGCCCGCGCGCGCCACGAAGCCTCCCTGCGCGGGCGCGAGGTGGGCGAGCTGACCCGGATCGGGGTCGCGCTGGGGACCGAGCGCGACCTCAAGACCCTGCTCGACCTGATTCTCACCCAGGCACGACGCATCACGGAGTCGGACGCCGGGAGCCTCTATCTCGTCGAAGCCGGTGAGCGCGAGGTGAAACGCCTGCGGTTCCGGCTGGCGCAGAACCTCACGCTGCCGGACGTGCCGCTCGTCGAATTCACGATGCCGTTGGATCGGACCAGCATCGCCGGCTATACCGCCGTCACCGGGGAGCCGCTCGTCATCGACGACGCCTATTTCCTGCCGCCCGACGTCGAGTACACGATCAACCGCTCCTTCGACGAGCGGTACGGCTACCGCACCAAGTCGATGCTCGTCATTCCGATGAAAGACCACAAGGAAGAAGTCATCGGCGTCCTGCAGCTCATCAACCGCAAGCGCGACTTCAACGCCATACTCTCCACGAGCGAGGACGTCGAGCGGCAGGTCGTCCCCTACTCCAAGCGGACCGTCGAGCTGGTGACGGCGCTCGCGGGCCAGGCGGCGGTCTCGATCGAGAACAGCCGGCTGTACGAGAGGATCGAGATGATGTTCGAGGGCTTCGTCAACGCGGCCGTGCAGGCCATCGAGCAGCGGGATCCAGTCACGCAGGGCCACAGCAAACGGGTGGCGCATTCGACCGTGAGCCTCGCCAAGGTCGTCGACGCGACGGCGGACGGGGCGTACCGGCTGGTCCACTTCAGCCGGGAGCAGATCAACGAGATCAAGTACGCGGGGCTGCTGCACGACTTCGGCAAGGTGGGCGTGCGCGAGCACGTGCTCACCAAGGCGAAGAAGCTCTATCCGGACAAGCTGGAGCTCATCAAGCAGCGGCACGCCTTCGTGCACCGGACGCTCGAGCGGGACTTCTGGAAGAAGCGCGCCGAATTCCTCGAGCAATACGACACGCCGGATTATCAGGCGTTCGTCGCCAAGCTCGATGCGGACCAGCAGCGTGAGCTCCAGGAGCTCGACCGCTTCATCCAGGTCGTGCTACAAGCCAACGAGCCGAGCCTGCTGCCGTCCGAGAGCATGGCCGACCTGGCCGAGTTCGGCCAGCGCACCTACCTGGATCTCGCGGGGGAGCCGCAGCCCCTCCTCACGGATCGCGAGGTGCGCTATCTCACGATCCGGAAGGGCAGTCTCGACGACGAAGAGCGCGAGCAGATCGAGAGCCACGTCACCCAGACGTGGCAGTTCCTGCAGGAGATCCCCTGGACCAAGGAGCTCCAGGACATCCCCGATATCGCCTACGGGCACCACGAGCTGATGAACGGGACGGGCTACCCGCGCAAGATCGCCGGTCCGCAGATCAAGCTGCAGACGCGCATGATGACGATCAGCGACATCTACGACGCCCTCACCGCCCAGGACCGGCCGTACAAGAAGGCGGTCCCCGCCCCCAAGGCCCTCGACATCATGGAGCGGGAGCTCGTGAAATCGGGGCAGCTCGACGCCGATCTGTTCCGCCTGTTCGTGGACGCGAAGATATTCGAGGATACCGCGCCCTAGCTACTCCGGGATATCCACCGAGCCACTGAACGTGTCGCACGCGTCGATGCGTCCCGTGGTGAAGCCGCGCCGGAACCAGGCCGCCCGCTCCGCCGATGTACCGTGCGTGAAACTCTCCGGGTTGACCGGCCCCGTCGCCATCCGCTGCAGCCGGTCGTCGCCCACCGCCGCGGCGGCCCGCATCCCCTCCTCGAAATCGCCGGCGTCCAGAATGTGCTCCTGGTCGGCCGTGTGTCCCCACACTCCGGCATAGCAATCGGCTTGCAGCTCCATCCGGACCGAGAGCTCGTTCGAGCGGCCACCCCGTAACCGCTGGGAGCGCCGCACGTCCGCTTCGGTGCCCAAGAGCGTCTGGATGTGGTGCCCGATCTCGTGCGCCAGGACGTAGGCCTGGGCGAAGTCGCCGGACGCGCCGAACCGATCCCGCAGCTCCTGGTAGAAGCCGAGGTCGATGTAGACCTTGTTGTCGCCCGGACAGTAGAACGGACCGGCTGCGGTCTCGGCGAACCCGCAGGCCGACTCGATGCCGTCCCGAAACAGCACCAGCTGAGCGTCCCGGTACGCCACCCCCTGCGACGCCAGGGTCCGCGCCCACATCGACTGGGTCGAATCGAGGACGAAGGACACGAACTGGACGAGCGTGTCCTCGGCGGGCGTCGAGGCGGCCGGTGCGCCCGACGGCGCCGTGCCGGGAGCCCCCCCGGTTTCCAGAAACTGGAACAGGTTCTGGCGGAAGATCAGACTCAGGACGAGCAGCACCAGGGCGCCGCCCAGACCGAGACGGATCCGACCACCGCCGAACCCGCCCCCGCCGCCGGTTTCGCCGCGGCGGTCTTCGACGTCCTTGCTCACGCCTCCCGGCGTCCACTTCATGCGCGCCTCCTCCTCGTCGGGTCGTCGGTCATCCGGGCCAGAAATGGGCCGCCAGCCGGGTCGTACGCGGGTCGTCCGGGACGAGCACGCCGTCCAGACTCCGGATCGGGATGATCCCCCGCACTGCGTTTGCGGCGAAGAGGCTGCGGCCCATCAACTCGCCGGGCCGCCGCTCGCACTCGATCGTCGGGACGAGCGCCATGATCCGCGCCCGGGCGATCCCCGGCAGCACGCCGAGCGCCAGGGAGGGCGTCGCCAGACGATCGGACTCCCACCAGAACATACTCCAGACGACTCCTTCGGCGACCAGGCCGCGGGACGTCAACAGCAGGGCGTCATCGGCGCCCGCGGCCTGCACCTCGGCCTGAGCCGCCTCGAACGCGGAGCGGGACGTCGACTTGTGGGGATAGGGGGTATGCGGGACAGTCGCCAGAATGACCGTCAGGGGCGCGGCGGCCGGCACGGAACGGGTCGTGACGCGGACGTCGGGCCCGGCCACCTCGACGCGTACCACCACGTCGTCCGGTTCTCGCCCGGTCGCCACGAGGTCCGCCAGCGGGCGTCCCGGCACGGGCAGACCCAGAGCGTGACACGCCGCCTCGAGCCGAGCAGCATGGCGTTCGAGCAACGGAGCCCGGCCGGCCCGAACGCGGATGGTCTCGAAAACGCCCGCGGTCACTCCGCGACGCTCGAGGACACACCGAACGCGAGGCGTACGGCGGCGGCTTTGCGCAGTGACTCCCGCCACTCGCGCTCGGGAATCGAGTCGGCCACGATTCCCGCGCCGGCCTGGACGAGCACCTGCCCCGCCGAAACCACAGCGCTGCGGATCACAATGTTGAGCTGCAAGGCGTCGGCACCGATCCAGCCCAGGGCGCCGGTGTACGCCCCACGCCCCACGGGCTCGAGCTCACGGATGATCTCCATCGCCCGGAGCTTCGGGCAGCCGGTGATCGTCCCGCCCGGAAACACGCTCCCCACGACGTCGGCGGCGCTCGCGTCGGGCCGCAACCGCCCGCGCACCTCGGACACGAGGTGGAAGACGTGCGAGTATTCCTCGACGATCTCCCGCTCGGCGACCTGCACCGAACCGTAGGCCGACACGCGACCGAGGTCGTTGCGCGCCAGGTCGACCAGCATCAAATGCTCGGCGCGCTCCTTTTCGTCCAGCTGCAGCTCGGCGCGCATACGCGCGTCCCGCCCCGGGTCCCCGGTCTTCTTGCGCGTCCCGGCGATCGGCCTCGTGCGGGCCGACCCGCCCGCGCCCTCGGGCCCCTCCCCCGGCGTGACCTCGATCAACAGCTCGGGTGACCCGCACACGAGCTGCCAATCACCGAAATCGGCGAACCCCATCCACGGTGAAGGATTGACCGCACGCAGCCGCCGATACGCATCCCACGCCGGCCCGGCGAACGACCAACGCTCGGCCTGGGCGAGATTGACCTGGTAGATATCCCCCGCCGCGATGTACTCGCGGGCCCGCCGCACGGCCGCGACGAAACCGGCTTCGTCGAACGACCGCCACGGTCCCGAACCGGCGCTGGTCGGCACGGGTGGCGGCGCCGGGAGCTCCTGATCGCGAACGGCATGCCACCGCGCGTCCGCATCCGGACCCTCCAGACGCACCGTCCGCCCATCGCTTCCCAGCAGAATCCGGTTCTCAGGGACAAACCACTCGGCGAGCGGTTGCGCGAGCGCAGGTGCCGCGGGGGCGACCCACTCCGGCAGCCCGGCCTCGTAGCTCAGGATACCGTACCAGGGTACGGCACCCGCCGCGTCGGGGAGCGGTCCGGGTTCACCGAACCGGCGACACGCGCGGCGTGCGGCTCCCCACACGAGGTGCGTGGGTCCAGACCCGAGACCGTCTTCGAGCAGGACGAACGGCGGTTCGAGCGTCCCCGCGAGAGCGAGGAGTCGCTCGAGCGCGACGGCAGGAGGTGCCAGGATGGTCGTCAACCGAGCGCCCCGGACTTCGGAGAAGTCGCTAGTGCGGGCTGCGCTGCTCGAGCAGCTCCGCGATCCTGGCGCACGCCTGGACGATCTCCCGGCGACGCTCGTCGCGCACGATCGGCGTGCCCTTGGCGTTGCTTTCCACCTGGGCGCGAGCGACCTCCAGCGTCGTGCGGCCGAACGGGTCACGGACCAGAGGATCGGCGCCCCGCGAGAGCAGCAGCTCCACCACGGCCTGGTGACCCCAGAGCGTGGCGAGCTGCAACGGCGTCCAACCGCCGACGACCGCGTTCACCTGACGTCGGGTGCCCCGAACCAGGTCTTTGACGTGGTCCACGAGTCCGTAGGCCGCCGCCTGGTGGAGATCCACTTCGGCGCCACAGTCGTACAGGTGGCGCACCATGTCCCCGTGGCCCTCCTCGTTCGCCCAACCGATCGGCGTCATCTGGTAGGTGTCGTCGCGGGCGTTCACGTCGGCGCGCGCGGCCAGCAGCAGATCCACGACGGGACGGTCGTTGGCGATCGCCGCGAAGTGCAACGCGGTCGCGCCTTCAGTCCGGGCGTGCGCGAGCTCCGGATTCTTGGCCAACAGCGCCTGTACGCGTTCGGTCGAGCCCGCGCGAACTGCTGTGAAGAACTCAGCGGGATCGGTCATTCGTGTTGAGGTAGTGAAGGGACTGCGTGGAATCATCGGACCAGCATTGGTGTGGCCGGTATTGGCATTGCCGGGATTGGTCATAGCTCCTCCGTATCACCGGGCGTGCTGAAAGCTGTGTCGGCCGACGTGCCGGGGCAACCACGAACGTCGGCCCCCCTCGTCCCAGGCGGACCGAGCGGCCGGCGTTCCCATCGTTGTGCGGCGGTCGGAAGAGCAACCTGCATCCGAGACGGCTTCGAGGGCTGTAAGCTCAGTCACCAAGGCGCCGCTCCGGCTCGACCCAATCCCCCGCACCCTCTATGTTTCGGCGTCCATGCACCCGCGCCCGATCGATCCCCGGACATGACGCTGACCGCACTCGCCACCCTGGGCCTGATCCTGCTCGGCTTCGGTGCGGGCGCACTCGGAGCCATGGTCGGCGTCGGAGGGGGCATTATCGTAGTCCCGACGCTCGTCCTGGTGTTCCACGTCGGGATCAAGACCGCTATTGCCACGTCGCTCGTCGCGGTCGTCGCGACCTCCACGGCTGCCGGCAGCGTGTACGTCGGACGCGGCCTCACGAACATGCGCCTCGCGATGACCCTCGAGATGTTCACGACTGTGGGCGGGATCGTGGGCGGTTTTGTCGCCGTATGGGTTGCACCTTCCGTCCTTGCGGCCATGTTCGGGGTGATCATGGGGGTCACCGCGACACTGCTACTGCGCGCCAACGACCCACTCCCGCGGGCAGCGGGCAGCAGCGTTGGGCCAGCCGTGCTTGGCGCCGAACACCCCCGACGGCTGGCCGGGTCGTACTACGATGCCCACGCCGGGGAAGTGATCGAGTATCAGGCTGTACGCCTGCCGTTGGGGGCCGCCGTCTCGGCCGCCGCCGGAGTGATTTCCGGACTGCTGGGGGTGGGTGGGGGGTTCCTCAAGGTGCCGGCCATGGCCCTCGGCATGAACGTCCCGATCAAGGTCGCGGCGGCCACGTCGAATTTCATGATCGGCGTCACCGCCATCGCGAGCCTCTTCATCTACCTGGAACGCGGGTTCGTGTCCCCGCTGCTGGCGGCGCCCGTCGCTCTGGGCGTGAGTGCCGGCGCCTTGGTGGGAACCCGTCTGGCCGCTCGCGTCTCGGGACGCCTTCTGCGGCGCGTGTTGAGCGTCATCGTGATTGCCGTGGGTATCGAGATGATGCTCCGGGCGGCTGGAATCACCCTTGTCCCCTGACGCAGCCGCCGAGCGCCGCGATGTGCAGCTGCTGTTGCGGATCGGGCTGGGGACGGGAGCCGTGCTGATGGCCGCGGGGCTCGTCGCGGCTCTCGTATCCGGCCCCACGCCAGTCCTCCCGCTCCAGATTGGCGGGCTGTGGCACCGGGACACGGCGCTGCCGGTGCGCCTGTGCGCCATCGGGATACTCGTGCTGGCGGCGACCCCTGCCGTGCGTGTGATCGCGCTGATCGTGCTCTGGGTCCGCGAGCGAGACTGGAAGTACGCCGCCGTTGCGGTGACCGTGGCCGCCGTGCTCACGCTGGCGGTGGCCCTGGGGAGCCGGGGGTGAGCCCCGACCGATGAGCGCGTTCGAGCTCAGCGGTTTGATCCTGGTCGGGGCATTCCTCGCCGGCCTCCTGGGTTCCCTCACCGGGTTGGGCGGCGGAATGGTCATCGTCCCGCTCCTCGCCATCGCCTTCGGCGTCGATATCCGCTACGCCATCGGCGCCTCCTTGATCAGCGTAATCGCGACTTCTTCGGGGGCGGCCGCGGCCTACGTCCGAGAGGGCTACACGAACATCCGCCTGGGAATGGTCCTGGAGATCGCGACCACGACGGGGGCCCTGGTCGGCGCCTTCGTGGCGGGGCTCGTCTCCACCCAGCTGATCGCGATGGTGTTCGCGGCGGTCCTGCTCCACTCGGCGTACCTGTCCAGTCGCCCCCGCGAGGAGCACATCAGCCACGACATGTCGGACCGCTGGGCACGCTGGCTGAGGTTGAATTCCACCTACCCGACTCCGGAGGGGAGCCAACCGTACGGAGTCCAGCACGTCCCGGCTGGGTTCGGGTTGATGTTCGTCGCCGGGGTGTTGTCCGGCCTCCTGGGAATCGGCTCCGGTGCCGTGAAGGTCCTGGCGATGGACAACGCGATGCGGCTGCCGTTCAAGGTCTCCACGACGACCAGCAACTTCATGATCGGCGTGACGGCGGCCGCCAGCGCGGGCGTGTATCTCCGTCGCGGCTACATCGACCCGGGCCTCTCGTTCTCGGTCATGCTGGGCGTCCTCGCCGGCGCGCTGGTGGGCGCCCGGCTGCTGCCGCTGGTCCATGCCCGGTGGCTCCGGATGCTGTTCTCGCTCGTGGTGGTGGCGCTGGCGATCGAAATGGTCTACAAGGCACTGACGGGACGGATCTGACGAATGGCCCGGTGGACGGACGAGCAGGTCGAGCAGGCGGTCGGGAATCTCCTTCGGATCGGTGTGTTGATCGCCGCCACGGTTGCGGCGGCCGGCGGCATCGCCTACCTGGCGCGTCACGGCTCGACCCCGGTCGACTACCGGGCGTTCCAGGGTGCGCCCCAAGACCTGCGGTCCATCCGGGGGATAGTCGGTTCCGCCATTTCGCTGCAGAGTCTCGGGGTGATCCAGCTCGGCATCCTGCTGCTCATTGCCACGCCGATTGCCCGGGTGGCCCTGTCGCTGATCGGCTTTTTCCGGCAGGGAGACAGGAAGTACGTGACCATTACCGCGCTAGTGCTGGGAATCCTCCTCTTCAGTCTGGTGGGCGGGCGGCTCTAGTCAGGGAGGGCCCCACCCTCCACCGCCCGGGGTCTCGACGCTGAGTACGTCGCCCGCTGCGAGGCGAAGATTCGCTTTTGCGGGAAGCGGCGTGCCGTTGAGGAGGTTGCGACCCGCCAAGCCGTCGCGCCCCCCAGCGGCCCCACGCGGCGCGTGCCGGCGCCGCTCGCTCAGGAGGCTCACATCGGCGGGAGCGAGTAGCTCGATCTCCCTCACGACTCCCTCACCGCCCTGCCAGGTGCCCACGCCGCCGCTGCCCTGACGCAGGGCGTAGCGCCTCACTCGCACCGGGCACTCCAGCTCGAGCACCTCGATCGGAGTATTGCGCGTGTTCGACATCCCGGCGTGGACCCCGGATGGACCCGGCCCGGCAGGTCCCGCCCCCTGACCGCCGCCGATTGTCTCGTAGTACGTCCATCCGGCACCACCCAGCGTGATGTTGTTCATCGTGCCCTGCCCTTGCGCCGGCACGGGCAACCCGGCCTCGGCGAGGACGCGGAATACGACGTCCGCGATGCGTTGGGACGTCTCCACGTTCCCCGCCGCCACAGCGCTGGGCCATCGCGCATTCACGACGCACCCCTCCGGAGCCGAGACCCGAACGGCCCGGGCGACGCCGGCATTCATCGGCGCCTCGTCTCCGAGCAGCGTCTGCACGACGAACAGCACCGCCGCCCGCGTGACCGCCAACGGGCAGTTGACGTTGCCCGGAACGGCCGGGGCGGTTCCGGTGAAATCGACGGAGAACGTGCGGTCTTTGAGTGTGACCGTGGCGCAGATCGGGATATCGCTGTCGTTGACCCCATCGCCTTCGAGCCAATCGGTCGCCGTGGCCATGATCCGGGGGAGGCGCCCCAGCATCGCGCGGGTCCGCGCCTCCCCGTCCTCCTGCAGATCGCGCGCCGCTTCGCGCACGAACGCCCACCCGTGGCGGGCGGCGAGGGCCCACAGACCTTCAGCGCCCCGTTCCACGGCAGCGCGCTGGGCCGCCAGATCGGCGCGGCGCACGTCGGGCGTGCGCACGTTGGCCAGCACCAGCCGCTCGACCTCCGGCGTGTACGGGACCGGCGGCAGGATGAGCCCTTCGGCCAGCAGCTCGCGCGCGCCGGCCGGCATGCTCCCCGGTGTGGCGCCCCCGATGTCCGAATGATGGGCCCGCACGACGCTGTAGCCGCCGATGCCGTCGGCGGTCCGGATCACCCCGACGAGGGTGAGATCGGGAAGGTGCGAGCCGCCGGCATAGGGGTCGTTGAGGATGTACATCTCCCCCGGCTGGGGGTGCTCGGCGCGGACGGCGGCCACGGCGTCCGACAGCGCACCCAGGTGCACAGGGATGTGCGCCGCTTGCGCGATCATCTCTCCGTCCGCATCGAACAGTGCCGCCGACGCGTCGCGCCGCTCCCGGATATTGGGGGAAACGGCCGAATGAATCAGGACCAGACCCATCTCTTCAGCGACCCCGGCGAACGCGTGAGCCATCACCTCGCGAGTGATCGGATCGAGCGTCATGCGCGCTCCAGCACGACGGCGCCCGATGCATGCACCGTTCCGCGCCACCCCGGCTCGATCAGCGCCGTCGCATCCGGCCCCGCGAGGACCGCGGGGCCGGGGATGCGCAGGCGGGGCGGCAGCTCCCCCAGTGGCCATATCTGGGCGCGGACCTCCTCGCCCCGCATCACCACACGCCGCCACCCTGGGGTCGGCCGGCCGATGCCGAGCCGTCGCCCCCACGACGGCCGTCCACCGGCCCGCTCCGCCACGACTCGCACGTTGACGATCTCCACCGCACCGCCCGCCCCGGTGTGCCCGTAGCGCGCGCGGTGCGCGGCGTGGAACGCCGCCTCGATGCTGTCGGGGTCCTCGTTGGTGAGCGGCACGGTGATCTCATAACCCTGCCCAGCGAAGCGGCAATCCGCCAAACGCCGCGTTGGAGCACCCGGAAGGGCCTGGCTCGCCCCTACCTCGAGGCCTGCGTAGACCGAAAGCACGTGAGCTCGCTGCAGCGAATCGACACGCTGGTGCAGCGAGGCGACCAGCTCCACCCGCTCCACCGCGGCGGACAGCCCGAGTGCGGACAACACGCCAGGATGCGCCGGGACGATCACGGTGCGCATCCCCAGCACATCGGCGAGGGCGCACCCGAACAAGGGACCCGCCCCGCCGAACGGAACGAGCGCCAGCCGTCGGGGATCCACACCTCGGGCCACGCTCACCCGCTTCAGCGCCCGGGCCATCACGGCCGTCGCCACGGCGACGACCCCGGCCGCCACCCCGATCGCATCACGGCCCAGGGGATCCGCCAGCCGGCCCAACGCCCGCTCGGCCGCCGCGGCGTCGAGCCGCACGGCATCCGCCAGCGCCCAATCGGGCGCGAGCCAGCCCAGGGCCAGACATGCGTCTGTGACGGTGGGCTCGATCCCGCCACGCCCGAAACAGGCCGGGCCCGGCGCAGCACCGGCGCTCTTGGGGCCCACCTTGAGCGTCCCCGCGTCGTCCACCCAGGCGATGCTGCCACCGCCGGCGCTCACGGTTTCGATCAGGACCGCGGGCAACGCGAGTGGGACGCCACCCACCATCGTCGTCCCTTCCCGGCTCGCCGCACCTCCCTGGATCAGACTCGCATCGGCACTCGTGCCGCCCATGTCGAGGGTCAGGAGGTCGCCCCGGCCCAAGACCTCTCCGAGCAGCTGCGCACCGATCACGCCCCCGACAGGACCGGAGAGCGCGAGCGACGAAGCGGCCTCCGCGGCGGCCTCGGCCGAGATCGTGCCGCCTCCGGACGCCATGAGCCGGAACGTGCCGACGCCGCGCTGGGCGGCACCGGCCGCAGCCAGGGATACCGCCCGGCTCACCAGCGGCCGCAGATAGGCTTCCGCCACGGTCGTGGTACTCCGCTCGTACTCTCGGAACAGCGGCAGAACTTCGTGACTGGCGACCACGGGAACGCCCGGCAACGCCGCCCGCAATGCGACGGCGAGCCGGCGCTCGTGCTCGGGGTAGCGAAAGGCGAACAGGAGCGCGACGGCGACGGCTTCGGGGCGCCGGTCGGCAACCGTGGCGGCCACGCGAGCGACTTCGATATCCGAGAGCGCCGTCACGGGACCCTCCGGCCCCATCCGCTCGGCCGTGCCGACCACGTCCTCTCGGGCGACGAGGGGTGGCGGATGGTGCCGACTCAGATCATACAGAGCGGCCCGGTCCTGGCGTCGCAGCCACAGGAGATCCTCGAACCCAGCCGTGGTGACCAGCACGGTCCGCGCGCCGCGGCGCTCGAGCAGCGCGTTGGTAGCGATCGTCGTCCCATGGACCAGCAGGTCGATGGAGTCGTCCTCGGTGCCGATGAGATCCAGCGCGCGGAACAGCCCTTCGGAGGGGTCTTCGGGCGTGCTCAGGACCTTGCGAATGTCGAGACTTCCGTCAGGGGCGACGGCGACGAGATCGGTGAACGTGCCCCCGATATCCACCCCGACGCGGAGCCCCACCCGCTGGTTCAGGCGCGTCGTCTCCGCGTGTGCAGTGCCACCGCCCCGGCAAAGCCAATGGTCGCCAGGATGGACAGCGTCCCCACCCAGTCACCGAGCCGGACATACAGCGGCCGGAGGTCGCTAGTAAGCAGGGTGCCCGTAACGGTGGTGCGGGTTTCGAGCTGGCTCTCGTGCGAGGTGCGTCCCAGCGGATCCACGAACTCCGAGATGCCGTCGTTGGCGCTCCGGGCGATCCCCATCCGGGTCTCGATGGCCCGCAACACCAGGTGGGAGGCGTGTTGATATGGCGCGGAGGTGCGGCCGTACCATGCGTCATTGGTGACGTTCACCAGGAACTCCGCCCCGGCCTCGCGATAACGCCGTGCCAGATCTTCGAAGACCGACTCATAGCACACGATCACGCCGAAGTGGCCCATCGGCGTGTCGAACAGGGGAAGATCGCGGCCCCGCCCGAACCCGCCGGACCAGCGACCCAGCCCAGGGAGGGCCCGGAACCACTTGACGGGGACGAACGGCACGCGCTCCACCACGGGCACCAGATAGTGCTTTTCGTACACGGGGTGCGACCGCCAGATGCCGAGCGAGTCGAAAAGGAACGCGGCGTTGTAGGTCTCATAGACTCCCCCACCGTAGAACTCGACGTGGATGCCGCCGGTGAGGATCGGCGTCCGCGTCTCGAGGGCCAGGTGGCCGATCGCCGCCTGCCAATCGGGACGCTGGGTGAGATAATCCGGTAACGCCGCCTCGGGCCAGATCACGAGATCGGCACGGGCCGCGGCGCGGGCCTCCCGCGACAGGTCGAGCAGCGCCGCGACTTCGCTGTCGGCCCGGGCCGGGTTCCATTTCTCGTGGAAAGAGATGTTGGGCTGAATCAGCGTGATCGTGCCGACGGGACGGAGCGGCAGGGTTCGCTCGCGCCAGACGCCGTAGACAGTGGCGAGGACGATCGTCGCCGCTACGGGGAGCACCTGGCGCCACACGGCCCGCCACTGCCCCCACCGACCCACCGCGCCGGCGAGCATCACGTTGCACCAGACGAGCCACCACGTGATCCCGCGGGCACCGGCGAGATCCGCCCATTGCACCAGCACCCGTGCGTCGGCGAGCGAGGTGCCGAGGCCCAGCCAGGGGAAGGCGACATCCCCCAGGTGCCCGATGCCCCATTCGAGCCCCGTCCAGCAGACCGCGAACACCACCGCGAGGGGGATGGCGGGATGGGCTGCGCGCACCCGTGTCACGAGCCAGAACAATCCCCCGGTGAACACCCCCAGCAGGAACACGGTGACGGCGTAGCCCAGGGCGGCGAGCGGCGTGAAGTGCCACAGCGCCACCACGATCCAGTACAGCACGAGTCCGTTCGTGGCGAGGCCGAAGCGGAATCCCCACGTATATGCCCGCCGTGGATCGCCGGCCGCCGCTTCGAGCAGCAGGATTCCCGGGATGAGTGCGACGAAACTGAGAAACGGGAGCGGGAACGGTGGGTAGCTGGCCACGAGCCCGAGTGCGCCCAGCCCGACCAGCAGCCAGCGGCGCCGGTCACTCACAGTTGGACGTCGCGCCCTTCGTCAGCGGAGCGATAGACCGCGTCGAGCACCCGTTGCAGCACCAGCTGGTCCTTGGGCGGCGGCGCGTTGACGTCGCCGCGAATCACGGCGAGGAAGTACGTCCATTCAGCGCGGTAGGACTGGATGAACGGCGGCTCGCGGCCGGTCGCGCCGGTCGGCGTCACATCGGTGGGGGCGCCGTGCACTTCCTTGTAGACCCGCAGCGGCGCGATGTCCGCCGTGCCCTTCTTCCCTACCATCTCGAACCAGAAGCGCTCGCCGCGGCCCAGATGTCGCCAGCTCACCGCCACCCCGATGGACAGCCCGTTCTCGCACACGATCAGCGCCATCCCCATCTCTTCGACCGTCTCGCGCCCGCCGCCGACGACGGTCGCCGAGATGCGCTTGGGAATCGGCCATCCGGCGAGCCAGAGCCCGAGATCGATGAGCGGCAGCCCGAGATCGAGCATCACCCCGCCGCCGGCCTCGGCGCGGCGCAGCCGCCACCCCAGCTGAGCGCGGGTGGCGGTCGGTTGGAAGGTGAACCACCCGCCCCGGATCATGTCGATCGTCCCCAGCTCGCCGCCCGCCAGGAATCCCCGCACCGCCTGCACGTCGGAGCGGAAGCGGTGGTTCATCGCCACCATCACCCGCTTGCCATACCGTTCGGCCGCCTGAAGGGTGCGCTCGATCCCCGCGAGGCTCAGGGCGAGGGGCCGCTCGCACAACACGTGCACCCCGGCCGACAACGCCGCCACGACATGGATCTCGTGCAGATGGTTGGGGGTGCAGATCACGATGGCGTCGGGCTTGGCGTAGCGCAGCACTTCCTCGATGTCGTCGTAGGTATCGCGGACATCGAAGCGGCTCGCCAGCGCCTGTGCCTTGGACAGATCGTTGTCGCAGATCGCGGCGATTTCCACGCCCGGAATCCTGCGCAACACCGGGAGGTGGGCCACCTGCGCCACCCCCCCGGCCCCCACCACCGCCACCCGGATAGGATCGCTCACCGCCGCTCCCGGACGCCAGGGAACCGAAACATGAATCCGACGCGCGCGGACCCGGTTGAGAAGTCGCTCAACAACGTGCCGCGCAGCTCCCCGGACAGCTGCCACGCGGGCGTGAGCGCCACCGTGACGTCGGCCGTGCCGTTCAACGCCGGGGACACGCCATCCAGCGCGTCCTCGATGAAGGTGCCGTTGATCGCCTGGCCGCTGCCGTTGCGAAAGTGCGCGCCGCCGCCGAGTCCGAGGGCGACCTGAACCGCCTCGCCTTCGTTGAAGACGTACTGCAGGTCGAGGTCGGCGATCACATCGGACAGATTGACCCGGCCGACGTCGATCGTCGCGTTCGAATCGGGATCGGTGACCAGCTTCAGCAGCGAGCGGTTGAAGCGGGCGACCGCCCGCCCGGTGAAGCGCGACCGGGTGTAGGAGATCCCCAGTAGCACGCGCACGTGCGGCGCGAGATGGCCGGCATCGAGGCGGAGTCCCCCGATCAGCGCGCCGCGCAGGTCCTTGGTGGAGATCGAGCCGAAGTCGAGCTGCACGCCCGAAAGGCGCAGCTCGTCATACGTGAACTGCGAGAGCACACCCTGGGCCGCGAGGCTCCGGAGGCTCCCCCCTCCCAGCTGCAGCGCGCCCACGACCGCGGCGCGCAGGATGAGTGCTTTAGTAGAGTCGTTCAACCGTCGTCCCCGGAAAATAGGTGGCGAGTATCCGCCGATACGACTGCCCCGCCCGGGCCCGCCCAATGGCCCCCCACTGGCACATCCCGACCCCATGTCCCGCGCCCGTGCCTTCGAGGGTGAGCTGCCCGACGCCAGCGTCCGAGCGGGTGACGAACACCCGGAAGGCGGTGCTCTGGAGCAGTTGATCGGAGGTGGGTCGCAGCACGGTCCGGACGTCGGGACCCGCGATGCGAACATCTCCATGCGCGAATGCGACGCGCAATTCGGCGACCCGGCCCGACGAGCTCGCACGAGTCACCTGGACGTCGGTGATGCGCTGCAGGCCGTCACCGCCGACCTCCATCACGGTCGCGAGCGTCCGCGTCAATATAGCGCGCAGCGTCGTGGCGTCCCACTGCGCACGCCAGTGGAACCGCGGCGATCGCTCGCAATAGAAGTGTCCGCCGCCGCTCGCGTCGGACACCGATCGCAGGTAGGGCTGCCGCTGTGCGGAGCGGAACACTTCCTCCACGGCCGCCGTCCGGCCGCCGCACGTCGAGTGGTAGTAGGCATCGATCACCCGGCCGCGGTAGCGGACCACCAGTCCGGCCGTGGCCCGGACCGCGTCCCACGCCTGCGCCGACTCCACGTCCACTCCGAGGTACACCTGATCGCGAGTGTCGGCCGTGGCGTCGAACCCGTCGGCCTCCCACCGGCCCCGGTTCCGCAGTGCGAAGGTGCGGGCCACGACGGCCTGGGCCAGCAGGGCCTCCCGCTCCTCGGGGGCGCGCGTTCCCATCTCCTGACTCAACACCGCCGCCAGGTAGCTCTCCAACGGGAGCCGGCTGACCAGGGTGAGGCCGCTCCTACCCCGGACTACATTCACCCGCCCGCGATACCGCCGTCCGTTCGCCATCGCGAACCGGCCTTCCGTGACGTTCACGGCCGAAATCCCCCCGTGACGCTCGGTCCGGGAGCCGTCCGGCCGCACCAGGACGAGCCCGCCGCCGGAATCAGGAACGACGGTCCACGTCCGGCCGGCCGGAATCGCTCCCACCGGCGTGCCATTGCCGTCGTCCGCCACGAACAGCTCGCCGTCCCCGCCAAGGCGGACACTGGCCTCGCCGGTGGCGAGGCCGACGCGGAGCTCCGGCTCTGGGCCCAGGGTCTCGGGTTGGGGCCGGGGACATGCCAACAGGGCCACCAGAGGCAGCGGCGCCAGCCACGAAAAAGGCGTCCCGCGCCAGCCGCGGAACGCCGCCATCCGAAGGGTCTCGCCCGAGACAACCCTCATGCGATCGCCACCGCCCGGAAATCGTAATCCAAGCTGTCGGTCAGGCGAGCGCGCACGAAGCTCCCGCTCTCCGCCCAGCCGCCGTTGCCCAGGTAGGTCACGCCGTCCACGTCGTCCGCCTGCCACGGCACGCGCCCGACATGCGTGGCGCCCCCGTCCAGCGGGTCGGCCACGCGGTCCACCAGCACTGTCGCCTCCCGGCCCACGAAGCGCCCGAGCCGCTCGGCCGAGATGGCGCGCTGCACCTCGAGCAGCTCCTCCAGGCGGTCACGCTTCTGCTCGTCCGGAACATCGTCCGGATACTGCACCGCGCGCGTCCCCTCCTGGGGTGAGTAGGCGAACGCCCCCAGCCGATCGAACTGCGCCTCTTCGAGAAACGCCAATAGCTCCCGGTACTCCGCGTCGGTCTCCCCCGGGAATCCCACCAGGCACGTCGTCCGGATCGCCAGATCCGGCACGGCCGCGCGCAGCCAGCGTAGCTTCTCCCGCAGGGTCGCCTGACGCTCGGGACGCCGCATCCGCTCGAGCATCCGGTCGTTGGCGTGCTGGATCGGCATGTCCAGGTACGGCACGATGCGCGGCTCCCGGGCCATCAGGTCGACCAACCGCTCGCTGATACCCGCGGAATACACATACAGCATCCGATACCACGGCACCGACGTCTCGCCCAGCAACGCTTCCAGCAGGTCGGGGAGCTTCGGTCCGCCAGTCCCGAGATCCCGACCCCAATGGCCCAGGTCCTGAGCGACGAGGTTGATCTCTTTCGCCCCCTGGGCTTCGAGCGCCTGCGCTTCTCGCACCAGGCGCTCGAGCGGCTCGGAGCGGTGCTTGCCGCGCATGAGGGGAATGGCGCAGAACGCGCAGGTGTGATCGCAGCCTTCCGAGATCTTGAGGTAACGGACGTGCGGCTGGTCGCCGAGGAACTGGCGGACGCCGGGGTGAGCGGCCACCGGATCGGGCAGGAGTCCGCGCCGGGCGAGCTCCGGCACGAGGTGATGCAGGTCGGAGAAGCCGAGGAACAGGTCCACCTCGGGCATCTCCCGGGACAGCTCGTCGCGATAGCGCTGGACCAGGCAGCCGACGGCGACCACCGCTTTCACCGCACCCGTCTGCTTGAGCTGGGCTGCCTCCAGGATCGTGTTGATCGACTCCTGCTTCGCGGCGTCGATGAAGCCGCACGTGTTGACCAGCACCACGTCGGCCCGCGGCAGATCGTCGGTCATGACCGCCCCGTGGCCCACCAGCTCTCCCACGAGCCGTTCCGAGTCCACGGTCGCTTTGTCGCACCCGAGCGAGATGACGCCCAGCTTCATCCGCGATAGTTCCCGAAGCGCAGCTCGATGCCGTAGTCCTGGGTCCGCAGGAACGCCATCACTTCCTGCAGCTCGTCCTTGGAGGGCGACTGGACCCGGATCTCCTCTCCCTGGATCGAGGCCTGGGCCTTCTTGAACTTCTTGTCCTTGATGGCCTTGACGATGGCTTTCGCCTTTTCCTGGGGGATCCCCTGGGTGAGCTTGATCTCGCGCCGCACGGTGTCGCCCGCCGCGGGCGTGACTTCGCCGAGCTCGAGATTCTTCACCGGGACGCCGCGCTTGATCAGCTTCCCCTGCAGCACGTCGAACAGCGCTTTCATTTTGAAGTCATCGTCAGCCACCAGAGTCAGGGTGGCCGTGGCGCGGTCGAACGCGATCGAGCACTTCGACCCCTTGAAGTCGTAGCGCTGGGCGACTTCCTTGGTCGCCTGATTCACGGCGTTATCGACTTCCTGCAGGTCCGCGCCGGTCGAGACGTCAAACGATGCGAGATTCGCCATGGGCCCGAATATACCGACGCGGCGTCAGCGGGCGTAGCTCAAGACCTTACGGCGCCACACGACATCGAGCGCCCCCGGGGCGATCCCCAACCCCTGCGCGAGCCCTCGCCGCACCTCTTCCAGCGTCGTTCCGGTTCCAAACAGCGACCGCACGGCAGGCACTCCCCCGTGCTCGGCAGCGAGCTGGAACAACACGGCCCCGGCCGCATAGCGCGGGTCCATCGGGCCCGGGGGCACCGGTTGCAAGAGGACACTGTCGAGCGTGTACGACCAGTGGTTCTTCAGATAGAACGCGAGGTCGCGCATCAGGTCCGGGAACATCCGCCCCTGCCATCCGCCGGTCCAGGTCGCGCAGCCCTCGACGGCCAGCCAGTGCGTACGGCCCGGGATCACGAAGGGGGCGAACACCACATGCGCGATCTCATGCAGGTACCCCTCCTGGAGCGTCGCCGACCCGCTGAAGACGATCCGATTCACACCGTCCGCCCGTCCGGCACCGCCGCTCGCCTGGCTCGCCTCGGGAACGAAGTCCAGGCCCTCCAGCCGGAACATCTCCTCCGGGGTTTCCGCGATGTAATAGGTGAGCGGGGCGGGCGCCAGCGAGAACGCTGCCGCGAGCGAATCGGCAAAGCGGGCCGAGCGCCTGGCGCGGCGACGGTCGAGGCGGCGCCACGGCGGATAAACGAACGTGATACCTCCGACGCGGTGTCGCAGCCAGTGCACGGTCAGGCGATCGATCGCATTGGACAGCATCCACCGATTCCCGTCGCGCTGCGCGTACACCCGGAACACCGCCAGCAGCTTGATCTCGTGCTCGGGTTGCGACACGTCGCCGAACAGGGTCTTGATGACGTATACGGTGTCTTCGCCCGGAGCCACGGGAGCGATCGCCAGGACGGTGACGGCGGGAAAGGCGCGTGGGAAGCCCTGGAAGATGTAGTCCCGACCCAGCACGGCATTCCGGTACGTGCGTTGCTCGGAGGGAGACCACACCGAACTGGGATGGTTCGAGTCGGGACGATCGGCGAGAAACGTCATCCACGTGTGCAGGATCTCGCGGACCGGCGCGATCGACGTGTCGACGCCGAAGCCGAGGGTGACGTGGAACGGGAGGGAATAGGGGATGCGTTGAGCGCCGAGGGCGGTCGAGGCCCAGAGGCCCGCCAGACCCAGCAGCAGACGTCCCCCGCGTCGTGTTACGACAGGAAGCTCTCCAACGCGCGCGCCCGGCTCACGTGCCGCAGCCGCGCCAGCGCCTTTTCCTTGATCTGCCGCACCCGCTCGCGCGTGATACCGAGCAACGAGCCGATCTCCTCCAGCGTCATCGGCTCCTGCCCCTCGAGCCCGAAATAGAGTCGCAGGATCTTCGCCTCGCGCTCTTTCAGCGTGGAGAGGACCCCCTCGATCGACTCCGTGAGCGCATGCTCGAAGATCTCGTCATCCGGACCCGGGTTCTGGGTATCGGGCAGGTAGTCGAGCAGCTTGTTGTCTTCCCCAGGGGTGAGCGGGGCGTCGAGCGAGAGATGCGCCTGGGAAATGGAGAGGGTCTTGGCGACCTCCTCTTCCGAGATGTCCATCCCTTCGGCGATCTCCTCGACGGTGGGCTCGCGTCCAAGCTCCTGCAGCAGCGCCGAGGAGCGCTTGCCGATGCGGTGCAACGTCCCGGCGCGGTTCAAGGGGACCCGGACGATGCGCGATTGCTCCGCCAGGGCCTGGAGAATCGCCTGCCGGATCCACCACACCGCGTAGCTGATGAACTTGATGCCCTTGGTCTCGTCGAATTTGTGGGCGGCCCGGATCAGGCCGAGATTGCCTTCATTGATCAGGTCGGAGAGCGAGACCCCCTGATTCTGATACTTCTTCGCCACGCTGACGACGAAGCGCAGATTCGACCGCACCAGCTTGTCGAGCGCCTCCGGGTCGCCGCGCCGGATCCGCTGCGCCAGCTCGACCTCGTCCTCCCGGGTGATCAGGGGGTACTGGCTGATTTCCCGCAGGTACTGATCGAGCGATCCCTCGTCGAACGAGACCCGCTTCGCCGTGTTCAAGCGCATGGAATGGCCATCCCTCCGTGACGGCGGTGAGAACGGAATATGCCCGGTGCCCCCCGAGTGCGAAGGCGTGGGACCACCCCGGCTCACCGCCCGGTCAGTGAATCAAGGACCCGAGCCGGCTCCACCGAATGTCGGTCAACCAGGGGAGCGCGTCGTGCGTCTCCCGATCATAACTGAAATACACGAGCAGAGTTCGCCCTTTCACCGCCGACGCGTCCACGAACCCCCAGTAGCGGGAATCCAACGAGTCGTCGCGGTTGTCGCCCAGAACGAAGTACTTCCCGGGGGGCACGACCAGCGGCCCCCACGTATCGCGACTCGGATGATAGTTACTGCGGTCTTCCTCCGAGCTCGCGAGGTAGAACGGCCGCTGCCAACCGAAGTCCGGACGCACGTCGTCGTTGCGTGGATCGATGCGCAGCACGTAGGGCTCCACCAGCGACCGACCGTTCACCGTCACGGTGCCCGAGCGCATCTGCACCGTATCTCCGGGCGTCCCGATGACGCGTTTGACGAAGTCCTGGCTGGGATCGCGGGGATAGGCGAACACGATCACGTCACCGCGGCGTGGGCTGCGGAACCCCGGCAGGTGAGCCCGCGTGCCCGGTATCTGCGCGCCGTAGAGCGCCTTGTTGACGAAGAGAAAGTCGCCGGTGAGCAGCGTACGGGTCATGCTGCCGCTGGCGATCTGGAACGCTTCGAAGAAGAACGTCTTGATGATGAGGAAGAGAACGAGCGCCATGCCGAGGGACCGCATCCAGCTGTCGAACCATCGCGCGAGGCGGGAACGGCGGCGTTCCGGGGCAGCGGGCCCCCCGGGCACTGGATTCGCGCCCGGCCCTACCACCGGGGCCCCCAAGTCATGCATGGAATTCACTTTACAAAGATGAAGCGCAAGGCGCAACGGTCACCGCCCACCCTCTTTCCCCGGCCCACCCCCGGACCCGGGTCCGGAACTCCTCCGGCCGGTCCGAATGACCCACCCGGGCGGCGAGGCACACCACCTCTCCCTCACGCTCGAGCCGCACCCAGCGAGGGTGAGCACCCTCCAGCGTATCGAGGGCATCATCGTCGAGCGCAGCGCCGCGCACCGCGAGCAACACGAGAAGACTTTCGAATTCCACGGCACACACTACCACACCCGTGGAGTACCATCGTCATCCGATGAGCGCAGCGAGGCACCTTTTTGCGCTCAGAGGCCTTCCCGACCCACGAGCTGGGCGGGCGCGGCGCGTGCCGCCTGCCAGGCCGGCATGAGCGCGCCCGCCATCGCCGCAACGGCGAGCAGCAACCCGAACCGCTCCGTCACACCACCGTCCCACGCGGGCAACCCGGCCACGAGTGAGGTCAGCGTCCCCCACAGCAACCCGCCGCACCAGCACCCGATCGTCACTCCTCCCACCGCGATGCCGAGGGCCCGCGAAAAGACGAACCAGTACAGGTGGCGTCGCCGTGCCCCGACGGCGCGCCGAACGCCGAGATCGTGAAGCAAGGAGGCGACCCACAGACGCAGGACCACGAAGGTGCCGATCGTCGCCACGGCGAGCATGACCCACCCTTCCAGGCCGAACACTCGTCCGAACCAGCGAATCGGCGCGGCCTCGGCACTGAGTAGCCGGGATTCGCTGATCCGCGTGGTCCCGGCGTAGCTCCCGCCCAGCACGCGACGGAGCTCCCGGTCCACCGCAGCTCCGACATCGGAGTCCCCGCGGGCTCGCACGAACAGGTCCACGGCCGGGATCGGATGCTGCAGCACGCTCAGATACACGGCGTCGGGCGGCTGAAAGCCACCCCCGAATCCGGCGGGCAGCTGGTCGGCCACGACGCCAACCACGGTGTACCAGCGCGCCGGCGCATGTCCCACCTGAATCCGGCGGCCGACCGCGCGTTGATCCCGGAAGTGGTCGGCGGCGAGCGACTGGCTCACCACCGCGATGGGCGGTGCAGCGGCGTCATCCCGATCCTCGACGCTCCGGCCCGCCGCCACCTGGAGCCCCATCGTGCGGAAGGTGTCGGCGCTGACGAGATACTGGGCTGCGTAGACGGTATGGTACGGGACATAGATCCCTCCCCACCCGCACTGCCCGCAGTCCGTGATGACGACGTCGCTTTGCCCGAGCCCCAGTGGCGCACCGGGACTCGTGAGGCTCGCAGCGGTCACCCCCGGTAGACCCCCGATGCGATGCAGCAGTGCGGCATAGCGCTGCGCGCGTTGCACGGGATCCGGGTCGGCCACGGTGAGGCCGAATACCTGACCTCCGCCGGCTTCCGCCGGCAGGCGGCCGCGCCGCTGTGCCGCATGATTGACGAGGAGCGCGGACGCCGCGAGCACGGTGAGCGAGAGTCCGAGCTGGACGGTGGGAACGACGAGCTCGAGCGCCCGCCCGCTGCGTGACGCGAGCGGAGCCCGGCCCCGCATCGAGCCGAGCGGCAGCAGCACCCCAAGCAGGGTGAGCGCTCCCACGACGGCCAACGCGACCAAGCCGGGCACGACCGTTCCCTGCCCCAGGGGTCCCGGCCAGGCTCGCAGCGCGACGCGGGCGCCCGCGGCGCCGGTCGTGCCGCCCCACGCCAGCGCGGCGGCGGCGATGACCGCGCCTTCGATCAGGGCCGCAGCGAGAATCAGCCGCCGCGAGGCGCCGACGGCGCGCCGCACCGACAGCTCCGGCACACGCGAGCGTCCGCGGGCGAACGCGACCGCGAGCAGCGACAGGGCCGCCACACACAGCACCCCCGCGGCGACCAGCAGGAGCAGCCGGAACAGCCCGACCACGGCGGCGCCGCGCAGCTCGTTCGGCCCCGCCGCCAGGCTGCTGCGACCCAGCCCCAGGTCGGCGACACGCAGCAGCGGCGCGGCGAGCCGGGACGCGAATCCCGGGCGTACGCCATCGGTGAGGGAGGTCACGGGCAACAGTGCGAAGAGACCGGCGCCGCCCGCAGCCGCGAGCAGGACGGCGGTTCCCCAGTACGACCGGAGGGCCCAGCGGGCCGGAGCCCCGGCACGGCGCAGGGCTCGGCGGAATCGCTCCATCAGCTCTCGACCTCTCGTGGTGGTTCGGGCGTCTACTGGGGCGGGAGGATTCGAACCTCCAACCTCCCGGTTAACAGCCGGGCGCTCCGCCAGTTGAGCTACACCCCATCACTCACTGCTCGTAGGTGTCGATCTGCGCCCGCTGCAGGTGGCCCGAGTAGTCCACGTAGCACACTTTGGTCTCGGAGTAGAACTCGTAGACCTCCCAGCCGCCCTCGCGGTGGCCGTTGCCGGTCTGCTTCACACCGCCGAAGGGCAGGTGCGCCTCCGCGCCGATGGTCGGGGCGTTCACGTAGGTGATGCCGTTGTCGAGGTCCTGCATCGCCCGGAAGGCGCCATTCACGTCCCGGGTGTAGAGCGAGCTGGACAGCCCGTACTTCACGTCGTTGTTGACGCGGATCGCCTCGTCGAGCGAGCCGACCTTGATCACGGACAGCACCGGGCCGAAGATCTCTTCCTGCTCGACCCGCATCCCCGGTGTGACGCCCGCGAGCACGGTAGGTTGGTAGAACCACCCCTGGTCCTGCACCGTCCCCGTGGCCCGGGCCCCTCCGACCGCGACGGTGGCGCCCTCTGCTTTGCCGATGCCGACGTACTCGTGCACCTTCTGGAGCGCCTCCTCGTGGATCAGGGGACCCACCTCCGTGCGCTCGTCCAAGCCCGGGCCGAGCCGGAGTTTCCCGGCGCGATCCACCAGCATCTTGAGAAACCGGTCGTGTACCTTGTCGTGCAGGATGAGCCGGCTCGTGGCGGTGCAGCGCTGACCCGTCGTCCCGAACGCGCCCCACAACACGCCGTCCAGCGCCAGATCGAGATCCGCATCGTCCATGACGATCATCGCATTCTTGCCGCCCATTTCGAGCGACAACCGCTTGTGCATGCGGCCGCAGGTCGCGCCGATGAGCGATCCCGTCTCCGTGGACCCGGTAAACGAAATCACCGGCACGTCGGGGTGCTCGATGATGGCCTTGCCGACCACCGATCCCTGTCCGTGCACGAGCTGGACGACCTCGGGCGGCAGCCCGGCTTCCAGCAGCACTTCCACCAGCAGGTGTCCGGTGTGCGGCACATCTTCGGCGGGCTTGAAGATCACCGCGTTGCCGCACAGCAGCGCCGGGAACGTCTTCCAGGTGGGGATCGCGAGCGGAAAGTTGAACGGCGTGATGATGCCCGCGACGCCGATAGGCCGCCGATAGCTCATCGCCCACTTGTTGCGCAGCTCGGAGGGCACCACGCGGCCGAACAACCGCCGGCCCTCGCTGGCGGCGTAGAAGGCGGTATCGATGCCCTCCTGGACGTCCCCGCGCGTCTCGGCGAGCACCTTGCCCATCTCGCGCGTCATCGCCCGCGCGATTTCCTCCTTGCGGCGGACCAGCACGTCGCCCACCCGCTGCAACACCTGTCCCCGCAGCGGCGCGGGCATCTGCGACCATTGCGCGAAGCCGCGGCGGGCCGATTTCACCGCCCGCAGGGCATCCTCGGGTCCCGAGCGCGGGAAACAGCCGATCAGGTCGGTGCGGTCGGCCGGGTTACGGTTCTCGAAGTAGGCGCCGGTGGACGGAGCCACCCACTCACCGGCGATGAAGTTCTTGAAGTTCTCAGGCATGGGTTCTCGAATGAGTGATCATGGACAGAACCACGTGGCTGTTTCCTTGGCGTAGCCCACCCGCGGGAGCACGACCCGCGCCGCGAGCACGAGTCCCCAGATGACCAGTAGCTGCGAGAGGAGATGGGCCACGCCCATGCGCCGCTTCCACGAGGACAGTCCGCTCCAGACGCCAGCCACGACGACCGTCACGATGCCGCCCAGATAGAGGAAGAGTTTGATGCCGCACCCGTGATCGTACGGCCACAGCGGCATCCCGATCCCGATCAGCAGGCCCAAGGCGACCCGCGCCCAAGTCCCCAGCCGGGAGCCTCCCCCCTCCTGGGCCGCGCCTGCGGGGGCGGCGACCGGCACGCGCTTCGGCGCCGCGGCCGCCATCTGCTCCTCCCGATGCGTCGGGAGCTGGTTCAACAGCCGATCGACTTCCGCCAGCTCCTTGTCCCAATCCCGCGGTTGGTCCTTCTTGGCCACCTAGTTCTCCCGTGCGAGGCGATAGCGCTCGATCTTCTTGTACAGATTGCTCCGGGGCATCGCCAACGTACGTGCGGTTTCGGAAACGTTCCAGTCGTGCTCTTTGAGCTTGGCCAGCAGGTAGGCCCGCTCCGCTGCCTGCTTGAACTCCTCGAACGTGCCGGCCCGCAGGAGCGCCCCTCCGGCGACCGCTTCGCCCGCGGCGACGGTGCGGCCACCGTCGCCCACCATACGATCCACGTCCTCCTCGGTCACCACGTCCCCCAGGGTCAGGATCAGCAGGCGCTCGACCGCGTTGCGCAGCTCCCGGATGTTGCCGGGCCAGTCGTGCGCGGCCAGCCGTTTCAGCGCCCCCGGCTCGAACTCCTTGGGTTTGAGGCCGGTCCGCCCCGTGGCACAGAGCTGCTCGCTGAAATGCTGGATCAGCTGGGGGATATCGTTGCGGCGGCTGCGCAACGGCGGGACTTCGATCGGCACCACGTTGAGGCGGTACAACAGATCCTCGCGGAACCGTCCGGCGGCGATCTCCTGTTCCAGGGTCTTGTTCGTGGCCGCGATCACCCGCACGTCCACCTGCAGCGGCTTCCCCGACCCCACGCGGGAGATCACGCCCTCCTGCAGCGCCCGCAGGACCTTGGCCTGCGCCGAGAGGCTCATGTCGCCGATTTCGTCGAGGAACAGCGTCCCCCCGTCGGCCAGCTCGAACTTGCCCGCGCGATCCGCCACGGCGCCGGTAAAACTGCCCTTGATGTGCCCGAACAGCTCGCTCTCGATCAGCTCCGCGGGAATCGCCGCACAATTCACTTCGACGAACGGCCCGCGGGCGCGAGGGCTGAGATCGTGGATCGCCCGGGCGACCAGCTCCTTGCCGGTTCCGTTTTCCCCCGTGATGAGCACCCGGGCGGGCGTGGGCGCGACCTTCTCGATGCGCTCGATGACCGCCTTGATCGCCTTACTCGATCCCACGATCTCGTACTGCGCCTCGACTTCGGCGCGCAGGCGGACGTTCTCCACCGCCAGCTCGACGTGTTGCAGCGCGTTGCGCAGCGTGAGCAGGATGCGATCGGTGTCGAGCGGCTTCTCGAGGAAATCGTAAGCGCCGAGCTGCGTCGCCTCCACGGCGGTCTGGATGGTGCCGTGGCCGGAGATCATCACCACCTGCGCGTGAGCATCCTGCTCCCGCAACCGCTTGAGCACCTCGAGCCCGTCCATCCCCTGCATCTTCACGTCGAGAAACACCAGGTGGGGACGGAACTCCGCGTAGGCCTGCAGCGCATCGAGCCCGGAGGCGCAGGTTTGCACTTCGATCTCCTCGAACTCGAGTACCTGCTTCAGGGCTTCGCGCACGCCCTTCTCATCGTCCACGACCAGCACGCGGCGGCTCACGCGCGGCGCCTCCGGTACAGCACCACGCCGGCGGGGTGCACCGCGACGTCGGCGATGGCGGAGTCCACTCGCAGCGCGACCGCGCCGGTCGAATCCGCGCCGGCGGCCTGCCGCGCGAGCGACCGCACCGCCGGCGGCGGAAAGGGGAATCCGCGCAGGCTCAGTTCGCGCACCGTCCAGCGCGCGATGCCGGGGCGCGCGATCACGATGGGACCGGCGATACGCAGCGGCTCGCGCTCGGCCAGGAGACCGCGCAATGGCCCCAACGCCTCGCGGGGAATGAGCTTGGTATCGAGTCGCGCATGCACCGCCAGCACTCCTTCCCCCAGCTCTACCCGCAGGGAATCGAACGTGCGCCGCACCGTCCAGTCGATGCCGCTCCCGACGAGCGAAGCCATCTCATTGGCGGAGAGCGTTACCGAATCGGGGCCGCGCCGGCGGCCCAGCGCGGCCATCTTGTCCTGGGCCGACGCGAGCGCGCTGGGCGTCGGCGCGCCGACCCCCGAGTCCGGCGACACCGGCGGGAGCGCGGTGTCGTGCCGCCCCACCCAACGCGTCACGGTGCGCGACAGCGGCGCGCGATACCACCACGCCGCCGCCACCCCCACGAGCAGGAGGACAAAGACCAGAAGCCGGAAAACGCCCCTAAGACAGCCGTTCACGATGTGCCCTCTGATACACCGCCCCGGCCGGACGGAGCACGCTCTCCATGAGGTCGACGCCGTCGATCACGGTCGCGGCCGTGACCGCGAGGCCGTCCAGGATCTCACCGAGTCCAGGGAAGTCGCGCGGGCGCGCCTCCCGCGCCGCCCGCCCCACCGTGAGATGGGGACGAAACGGGCGCCCTTCGGTCGGGAAGCCAAGCGGCGCGAAGCTCCGCTCGACCTGATCGGCCAGCAGCTCGAGCCCCGAATCGGGCTCCACGCCGGCCCAGAACACGCGGGGCCGCTCGAGGTCCGGGAAGACGCCGGCGCCCGCAATGGCAAGGGGAATGGACCGGGCCCCGCGCACGGTGGACCCAAGTGCCGTGACGATCTCGCCCCGCCGGTCGGCGCTCACCTCACCGAGGAATTTGAGCGTGAGGTGGAGCCCCTCCGGCGGCACCCATTTCACCGGAAACGGCCGCCCGCGCAGCGGAGCGAAGGCCTCCCAGACCGTGCGCTGAATGTCCGGCGGCGGTGTCAGAGCGACGAACAACCTCACGGGGCGCGGCGATCGAGCAACAGGCTGCCGCGGCGATAGCCGCGCGGATCGACTTCCACCGACCGGAACCCGATTTCCTGCAGCCGCGCGGCAATATCCGCGAGCCGCGCTTCGATCCTCCCGATCCACGCCGGCTCCACTTCGATCCGTGCCGCATCGCCCTGATGCCGTACGCGCAGATCGCCGGTCACACCGAGCTGCCGCAGCAACGCCTCTCCCGCCTCGACCTGGCGCAACCGCTGGGGCGTGATCTGGAGGCCGTATTGCACGCGACTGGAGAGACAGGGCGCGGCCGGCGCGTTCCAGTTGGGAATACCGAGCGTGCGAGCGGCGGCCCGCACCTCCGCCTTCGTGAGCCCCACCTCGGCCAGCGGCGAGCGGACCCCAGCCGCGAGACCCGCCGCGGATCCGGGGCGATGCTCTCCCAGATCGTCGGCGTTCGTCCCATCGCAGACCACCGCCAGCTGCCGTTCCGTCGCCAGTGCGCCCAGCCGTTGCCACAGTTCGGTCTTGCAGAAGAAGCACCGATTGGTCGGGTTGGCGACGTAGCGGGGATCCTGCAGCTCGTGGGTCTCGATCTCCACGAGGGGGACATCGAACGTCGTGGCTAGCAGCTGCGCCGCCTCCCATTGGTCCGCCGCCACCGACGCGCTGCGTCCAACCGCCGCCACCATCCGCTCCCGTCCCAGCTCCTGTCGGGTCACGACGGCGAGCAGCGCCGAATCGACGCCGCCCGAGAAGCCCACCAGCGCCGAGGAGAACTCGCGCACCTTGGCCCGCAGCGCCCCCAGTCGGTCGTGCATGGGCCAAACGTAGCGGGGGGGCGTGTCCTATCTCAAGGACACCCCACGATTTGCCGACAAAAACCGGATAGTTCGTCGGCTGGAACAACTTACCTTCGACTAGCGTTAGTGCTTGAGTTCGATTCCTCTACGAAACGTCCGAGCAAGCAGCCGAGGAGCTACGAAATGGCCGCCAAACTCACGCTCGACGCCATCGATCGCCGCATTCTCCGCCTCCTGTCCGCCGACGGCCGATCGAGCTACCAGGCCATCGCCGATGAAGTCGGCCTGTCCCGCCCCGCCGTGATGGAGCGCGTGAAGCACCTGGAAGAAGGCGGCTATATCACCGGGTACGGCGCTCACCTCGATCGGGGGAAGCTCGGATACCCGGTGACCGCCTTCGTGGCGGTGCGATACGGAAATTCGACGTACGTGGGCGACGAGCCACGCATGCGCGAAATCGCGAAACATCCGGGCGTGCTCGAGTGCCATCACGTGGCGGGGGAAGACTGCTACATCCTCAAGGTCGTGGCGCCCGACCTCGAAGGGGTCCAGGATATTCTGCGCACCATGTCGACCGGGCAGCGCACGTTCAACACCCGCACGACCATCGTGCTGTCCACCGTGTTCGAGAAACCAGGCCTCTTGGCGGAGGATCTCGACTAATGGCCGGCTTGCGTGGCAAGGCGCTCTTCGCCTGGGTTCTCGTGTGCGTGTTCTGGGGCTCAACCTACCTGGCGATCAAGGTCGGGGTCGGCGTGCTGCCGCCCTTCCTGTTCGCCGGGCTGCGTTTCGTCGCCGCGGGGGCGCTGCTGCTGGCCGGGGCGCTGGCCTTCGGCGATCACCTGCCCCGCCTCGCGTCGGACTGGCGCCGGGCCTCGACCGCCGGCGTCTTGCTGCTCGCCGGCGGCAACGCGTTCGTCGTGTGGGCCGAGCAGTACACGCCGTCGGGCGTCGCGAGCGTCTTCGTGGTGACCGTGGCCCTATGGATGGCGTTTTTCGACGCGGTGATCCCGGGCGGCTCGGGCTCGCTCGGCTGGCGCGTCGTGATCGGCCTGGTCGCGGGATTTGTCGGGACGGCCCTGCTGGTCGGCGCCAATCCCCGCGACATCCTCGCGGCGGATCTGCGCGGCCCGATCGCGCTGACATGCGCCAGCGCTTCTTGGTCGCTCGGCTCGATCTACGCCAAGCGGAACCCGACGCAGTCGAGCCCGTACATGACCGCGGCGATTCAAATGCTTGCCGGCGGCATCGTCGTATCCCTCGTCGGCACGGGACTGGGCGAGTGGGGGCGGTGGCATCTGACAGGGCGAGGCACCCTCGCCATCGGGTATCTCGTCATCTTCGGATCCATCGTGGGCTACAGCGCCTACGGCTACGCCCTGCGCTACGCGCCGGCCACCATCGTCGGCACCTACGCGTATGTCAACCCGGTGATCGCCGTGCTGCTGGGCTGGATGATCCTGCGGGAGCCGATCTCCGGCCGGATGGTCGTGGCCATCGGCCTGATCCTCGCCGCAGTCATCTGGATCCAGCTCGCACATCGGGGGCGGTCGGCGGTCGCCGCCCGGCCCCCAGCCACGCCCCTGCCGACCGCACCCGTCACCGCGCCCCCGGAGGCCGCATGACGCCCCCCGACCTCACGCTCGACCCCGAGAACTGGGACGAGCTGCGTCGCCTCGGCCATCGCATGATGGACGACATGTTCGACTACCTGGCACAAGTGCGGGAGCGCCCCGTCTGGCGGCCGTTCCCCGACGCCGTCAAGACCAGGCTCGCCGAAGCGCTCCCCCACGCGGGGCACCCGGCGGAGGCGGTGTACGAGCAGTTTCTGCGTGACGTGCTCCCGTACCCTCCCGGCAACATCCATCCACGATTCTGGGGGTGGGTCATCGGGACCGGTACGCCGCTCGCGATGCTCGCCGACCTGCTCGCGTCCGGTATGAACCCGCAGACGGCCGGGATCCAGGACGGGTCGCGTTACGTCGAAGAGCGGGTGATCGCCTGGCTCGCCGAGCTGATGGGCTTTCCTAAAGAGACGAGCGGGCTGCTCGTGTCCGGGGGGTCGATGGCGAACCTGGTGGGCCTGGCAGTCGCCCGACAGGCCAAGGCGGGATTCGACGTGCGGGAGTCGGGCATGGGGGACGGTGCTCCGGCCCTGGTCGTCTACGCATCCACCGAGGTCCACAGCTCCGTCCGGAAGGCGGTCGAGCTGATGGGTCTGGGCCGACGCAACCTGCGACTGATCCCGGTGGATGCAGAGTACCGTATCGATCTGGACCGGCTGCGGAGCGCCATCGCGGAGGATCGCGCCGCCGGTCGCCGGCCCATCTGTGTGGTCGGCATCGCTGGAACCGTCAATACGGGCGCCACCGACGATCTTGCCGGGCTGGCGGCCCTGTGTCGGCGTGAGAACCTGTGGTTCCACGTCGACGGCGCGTTCGGCGCACTCATCCGTCTGGCCCCCGAGCTCGCCGCCACGGTGGCCGGGCTCGAGTCGGCGGATTCGGTCGCGTTCGATCTCCACAAGTGGGGATACCTCCCATTCGAGGTGGGGTGCACCCTGGTGCGCCATCCCGAGGTGCATCGAGCCACCTTCGCCGTCGCCCCGAGCTACCTCGGCGCGACGCCGCGCGGCGCCGCCGCCGGTGGCGTCCTGTTCGCCGATCTCGGCCTCCAGCTCTCGCGCGGGTTCCGGGCGCTGAAAGTGTGGATGGCGTTCAAGACACACGGCGTGGACCTGATCGGGCGCCTCATCGCGCAGAACGTGGCCCACGTGCGATACCTCGCCTCGCTCGTGGACGCCCACCCCGAGCTCGAGCGCCTCGCGCCGGCGCCGCTCAACATCTGCTGCTTCCGGTTCGTCGCGCCCGGACTGGACACGGACGCCCTCAACGCGCTGAACCAGGAAATCCTCTGGCGGCTCCAGGAGAGCGGCATCGCCCTCCCGTCCCACACCGTGCTGGACGGACGTTTCGCGATCCGGGTCGCCAACACCAATCAACGGACCCGGCGCGAAGACTTCGACATCCTGATCCAGGCGGTCGTGGACATCGGTCGGGAGGTGGTGGCCGGCCGCCCCGGGGCGGCCGCCGCCGTGGAGGTCTCGTGACGCCGTTGGCGAAGGATGCTGTCTTGCTGGTGGTGGACGTGCAGCGCGGCTTCGACCGCTACAACGAGTCCCTGCACCGCAACAACCCGAAGCTGGAGGCGAACCTCGCACGGCTGTTGAGCGCCTGGCGCCGCACGGGGCGTCCCGTGACCTTCGTGCAGCACGTCTCGCGACTGAAGGACTCCCCCCTCGCTCCGGGACAACCCGGTGTCGAGATCAAGGACGAGGTACGTCCGGAGCCTGGCGAGCCGATCGTACGGAAGTCGGTCAACAGCGCGTTCATCGGCACGACCCTCGAAGCCGACCTCCGGGCGCAGGGTCGAAATGTCCTGGTTGTGACAGGAATGCAGACCAACTTCTGCGTCTCCACCACCGCGCGCATGGCCGGGAACCTCGGTTTTGACACCTACGTTGTCTCAGATGCTACGGCGACCTTCGACAACACCGGTCCCGACGGTCGGCTGTGGCCCGCACAGTTGTTGCACGACGTGGCGCTGGCCGACCTGCACGGCGAATTCGCCACGGTTCTCGACACGGCGGGCGTGCTGAGCCGTCTGGAGGGCGCATGATCGCCCGGGTGTGGCAGGGGGCTGTCCCGGCGCACCGGGGTGACGCGTACGCCGCCTATCTGGACCGCACCGGGGTACGAGATTGCCGATCTACCCCGGGCAACCAGGGCGTCTTCGTGCTCCGGCACGATGCGGCCGATCGCACGGAATTCGTCTTCATCTCGTTGTGGGAGTCGATGGATGCGATTCGCCGCTTCGCAGGAAACGACGTCGACCGCGCCCGCTACTACGATGAGGACCGGGATTTCCTGCTGGCGCTCGAGCCCACGGTCCGGCACTACGACGCGTCGGCCACCCTGCCCGGCGCCACAGCAGGCTGACGGTTCAGGGGCTGCTCCGCACCACCTGTCGCGTCGTCGGGTAGGCGAAGTCGATTCCCTGCTCGGCCGCGAAGGCGTCGAGCACATCCTGCCAGATCGCGTTCTCACTGCCGCGCCGGAAGCGCGACCGGATCAGGTAGCGCAGGGTGAGGCGGATGCCGTGCTCGGCGACCCGGACATAGACGATCGGCGTGAGCTTCGTGTAGGCGATCAGGTAGCGCCGGGACGCCTCCAGCAGCTCCTTTTCGACCTGCTCGGTCAGCTGCTCGGCATGCCGCACCGCGATCGCTTCCAAGATCCCCTTCGCCTTCTTCCAGTCGCTCTCGAACGTGACGGTGACCGGGATCTCGCTCCAGATGTAGCGGAATCCCTTGTCGTAGTTGGCGATCGGCTCCGACAACACCTTGCCGTTCGGCACATGGATGATCCGCCCGGTGCTTTGCTCGGCATCCACCCAGTTGCCGATCTCATTGAGCGTGAACTGAAACAAGTGCAGGTCGATGACGTCCCCAGCGTGCGAGCCCACCTGCACCCGGTCGCCGATGTCGAACGGGCGGCTCCAGACGATGAAGGCCCAGCCCGCGAGGTTGGCGACGAGATCCTTGAGGGCGATGGCGAGACCGGCCGCGACAAGGCCCAGGAAGGTCGCCAGCGAGCCGACGCGCTCGACCCAGATGCGCCCGACCAGCACCAGTCCGATGAGCAGCGACAGGTAACTGATCGTCTTGCGCCAGCGGTACCGGACCCAGGGATCGTGCGCCCGGCGGTAGGCCAGGGCCAAAACGAGGCGCTGGGCCAGCCAGAGTCCGCCGACGATGACCAGGGTCGCGAGCAGGCGGTCCTGGAGAACGGGGCTCAGCCCGACTTCCTGCTCCAGCCACGTCCGCATGCGGGAAAGGACTCCGGGAGTGTTGCAGCCAAGCTACGAATTGGCATAGGTATCCGCCAGCGGGCATATTGTTAGTTCTCGATCGGTACACTTGTGTCCACGAGCCAAACCCTCACCTGCACCCGCTGCGGCGCGGTCATCGCACCTGGAGCGCACTTCTGCGCCAGCTGCGGTCTGGATATTTCCTCGCCGCAGGGCGGGGTGACGACGCTCAGGGTGAACTCTCCCCTGTCTACGATGCGCGCCGACGCCCTGCTGCAGGCGCTGCGTGACGCGACGCTCGGGGAGTACGAGGTGCTGGGCGAGCTGGGCCGGGGCGGGATGGCCACCGTGTACCTGGCGCACGATATCGCGCTCGACCGCAAGGTGGCGATCAAGTTCATGTCCCCGACCCTGATGGCGGGGGAAGGCATGGCCGAGCGCTTCAAGCGGGAAGCGCGCACCGCGGGGCAGCTCAGCCATCCGCACATCATCCCGATTTACGCCGTCCGGGAGCACGGGGAGCTCCTGTATTTCGTGATGAAGTTCATCGGGGGGCGGTCGCTCGACTCCATCATTCGTGAAGTCGGGCCGCTGCCGATCCCGATGGTCCAGACGATTCTCCAGCAGGTCGGCTCGGCGCTGGGATACGCGCACCGGCGCGGGGTGATTCACCGCGACGTCAAGCCGGCGAACGTGATGCTCGATGCCGACGGCTGGGCCGTCGTCACGGACTTCGGCATCGCCAAGGTGTCCGAAACCCAGGGTCTGACGGTGACCGGGGCGACGGTCGGGACGCCGTCCTACATGAGCCCCGAGCAGTGCGCCGCGAAGGAGCTCACCGGAGCTTCCGATCAGTACTCGCTCGGCGTCGTCGCGTACGAGATGCTGTCGGGAAAGCTGCCGTTCGTGGCGGAGTCGGTGATGGCGGTGATGTACGCCCACTTCAACGAGCCGCCGCCACTGGTCGCGCTGGCGCGCACCGACTGCCCGCCGGCGCTCGCCGAAGCGGTGATGCGGATGCTCGAGAAGGACCCGGCCCACCGTTTCCCGAGCATGGAAGCGGCTACCGCCGCCGCGGGTGCGGCTCCGCTCGCACCGGACGATCCGGTCCGCACGCAGATGATCACGCTCGCCGCCAAGGGCGAGAGCATGCAGCTGTTGGAGCGGTTCAGCACGCCGGTGAGCCACCCGTCGGTCGCCGATCGCGCGGTCTCGACGGGCGGTCGGCCGTCCATCGCCACCCTCATGATCGCGCCCGCCCGGGTGTCACTCGCGGCCGGCGACGCAGTACAGCTGCACGCGACGGCGAAGTCCCGACGGGGGCAAACCCTCGGCAGCCGCCCGGTAAGCTGGGCGTCGACCAACACCGACATCGCCCGCGTGGCGCCGAACGGACTGGTGACCGCAGTCGCGCCCGGCATCGTCACGATCACCGCGTCGAGCGAGAACACCAGTGCCACGGCGGTGATCACGGTCGTGGCCGCGCGCGCACGCGGCCGGCGGCTCGCGCTGGTCGGTGGCGGGCTGGGGCTCGCGGCCCTCGCCGGCGCTCTCCTGGTGTTTCACCCCTTCCGGGGAAAACAGGGACCGGTGGCGGGAGCGCCCGACAGCCAGGCGGTCGTCGGACGGGGCGCGGATACACAGGCCCTGGTCACGATTCCGAGTAACCCCGTTCCCGCGGCCGAGAGCACGGCCGCCCCGCAGGCCGGGGGGAGCGACTCGACCAAAGGCCGGGCGGCCCCCCTGGGCCTGCCCCCTCGCGACAGCAGCGAGTCCACGGTGGCGACGGCGCTGGCGAGCGCCCGGTCGGCGCGCGTCATGGCGGTCGACGCCGGCGCCGCGGACTCGAACCTGGTCGCCGGTGACACCGAAATGCGGCAGGCCATCGGGATGCGACGCGCCGGCCGGCGCGCCGCCGCCTTCGAGCATCTGCACACCGCCACCACGCTGTACATGGCGGCCGAGAGCACGGCGGCGGCGGCCAAGATCGCGGCGCAACGTCGCGCCCCCCCGCCCGACACGGCTTCCAAGCCGGCCCCGCCCCCGCCGGTGACGCCGGCGCAGCCGGTGGTCGTGGATCCCACTCCTGCGATCCGCCAATCCATCTCCGCCTACATCCAGGCGATCGAGAACCGCGACCTCACCGGTATGGGACGGGTGTTTCCGGATATCCCGCGGGCGCTGTCCGATGGTTGGCGGCAGTTTTTCCGCGGCGCCGAGGACATTCATGCCAGCTGGAACGCGCTCAGCATCGCCCCGCTCGGGGATCAGGCGAATGCCCGGATCGCGATGACCCTGGCCTTCAAGCGTGCCGACAACCACTCTCCCGACCGGAGAAGCACCGAATTCGGCATGCAATTGTCCCGCCGCAACGACGGCTGGATCATTACCGCCATCCAATAACACGACGCGCCCGGCCGACGGCCGGGCGCGTGGGTGTCGAAGACCGTCGCCTGCGCTAGAAGGTGTATTCCAGTCCACCCGTCCAGCTGACGCGCGGCTGCAACCCGGCGTCGAGCAACGGCACCAATGCGTTCGTCACGATCTGGATGCCCCGTTTGGTGCGGAACTTGAATCCGACCGAGGCACTCAGGAAGTTGTCGCGCCGCGAGGGAATGTTGGTGACCTGGAGCGTGTAGGGGAACGGGGCATCATAGGGCACCGGTGCCGGCACGTCGATTTTGGACGCCCCCACCTGCCAGGAGCCCAGCACGTCCACCGCCATTGTCGCCCAGGGGGCGAGCAGGTTGTCGAACCCCCCGTTGAGCTCGAACGAGTTCGTGAGCTGATCGCCGGTGCGCACCGTGTAGCCGACCGAGCCGTGCGGGTTGAAATTGCCGAGCCGCGCCGACACGATCCCCAACCCGCGCGCGCTGAAGGACCCGGCGCCAAGCAGGCTTTGGTCGTCGCCGGTCGGAAAGCGCGCCGACGTCAGCAGGGCGATCCCGAGCCGCTCGCCCTGCTTCAGAGTGATCTTGATGTGCCCTTCGATGTCGCCCAGCCCGCTGGCGACCCCGGCCGCCTGGGTGGACGCCGTCAGCACGGGGTTCGTCCCCGTACCGCCGAAGCGGTGCAGCGTATCGCCGCCCACCAGGAAGATCTCCGCCGTGCTTTGCCCCGACACGGAGGTGCGCACGAACGGCACCGCGACCCCGACGTCGATGCCGTCGGAGATCCCATAGCTCGCGGTGAATGACGCGACCAGGAGATTCACCGCCAGATGCAGGTTCATCTGGATGAAGTCCCGCTCGAACGACGGGACCCCCACCGTATCGAGCGGCGGCCGGTTCTCGTGCCGGAAGTTGAAGACGATGTCGTTCAGCTCCACGCCGCGTAGTCGTTCGAAGCGAACGGCCGAGAAATCGGCGCCCACGAACCAGCGTCCCCGCCCCAGCGTCTGGGCGCGCTCGCCCAGAATCGGCCCGGCGGACGTGGACGTCTGCACGGGAACGCCACCCTCAAAGCGGAACGTCGTGCCGCCCGACGATGAGGTGATCGGCGTGTTCGAGACGCTGAAGCCGATCGCCGAGGTCAGGAACGAGATGACCGTGCCGCCCGAGGTCTCCAGCGCCGGGATGAAGTGAAGCCCGTGGTTCACCCCCGTGGTATCGGGGTTGAGATCGAGGCACAGCGGCTGACCGCACACCCCGAACGTGAACAGCTGATTGATCGCGTTACGGGGGTTCTGGGCGCTCAGCGGAGCGGCGGCACCGGCCAGCAGAGCGAGGGCGAGGAGACGACGCGGCATGGAGGCTCCTGGATTCACTAGAAGTTGTATTCCACGCCGCCGGTCCACATGATGCTCGGTTGCAGACCCGAGTCGCGGAGCGGCATCAGGGCGTTCGTCACGATCTGCATACCGCCGCGCGTCCGAAACTTGAAGCCGAGGGACAGGTTCAGCAGATCATCCTGCTGGGACGGGATGTTGGTCACCGCCAGGGTGCGCCGCGCCGGCGCGAGATACACCACCGGAGGCGGCACATCGACCTTCTGCTTCCCGACCACCCAGGAGCCGAGCAGGTCGAACGCCATGGTCGCCCAGGGGGACACGAGGGTGTCGAAGCCGGCGTTCCCTTCCACCGAGTTGTTCAACGCCGTGGCGTCGCGCACCGTGATACCGACGTTGGCGTGCGGGCTGAAGTCGCCGAAGCGGGCGGACACGACGCCGATCGCACGGCCGCTGAACCGGCCGGCCCCCAGCAGATTGTCCTCGTTGCCCGTGGGAAAGCGCGCGAACCCGACCAACGCCACGCCGAATCGATCGGTCTGGGCGACATTGATCTTCAGCCGGCCTTCGATGTCGCCCAACCCGGTGGCCGATGCGTCCACGGATGACGTCGAGGTGAGCACCGGATTAGTGCCCGTCCCGCTGAAGCGGTGCAACGTGTCGCCGCCGACCAGCAGAATCGAAGCCAAGCTCGTGCCGGAAACGGCCGTCCGCACGATCGGCACGGTCACCCCGATGTCCATCCCGTCCACCAGACCGTAGTTCAGGGAGAACGACGCGACGAGCACACTGACGTTCATGCGCGTCCGGACGGCGATCACGTCGTTTTCGAACGCCGGCGCCCCCAGCGTGTCGCGGGGGAACCCGGGGACGTTCACGTCCTGATGCGGCAGGGTCAGGGTAATGTCGTCGAGCGGGACGCCGCGCAGCCGCGCGAAGTCGATCGCCGTGATCCCGAATCCCGCGAACCAGCGTCCCCGGCCCAGCGTCTGTGCCCGCTCCCCGAACACGGGGCCACCCGACGTGGAGGTCCGGACCGGCACGCCCCCCTCGAAGCGGAACGAGGTCCCGCTCGAGGCTGAGCTGATTGGCGTATTCGACACGCTGATGCCGATCGAGGTGGACAGGAATGCGATCAACGTGTTCCCGACCGCCTCACTGGCCGGGATGTAGTGCAGCCCGTGCCCGAACAGCACCGTCGTGTCCAGGCAGACTACTTCCCCGCAATTGCCGAAGGTGAAGAGCTGGCGAACCTGTTGACGAAGGTTCTGACCCCGAGCCGGAACGGACAGGGCCACCAGCGCGACCACAGCGAATCCTACCCGACGCGACATGCACGGCTCCCGGGGAATGGCGAGGGCCCAATCATATGACCGGCCCGACAAGGTCGCAAATCGATCCCCTCAGCGTCCGGCGGGGCGACCCAGGGCCCGCACGAACCGATAGGTGAACTCGACGCCCTCGTAGTACTCGCGGACGCCGATGCGCTCGTCACGGCCGTGCGCGCGAATGTCGTCGGCGTCGAGGAACACGCCCGACACGCCGTACACCGGGATGCCGGCGTTGCGCAGGTAGATCCCGTCGGTGGCTCCGGTCTCCATGTTCGGAATCACCGGAACGCCGGGCCACAGTTCCCGGGTGATCCGCTCCAAGGGCCCAAAGACCGCCGGGACGAGCGGCGACGGCGGGGAGGCGGTGGGCGTATCGATCGGGATCACGGCCACCGCGGTGTCGGCCACGATGCGGCGCAGCGTCGCCTCCACGTCCGTCGGGGAGTCCTGCGGCAACATCCGGCAATTCACCACCGCGCGCGCGGTCTGGGGCAGCGCGTTGTTGGCGTGCCCACCGTCCAGTCGCGTCGCGACGCACGTCGTTCGCAGAATCGAATTGAAGAGCGGCGAACGGTCGGACAGCCGCACCGCCGCCGTATCCAGAGTATCCCGCAACAGGGCGTGAATGTCCGCCGCCATGTCCGGAGTCTGTGTGGGCGCCATGCGCTCGAAGTAGGCTCGACTGACCTCGTTCAGGCTCGCCGGGAATCGGAATACGGCGAGCCGCTGGAGCGCCGCGGCCAGCCGATAGATGGCGTTGTCGGGCACAGGCATCGAGCTATGCCCCCCGGGGTTGTGCACCTCGAGGCGAACATCGTGATAGACCTTCTCGCTCGCCTGGACGACCCGGGCGACGCGCCGGCCGGCCTGCTCCAGCGGGTCCCCAGCATCACCGTTGATGCAGAAGTCGGCGTCGATCAGATCCCGGCGGTTGGCCAGGAGCCACTGCACACCATTGTCCTCTCCGGTTTCCTCGCCGGCGGTGAGTGCGAGGACGAGATCCCGATCGGGGACGAACCCCTCGCGCCTGAGCCGGATCAGCGTGGCCACGAAGATCGCGGCCATATCCTTGATGTCACTCGTGCCCCGGCCGTAGAAAAAGCCGTCCTGCTCGGTCAAGGTGAACGGCTCGAGCGACCAGTCCGCGCGCAGCGCTTCCACCACATCCAGGTGTGCCAGCAGCAACACCGGCCTGCCTCGGCCCTTCCCCCGAAGCCGGGCCACCAGGTTACGGTTCCGCTCCCCTGCCCCCACCACGGCCACGTCGGAATCGGGAAACCCGGCGGCCACGAGGCGCCGGGCCATCGCTTCGGCCGCGGGCGTCGTATTGCCGTGCTCGAAGGTCGTGTTGATGCCGACCAGCTCCGCCAGCAGATCCCGGGCGAGCTGTTGGTCGGGGGTGCGGGCAGGCCCCTGGGCCCCGACGGGCGCCGTGACGGCGAGCGCCGCTCCCAGGGTCAAGACAGCGAGACGAACCGGCAAGCGCAGGAGCGACACGGACTGTCCTCAAGGAGAAGGTGGGGGGAATATATTGAGGCCATGACCGCCGCCACGCCGACCTGCCCACGCTGCGCGACACCGGTACCCGCCGGCGCTCGCGCCTGCTCGAATTGCGGGGCCGATGTGTCTGGCCAGCAGGGGCAGGTCGCCACAGCGTACGCGGCCGCCGCGACGTCGGTCCGGATGGGCGTGACCCAGGGCAGCCTGCAGGACGCGCTGCAGCGAGCCACCGTGGGGGAATACGAGGTGAAGGGCGAGCTGGGCCGCGGCGGCATGGCGTCAGTGTTTCTCGCGCACGACATCGCCCTCGATCGCAAGGTGGCGATCAAGGTGATGTCGCCGGCGCTCTTCAGCACGGCCGGCATGGTGGAGCGCTTCAAGCGGGAGGCGCGGACCGCCGCGTCCCTGAGTCATCCCCACATCATCCCGATCTTCGCGGTGCGCGAGAGCCCGGAGATCGTGTACTTCGTCATGAAGTTCGTCGAGGGGCGCTCGCTCGAATCGATCGTTCATCAACTGGGCCAGATGCCGTTCCCTCTCGTCCAGGCGATCCTCTACCAGGTCGGGTCCGCGCTGGGATACGCCCACCGCCGTGGTGTGGTGCACCGCGACGTGAAGCCCGCCAACATCATGATCGACGCCGACGGATGGTCGGTCGTCACCGACTTCGGTATCGCCAAGGTCGCCGAGAGCCAGGGCCTCACCCAGACCGGAGCCACCATCGGCACGCCCAGCTACATGAGTCCCGAGCAGTGCGCCGCCAAACGCGAGCTCACCGGCGCGTCGGATCAGTATTCGCTCGGCATCGTCGCCTACGAGATGCTCGCCGGCCGCCTCCCGTTCCAGGCGGAGACCACGGTCGGGTTGCTGTTCGCACACGTTCATGAAACGCCGCCCCCGATCGAGGACCTGCGCCCCGATTGCCCGCCGGAGATGGCCGACGCCGTCATGCGGATGCTCGCCAAGGAGGCCGACGAGCGGTGGCCCGACATCGAGTCGGCCGTCACCGCCATGGGCGGTACGCCGATCGGGCACGACGATCCGATCCGGGCCCAGCTGGTGGAGCTGGCTGGAGGCCGTGGCCAGAGCCCCGCGGAGACGATCCGCACGCCGATCAGCCCCCTGCCGGCCAACAAGATGTCGCCGCCGCCGGCGACCCGGACCGCTACGCCGCGGGAACGACGGCCGGCCACGCGCACCGGGCCGACACCTCCGGCGGCCGCGCCGGCGCCACGGCGGCGATCGGCCATGCTGTTCGCGCTTCCGGTGCTCGTCGTCGCCGGGGTCGCCGCCTGGTGGTTCCTGGGTCGTGGTGGCGCGGTGCCGCCGGCGGCCTCCAATCCGCCGGGGATTCCGGCCGCGGGCGTCGAGACGGTCAAGGTCGTCGAGCGCACACCCGCGGAGACGGTTCGGATCGGCGGCGCCGGGGGAGCCGCGGTCGGCGACACCCAACGCCTGACCACCCCCGCCAGGCCGACGAATCCCACCAGATCCTCGGCGGCGCCTGCCGACCGGTCGGTGGTGAACGCCTACCACCTGGCCGAGGCCAGCGCGATTGGCCGGCGGGTAGGCGCGGCGGCCGCCGGCGCGACGAACGAAGAGCTCGCCG